>Ga0157365_10000580_pt1 | contig 15716 bp, 13 predicted proteins | sample AttsexASBM3_FD_111478 | JGI IMG/M metagenome (GOLD analysis project Ga0157365, IMG submission 111478) | Fungus gardens microbial communities from leaf cutter ant in Ribeirão Preto, State of São Paulo, Brazil - Atta sexdens ASBM3 | ecosystem: Host-associated > Fungi > Mycelium > Unclassified ... | reverse complement strand
GGCGCAAACCAGTTGCCCCGCGTCATCGAGGGCGTCATCTTCACCAATGGCGTCGCCAAACCCGACGCCATCACACACAGCGCCGCCTGATCAGGGCGCGTCACCCAGATTCGTGCATAGCTCACATGCTCTGGCGGGACACCGCTGGACGGTCGATCTGCTTTGAGGGAGGCATCCCCAGTGCCAGCCTGCATGCCCCCGCCGAAATTCGAAAATGCACCAACGATCCCGGGCGTCGAGCGGTAGTTGAGACGCAGCCGATCACCAGTGCCACCAGGAAAGTCCTCGGTCTTGAATCGCGACGTGTTGAATGAGGATGCGCCGCGGAACCTGTAGATCGCCTGACGCGCATCACCAACGGCCCAGAGGTTTTTGCCACCATCCGTCAGTCGCTGAAGCAGCCTCACGCTGCTGCGGTTCACGTCTTGATACTCGTCGACGAGGATATGGCTATATGTCGCGCGCAGAATCGAGACTGCCTCGGCATCGGACTCGAGCAGCTTTACGGGCAGAGACACGAGATCGCCGAAGTCCACCGCGCATGCCGCGAGCTTCAACTCCTCGTATTTCTTATAGACAAGCGCGACTTCGGCGCACCGCTCAGCGGCATTGCGGGCCTCGTGGTCGGTGGCCCTGTCCAGCATCTCCCGCGCCAGCGCGGCGTAGCGGTCAGCGTCCGCGACCTCGTCTTTCGCCCGGGATATCGCGGTGAGCAGGTCCTTGAGGGGACGATCGGGATTCATGAACTCCCGATGATGGGTGAGGTCCAGTGCGAGATATTCGCGCTCCATGATCGCGATCGCCTCGCTGCGATCCATCATGCGGGGCTCTCTCGGGAAGCCCAACTGCTTGTGGTATCTTCGCACCAGATCGAGACCGAAGGCGTGGAATGTCCCGATCCACATCGCCGACGCTGCCGCTGGCCGCAGTCCGGCGATGCGCTCGGATAGTTCTCCGGCAGCCTTGTTGGAGAAAGTCAGCACAAGAATCGATCGGGGGTCGATTCCTTCATCGACGAGGCCGGCGACCCGCCCGACAAGGGTCTGCGTCTTCCCCGTTCCCGGTCCGGCCTCGAGAAGATAGGGGACCCCACGATGCCGTGCAGCCTCGCGCTGCTCATCGTTGAGCGGCTTCGGAGGCCTTACCTCGGCCTCGTCGGGGTTCGGCTCGACCGCCGGAAGCAGCAGCGCATCGAGAAGCTGTAGCGCGACGACGTCGAAGGGGGCTCCCAGCCTCGTCGCGATCTCTGATGCCGTCATGCCGTCAATGTGGAGTGCGCGAGCCCGTTTGCGCGGTAGCAGGAGCTCGCGACCGAACAGGTCCATCTGGACCTCGCGGCGCTGCCGCCGGCTGTAGTCGACGACCCGATCCTCACCAACGGGGGCGGCTTCCGCTGGCCGCGTGGGATCGACGTCGTGGGCGATGTGCTCGATCCGGTCGTCGCCGAGCGTGGCGTGACCGAGTTCGTGGCCCACCAGGAAGGCCTTGAAGAAGGTCGTTCCCGAGTCCTCGTGCTGATGGCACGATTTATTGGATCGAACTGTGCCCGGCCGCCTTCCAGGATCGCGCTGCCTGGCTCGACAAGCTCGACGTCCAATTCCAGACTGGATGCGGCGGCTTTAACGAGCGCCTCGGGATCCCAAGGGTCAGCGCCCTTGGAGACCACCTCATCGTGAAGCGCTGCGGCACGCTGCCGCGCGAGTTCGACAGCGTCCATGGGTCAATCCTGTGAGGCCAGCAACTGCTGCCGTCGCTCATCCAGCACCTTGCACTGCTTGAGCAGGTCCTCGAACGTGATTTTCTGCTGCTCGGCTGATGGAGCATCGTCGGCCTTGTAGCTGACGCCAGGTGCAAGTCGAGGTGGTGCTGCCATGAAGCGGCGCAGATCGTCCACGGTGGAGCGGAGGCCGCGCGCAAGAGCGTCGACGAACCACGCGGGCACGCTGGCGATGTCCACGAGCCGAGAGCTAAACCCCTGGATCACGCCGCTGGGCACATCAAGGCCACGGCGAAGACTTACCAGCTCCTGAGGCGAGACGTTGGCGAAGGGGTCGACCACCGCTGCGGATGCCTGAACTGGCGACGTGGCTCGGAAGGCTGCAAGGGACGCTTCTACCCACGCCTCATCGACCGGCGCGGAGATCTCCCCAGTCGCGCGCTGCAGTCTCAGATCAAGGGATAGGTCGATCAACTCGCCCGAAAGATGAGGGTATAGCTGAAGGTAGCGGTCAAGAGTCGCGTTGTCGTGCGCCTGCTCAACTGTGAATGCGAGGAGGATCTCCTCTGCGCTGTCGTTGCGGCTGTCAGTCATGGTCGTCTCCAATCGACAGAGCTTGGCGTATCAATAGGTATGCTTCGTCACGTCTATTCCGAACCGTTTTCTCGGATTTGACGCCGATCGCCTTTCGAATGGTCATGACGCTATCGTCCGACGAATCGATTGGCATGTCCCTCATGATCAACTCAACGACTCTGCGTAACTTGTCTGGCAGGGACCTAATCGCGTCGGCTACGCGCGACCGGTAAATCGGATCGTCAGACAGCAATTCCTCTTTGAGGTCTAAACTCCCGACCGCGCGCTCTACCGCTAGCGAGGGTTCGTTTGTCTCCTGGTCAGCCTCGATGGCTTCGGTGCGCCGCCTGTCTCCTCGCCCTGTGCATGGATGTCGTGCGGAGCGCTGCAATGGCACCGGCAAACATGACCTCGAAATAGTCGAGGGCAGCCCCTGGCTCGGCTCGATCCTCGATCAACTTGCGGACGAAGGTATCCCTTACCCTATCCCGAGCATCTGCGGCATGGACCCTCTCGGACACGTCGATGCGCTCGCCGCCGACGCGTGGCAGTGCCGATGAGAGTCGGCGCATGAGTTCGCGGTAAAGATCATTGAAATAGCTTTCGTCGTTGTCATGCCGCGTGTCGCGTATCAGATAGACGATACACTCGGACTTCACGTAGAGCGGTGATGACGTGTCGCGGATCTTCAAGGCAGCGATGATTTCCTCGCGCGACTGCTCAATGAGTCTCGCCAGCGCTTCCTCAACATCCTTGCGACGGCTGTAGAGCGCCCTGTCGGATCTGCGTTTCGTTAATGGCTTTACGTGTCGCGTGTCCAAAATCCCCCTCCCAAAAAATCATCCCCTATACTTTATCTGTCCATGAAAAAGGTAGTTTTGATAAGACGCACCGGATCCAACGATAAATCATTCCACTCATATACTTGTTGCTGCTTATAGCCTTAATTTCCAGAATCACGCCCCATCATAGCTGCGGTCCATCAGTGGCTTGGCTTTGTCCAGCGTGGCGACATCAGTGATGATGATTTCTAGATCGCCAGTGCCGAAGTGACCGATATTGCGCACGTCGCGGGTAAAACCCGGCTCAAGTTGTATGGTCGCCGGATCGACCTTGACGAAAACTTTAAGGTGCCTGATCTGCGGCTTGACCTCGACGCACGCAAAGTTCTTCAGGCGGCGGAAGGCGACATAGTTGTCCAGAGTCTTCAACTCGACATCATCGCCTAGCGCCAGCAGGTACGCCTTTGTTGCCTCGTAGAGATCGACAAGGTCTTGGTCCGCATCCGCGAGGTACTGCGTAACAGTTTTCTGGCGCGACCGAGGTCGCATTGCCGTAGGCTCGGCTTGGGCGTTAACGCTGACAGGGATTTCGCGCGCGGGCCGCTCCGATGCCGAGGTCAGCAGTTCGAACAGCAAGAGTTCGTCACCAAAGCGGCGATAGCGAACCAGCGCGATATTTCGGTTCATCTGGTTGACCGCATGAGCATCGTATTTTGTGAAATCACCGGCGATGCAGATCAGTCGGGGCGTCGTCCAATCGACGGCCTTCGCCTCTTCGGCGCCGAAGCGCTCTAGAACAAGCCATTCGAAATCACGGCGGTGATCCATCAGCCAGTCGAGGTAGAATAAGCCTTGGTTGATGACGTTCTCATTGCTGGCCCGTTTGTACTCGACGATCACAGGCGAACCATTTTCGTCGATGCCCAGCGAATCCATGCGTCCGCCGTTCGTCGTCGAAAACTCCGATGCAAGAAACCGCACACCGAGGAACGCTTCCATGTTGCGCTCAATAAGGGTCTGCAACGACTTCTCCAGCGCGACCGCGCTGCCGCGAAGCTCTGTGACCGAAGCAGTGTCCGTGCGAAAGAGTTTTATATCGCTCATACAAAAATCACCAAATGAACTGGTGCCCCATTCTATCAAGTCTTCTTAGGCGATCCTCGTAATCCGGCATGATCGTTTCCAACGACCGCCAAAATCGCCGTGAATGATTGTGCTCAAGAACGTGACAAGCCTCGTGTGCAATAACGTAGTCGACCAGCGGCATGGGAGCCATCACCAAGCGCCAGTTGAGGCGGATGCGTCCCCGTGAATCGCAGCTTCCCCAGCGTTTGGACTGGTCAACGACATTGACGGTCGGTGTTGGAATGCCAAGCATCTCTGCGATCATTCGCGCACGGGCAGGAAAATGCTGGATCGCATGTGCTCGGTACCAGTGCCTGAGCCCGCTGCGGACAGCGGCGCGCTGAATGGATTCATGGCCATTCGGTAGTACCGGAGCGACAAGGGCTGAACCCCTCGCAGCAATCCGGGTCGTGACGGCGGTTTCGTTGGGAATGAGCTTCAGGCGATATTGCCGGCCGAGGTAGTGAAAGGTCTCGCCACTCACAAATTCCTTGACGGCCGCCTGCCCCCCAAGTTCGCGATACGCCGCCTGTTTGCGAAGCAGCCAAGCGCCTTTCTTGCGAACGATGCCGAGGACGCGGTCATCGTCCAGGTCCGACGGTGCGAGGACGCGCACCCCATCGAAGCCAACGGATATTGCCACGGTCTTCCGACGCGCCGTCCGCTCGATCAGGAACGCAAACGTTTCGCTGCCGAAAACGATGGAATACTGAGCCGCGTCCGTCATCCCGCATACCTCGCGCGGGCGACATCCATGATCTTTGCCGTCGTGGCTTCAACCTTGTGCGCATCCAGTCCCAAGCTGCGCAATTGCTCCTTGATGGCTCGGCGCATCTGTCGCTGGACGTCCTCCTTTTGATGCCAGTCGACAACCTCGGCATATTCCTCAAGCGCCTTGGTGATACCGGCAGCGCTCCGGGAGCGTTCGGGTTCTGGTAGGTCTGCGTCAATGAAGGGCAGGATGGCGGCAGCCGTTCCAGTAAGGCCGTCGCCTCTGCCCGCTGAGCCCGAGCGAATATCTGCGGCTTGCCCGACCATTGCTTCAAGCTGGGTCAAGGCGCTGGCAGCGGACACGCGAGCTTCCCGCCTATCATTGACGATCCGCTCCAACTGCTCCCAAAGCGAGGCATAAGCCGTGGGGTTCTCGTCGCGGTGGACGTGGATCTCCTGGCGGATGGCGTGCTCGATTTCCGCTGCCTTGGCATCGCTCGATTTGAGGCTTTCCAGATGCGGACGGAAGGCGGCGTCGAGAATATCGAACTTCACCAACAACTGTTCGACACCCGTCACCGAGAGGTGGCTGGTGATAATCTCGCCCACCTTCGCGCCGTAGTCCTTCGGATCAAATGGCTCCTCGTGATAGGCGCGACGGGCGAGAACGCGGATGCGCGATAGCCACTTCAAGTCGGATGGATAGGGTTCTTCCAATGCCTTTGGGTCAGGCAAGACCATGTCCATGGCCTCGGCAAAGCGTAGGAAGTCGAGTTCGAATTTGGCGCGGATGTCGTCGGGGCGCAGCAGTTCGACGCACGTCGTATCGTCCTCGCGGCCAATACCCTCGAAGAGCCGAATGGCCGCTCGGTGCCGACTTTCAAGAAGCTGGACTTTCTCGGACAGTGGACGAAGCGCACTGGCTATGCCGTCTTCGTCCGAGAACATATCCAGGGCATCAGAAATGCGTCGATTGTCGCCCCAATAGTCAACGACCAGCCCGTAGGTCTTACCGTCAGCGGCCCGGTTCACGCGGGCGATGGCCTGCAAAAGCGTATGCTCTCGTAGAGGGGCATCGAGATACAGAACCTGCTCTACCGGCGCGTCAAAACCGGTGAGCAGCATATCGCACACGACCAAAATTTTCAGTGGATCGTCACGCTTCTTGAACCGGCCAATCATGGTGTCGCGGTCGCGTTTGGACAGGTGATGGGCTTGCAGCCGGGCGCTGTCATTGTTCGAAGCGGACATGATGAGCGCGCATTCGGGCGCGCCAAGCTGCCGCAAGGCTTCGACATAGGTCACGGCGACGTCGCGGCTGACCGTCACGATCTGCGCTTTGAAACCGTTTGGCTCAATGGTGCTTCGATAGTGCGCAAGGATATCTTTGGCGATGGCCTCAACACGAGCTTGAGCTCCGGCGAGCTTTTCCTGAAGCCGCATGCCGCGCTTCAGCTTCTCAATCTCTTCGTTCGACAGTTCAGGGAACGTGGCCCGAATATCCCGTTCGAGATCGCGACCGTCGATCCGTAGTTGTGCGTCGCGCATCTCGTAATAGATTGGGACGGTCGCTCCATCCTTCACAGCCTGGTCGATCAGGTAGCGGTGCAGATAGTCGCCGAAGACCTCCCGGGTGCTGCGATCCTTTTTGTCGATGGGCGTGCCGGTGAAGGCGATCATGCAGGCATTTGGAAGTCCCGCGCGCATTCGGGCGGCGAGCGCGCCGTATTGCGTCCGGTGCGCTTCATCGACCATGACGAAGACGTTCCGCGCCTTGGAGATTATCGAGGAACGTTTCGGCACGGCGCTGTGAAACTTGTGAACGGTAGTCAGAACGGTCGTTCCAGCACCGCCCGACAGGGCCTTGCGCAGCGCGTCCCCGCTTTCGGCCTGGATGGGGTTGGCAAAACCGGAGCGCTGAAATTGCCCGGTGATCTGATCATCAAGGTCGGTTCGATCCGTGACGATGACAATCGTCGGATTTTCGGCCTCCGGGAGACGGCGCAACTTAGTCGCTAGAAACACCATCGTCAGCGATTTACCGGAGCCTTGAGTGTGATGGATGACCCCACCACGACGCTGCGGACTGGGTGCGGTCCGGATGCGTTCAATCGCTTTGCCGACCGCAACGAACTGCTGATAACGCGCCAGCTTCTTGATGCGCCGTCCGTCGATAGTCTCGAACATGACGAAGTTGCGGATGAGATCGAGCAAATTGACCGGGGCGAGAAGCCCAGCGAGCAAGATGTCTTGTCCGGTTGGTGTTCGACCCAATTGAGCGGCGAGCGCATCGAGCGTGAGCGGATATGGGTCTTTCCACTCAGCCCATTGGCGAGCAGGCGTCAGCGTCGTGCCGTACTTCGCCACGTCGCGCGCGAGTGCGATGGAAATCTGAGCCGTCTCGAACAGGCGGGGAGCGCCGAGCCCGGCGAATTCATCTCGGCTTTCGTAGCGCCGAAACTGACGGATCGCCTCGCCCATCGGGTCGGCCAGTGATGGCGATTTGCATTCAATTACCGCGAGTGGGAGGCCATTCACGTAAACGACGATATCGGGGATGATGTCCTGACGCGCGCCCTTGATGGCAACCTGCCGCGCGAACTCGAACGTGTTGGCGGATGGATCATCGAAATCGAAGAACCGCACATTGCGGTCCTGTCGTCTGCCACCTTCCGTATGGGGGGCCGTCACTCCATAGGTGAGGGCTGTATAGGCGCTTTCGTTGGCCTCCATCAAATCGACGGCGGTAACGCGCGTGACCGCCGCAACAGCGCGGCGAACGCCGTCATCACCCAGCCATGGATTAAGGCGCTTCAGGCATTCGGTAAGGCGAACCGTCAGAACCGGCTCGGTTGCCAGCCCGTCGCGCAGCCGCCGCACGTCGTCTGGAGACACCGGCTTATAGTCGAACAGCACCCGCAAGAGGTCCGCCGCCGGCTCCTCTACCCATTCGCGTTCTAGCTGTTCACTGGTCTCGTTCATGCAGCTTGCCCAGCTTTGTCACGATGCCGCGCGATGATGCTTTCCGGAAGGCGAATGCGCCCTGAGAGCAGTTCCTGAGCTAATGCATCCCGGTTTTCGATCAGCATCTTGCGGGTCTCACGCTCTTTCTCGATCCGCATGTCAAATGCTTCGCCGATATCCGCGATCTTTTGTTGCTCAGTCGTTGGAGGCAGCAAGATCTGGAGCTTCTTAAAGACCGGCATGTAAATGGTCTGATGCGTACTGCCTTCCTGAAGGCGATCCCATTCGCGTTCCATGTGGCGGAAAACTTGAACGAGGTAGGCCGGTACAAGAGTTGGCCCGCAGACCCAGTTCGCAAAATCCTGGCTGGTCGCCATAGGGCGCTTCATCCGCGCGGCCTTACCTACCGTTGCCGTCCGGGAGAATACCACGGTGTCCTTTGGCAGAACGCGCGCTGAGGAATTTGCAATTCCCTTTGCGGTGACGCACTCTGAGGTATGGTCCACTTCAAGCGCGTCGAGAGCCTCGGTGTCGGCGAGCGACAACCATGGGATTTCTCCCTTCCAGTATTCCGCTTTGTGTCGGCTTGGCGTGTGGCCACTTTCGAGTTTAGCAACCTTCGTCAGCGTCACGAGGTCCCAATCTGCCGGGATATGCGTGATACCCTCGGCTACTCGCCCAAGTACCCAGCGCGCTGGTAACCGCTTCATCGGAGCCTTTTCGCGTCGAACGCCACGCGTTAGCAGTTCCCGCATGGTGGCGTGCTTGGCGTCGACGAGCGCCACGATCAGCGCCTCAATCTTAGCGATGGCCTCCTCCACCGTACCTAAGACCTTGGCAATCGCGCGCTGTTCAGCGAGCGGAGGAAGGACAAGAGGGAAATGAAGAAAATCGTCTTCGCTCAATCGGTTTCGGCTGATCGAAGTTGTTCCCGTCGAGAAGGCGTCCGCACGCTCTGACGTTCGCGGATGCTGCAGGACGCGGAGTAGGAATTGGGGATCAACTCTATCCAGTCTCGCCGAAAATAGCGGGAATTCATTCGAGACATAACAATCCGCTAGATCGTCGCCAACTAATCCAAACGAGCCCTTCCAGGCGAACAGCCGATTGTAGATCACATCTCCCGGCTGAACCCGATAGATGTGATGCGCCGATAACCCTTGGCCAATCCGCTCTTCACGTAAGAAAGCACCATTTCCGTACCAACGTACCCCGAGAAGTTTATAAGAGCGTGAGGGATCAATTGGTTCGCGCCGCCTCTCCAAACGCATTGCATCGCCAAACCGCACGGCAGTCCAACCTTTTGGCACCTTAACCGACATAACCCATCTCCTTGAGAAGGGCATTCATGCGCGCGGCGGCTTCATCGCGTGCCTTCTCGGCGGTCCAGAGCTTGCCAAGCTCAGCTTTCACATCGATTGGCTTTTCGGGCTCAAGCGTGTCGATGTAGCGGGAGATGTTGAGGTTGAAATCATTCTCCTCAATTTCCTTCACGTCGACGATGCGGCAGAAGCGGTCCTCATCTTTCCATGCACGGAAGGCGTCACAGATGTCTCTGATATTGCCTTCACCCAAGATGTTCTTTTTGGGCCGCTCCTCAAACTTCTTCGCGCCGTGGATAAACAGAACTTTGCCTTTACGCTCGGGCGCTTTTGCCTTGTTGAGGATCAAAACAGTTGCGGGGATGCCGGTGCCTGCGAACAGGTTTTCCGGCAGGCCGATGATCGCCTCGAACAGATCGGCTTTCAGCATCGCTTCGCGAATGCGGCCGTCGCCCGAACCGCGGAACAGCACCCCATGCGGCATTACCACGCCACAAATACCTTTAGCGTTGAGCGTCGCCACCATGTGCTGAACGAAGGCCAGGTCGCCCATGTTCTTAGGAGGAATGCCGTAGATGAAGCGGTTATGCCCCTTCTTCTCGGTGTCGCCTGACACATCCTCGGCACCCCAGCTATCCAGCGAAAAGGGCGGATTGGCGATCACGCGGTCATACAGGAAGAGGTTGCCGTCCTGATCGAGCAGACGCGGATTGCGGATCGTATCGCCCTTTTCAATACGCGCATCGCGTAGCCCGTGCAGCAGCAGGTTCATCTTGGCGATAGCCCATGTGCCAAGGTTCTTTTCCTGCCCATGCAGTGTGATGTTGAGTGCTTCACCCAGTCTCTTGCCTTCAAGCTTCGCCACATGCTCCGCGACCTGAACCAGCATGCCGCCTGAGCCGCAGGTGGGGTCGCTGATGCGCATGCCTGGTTTGGGGTCCAGCAACTCGACAATCAGACGCACGACATGATGGGGGGTATAGAACTCGCCACCCTTCTTGCCTGCATCATCTGCGAATTTGTCGATCAGATATTCATAGGCGCGACCAAGCATGTCCGGCTCGGAAAGCGAGGCGTTCGACAGGTCGATGCGTGAGAAGTGGTCGATCAGACGCGACAAAACGCCTTCGCGGTTCTTGGCGTCGCCAAGGCGTGATTCGGAATTGAAGTCGATATTGGCCAGTACGCCTTCAATCGAGGGATTGGCGTCCTCAATCGCGGCGCATGCCTTGTTGAGGTGATCGCCAATACCCGTCGTCAGCTTTTTGATCGACGACCAGCGCGCGCGTTCAACCAGAAAGAATTCATGCTCGTCCGGGTCGCTGTAGGCGACATCCTCCGGCAGACCCTGACGCATGGCCTCCTTGGCTTCTTCTTCAAAGCGATCAGACAGTCGCTTCAGGAACAGAAAGCCGAAGATGTAGATCTTGTAATCGGAACTATCGATGGAGCCACGCAGGATGTCGGCGGATTTCCAAAGATGATTTTCCAGTTCGGTGCGGGTAAGCTTGGCCATGTTTTCCTCAATTGTTCTGGTTGTCGCCAAACAGGCGAGCGTCAATCAGACGCCGAGCGAGTGAGCGGCGGATTTCGGCAGCCTCCAGGGCGGTGCGGTAGGCGATTTGCGCGTCCTTAACGAGGGCAGCTATGCGCTCCTGTTCGTTCCGCGACGGCAGATTGATTTCAAGCTTGGCAAGATCTTTCGGCGACAGGGACAGCAGCGTCGTCGCCCCTCTCCGCAGAACCTCGATCTTTGGGCGAAACACATCGCTGGACAGGATTGCAAACAGGGCACCGCCCGCCACATCATCACCGGGCCGCACGACAATGATGTTTGCGCTGGCGATAGCCCCCACTGTCTCATCACCCACGAGGCCGAATTTCAGCAGCGTGCCGCGCCCCGTGACGAGGACGTCGTCGACCTGCACCGCATAGGTTGCGACTTTGGAAGGGGATGAAAAACCTACTGTGTCCAGCGCTTCTCGCGCGGCTACAGCGCCGTCTTGAAGGTCACGTACGCCGATGACCGGCAACCGTTCGCCCGGGCGAACTACCGCTTCCTCGCGAGACACCCCGACGCCTGCAAAAACCTCCGCAACATCCAGAAGGCGTGCGGCGGAATGGCCGAAGGCGACTATTTTTGCTCGTTTTGTCATGCATCACTGATAGCCGTAGCAAGCTACGTCGTCAAGTTAGTACATATCCGTAGCATGCTACGGCATAAAATATCTTGAGTTATGCTTGACCAATAGACGAGTCGCGCTCATATAAGAGACGTCAGGCTAGAGTCTGGCGTTGGAAACATAGGAGAAATGCATGGCATCACGGGCGAAGCCCAGCGGTCTCACAATTACAGAGCGCGATGCGGCGCTCATTCGCGGAATGATCAAGCGGGGCGACCGCCATCACGATATCGCAGCGTTCTTCGGCCTCAATCAGGGCCGGATCGCTGAAGTAAAGGATGGGACGCGGTTTCCTGAAGTTCCGCCGGTGAGTCCAGACGAACTTCCGCCGAGGGGGCCGTATCTCACCCCGAAGGCAAAATGGATGGAAAACCGACTGGTCTCGTAAACCAGCCGATTTCCGAATACCTGGGCCGAAGCCCGCTAGGCATGCTTGAACACCATTACCCTAGCTGGCCCATCCTCAAAAATCAACGACCCGGCGCTTCGGACGGGTCTCATTTTCGGCCCAAGGAGGGCCAGCTATATGTTTGAAATCCTTCGCGCGAACGCAGGTGGGTACTTCTGGCGCCTTAAGGGTGCCAACGGCGAAACCCTGTGCCACTCCGAGGTCTACACCTCCAAACAGTCCGCACAGGCGGGCGTCGATGCGGCGAAGAGGGTTGCCCCACTCGCCCAGGTCCACGACCGGACCTAATGTACTTAACTTGAGCTTGAATGAGCCCTGTAGTGAACGCTGCGGGGCTCATTTTTCTGCACAGCTCTTCAAGCTAAATCTGATTGCCCAACACGCGGCGGCTTGGCCCTTTGCAGCTGCTTACCCCTGGATTTCCCACGCCCCGCTTTCAAACGCATCTCAACGATCCGTCGTGATTTGCAATGCCAATACCTCTCGAATACTCATATTTGACTGATAATCAGAAGTTTATCATCATATATGAACTAAACTCTGCGCGCTGTTTCCATCTCGTCGCCGATGAAAGCAGCCTCATAGTCGCGCGCCAGCGTGCCGGAAACACCAACCTGTCTGAAGGCTTCCCGCCATCCGTCCGCAACACGCTGCGCCGTTGTCCGGATGATTTCCCGTGTCTCGGCCTCGGGAATCTCGAAAAACGCGCAGGATTCCAGTGCGAGGTTGATCGACCGATCATGGGCGCCGCCTTCGAGGATCGCTGTCTCGAGATGCGGGTTGCGGTCCGGTGCCGGGTTCACGTCGAATACCGGCGACAAGCGCCACTGACCCGCCCCCACATAGAGGAAGCCGTGGTTCTTCAGGTGATCGTCCTTGTTGGACACGAGGATAGTGAAGATCAGACGCCGGTAAAGTTCGCGGAAATCGTCAGAGGGATCGGGTGAATAAGCCCGCATGAAATCGACGATCTCGGTATAGGAACCCAGCTGCGCCCCCGTCTTGCCGAGCGCGGTGCGCGCGGAGATGTAGGGAATTCGTGCGGCCCCACGCCGGTCGAACCGCTGGATCAGCGCGACCGGGAATGGCGTGTCCGAGAGTTCCAGCCGTGCCTCGGGCGTGCGGATACCGCAGGCTGCCGCCAGCCGGAGGGTGGCAACCTCGACGCGCTCGATCGGCTGCTGATCGTGCACCGAGGTGAACTTCGCCAGCCACAGCGCATCGCCGTCCCTCACATTGGCTTTTGGGCGAGCACCGCCGGAGCCGCCGGCGCCTGCTAGGGCCTGCATCTCCTCGGACGAGATTTCCTTGCCCTGCTCATAGGCGCGCGAGATCGCCGTGATAGTTTCGAGATCGACCAGACGCGGAACGGCGTCCGCTGCCTTGCCGCGAATGACCTCGCCCTTGTCGTCCAGAAAACGGAACGCACCCTGCCGACAGGTATCGTCGGAAAGCGTCAGATACTCGAATTCGTTAAGACCATTGCCATAGGCGCGTTCGAGTAGCCTGCGCCCCCAACTGTCCGGAGCCGCATCGGCGAAAACGCCCGCCAGGGCGTCGCGCATGTTGCCGGGCTGTCCTGACGTATGGAATGGGCCAGCCTCAAGAGGGAAATCGGGCTCTATGGCGAAGGCGCGCGGGTTCTCGATCCATTCGGGACCATAGGCGAAAGTCGAGAATTGCCGTGGCCCGGTATGGGTGAAACGCAGCTGGCCCACCGATGTCCGGCCTTCGCCAAGCGCGACATGGGCGATGAAATCGGCCATCAGAAGGAGGCCCCATCAGGATCCACAACGTCCTGCCGATCCTGCGTCTCCTCCGCCTGAGCCTTCTGCTTTTTCAGCCTTGCCGCGAAAGAGCGGCCCCTGCGCGGTCCGTGCTCCGCTGCCAGCGCCAGCCCCAAGTCGTCCTTGCGGATATCGACCAGGTCAGCGAGCCGCTCCAGAAGGCCCAGCACAACGAGAACGTCAGCAAGCGTTCCGATGGCAACGCCCGGATCACCCCGTTCAAGGCGGGCGATGGAACTTGGCGAGGTTCCCGCACGCACGGCGAGATCCGCCACGGCAATACCACGCCGCAGCCGCGCGTTGCGGATATCCTGGCCCAGCCGTTCCAGTGCTGGCTTCGCCTTAGGAGAGCCCATCTCAATCATCCATATATGATGGAAAAAACCTATGAACAGATCATATATGATTGATTAGGCCCAAGGTCAAGAATTCTAGTCCGTGTCCGCCCGGTCCACCATCACCTCGTTTTGGCAATCTGCGACAGGCGGGGCGCGAACTGATGCGCCGATATTCTCGATCTCCTTAGCGATTGGCGGTCAGTGCCTCGAGATAGGGCCGAATGATCGTGGCGACCGCTCCTCGCTCGGCCTGGCTGGCAATCTCGCTTGGCGTCGTCTTGCGCTGACGCAGCGCTTCCTGCAGGCCTTCGATCGCCACGGACAGGCCAATCTTGCTCCGATATCGGAAGCAATCGGCGATCGTCTTTGCGACGCCGAAAACCTTCACGGGCACCCTCTCGATACGGTGGGTCTCAACCCCCTCCGTTAGGAGACGATCTGTGAAACGTACCAGCCGAATGGGCGTGCCTTCGGACCTCGGGGACCAGTCCTTCTGCCCCACGGCGAGCCAAACCTGCCTCGGCAGTTGATCGGTCAGCCCGTGGAACGCCAAGGCCGAAACGAGGCAAACCACGCCTTTGGGAGCCCGCTTGGCGACCTCTGCAAGACTGTGGTGGATGTCGAGGGGCGCGTCGGAAAGCTGATAGAGCCCGCGCGCGTGTCGAAGCACCTCGCCGTTGCGTTCCATGCGGCTCATGGTGGCCGCTGTTACGCCCGCCTCGCGCAGCTCTGCCAGGCGCGCAATTCCGCGTGCGGTCAGCACGGTATGGGCAATCTGGCGTTGGGACATGGACGACTCGATACGGAAACTCGGAACATAAGACTTACTGTCCGAGGATTTATATCATTTTCGCATGGTGAGGAAAGGTGCCCGGTAAGAGGCTGCCGTTTTACGAAACGCGTTCGCCTCAAACGGACCCCTGAGCCAACAGCGACGACGGCTCACCGGGTCACCTTGTACATCCGCACCGGGAGGGGAAAGCCTTCCCCTGCGTCCGAGCCTTGGTCTCGACCGACCCCTTCTGCGGAGCAGCTGCCCGGCAACGCCCTGCTGAGAGTGAGAGAGTGGACTCGTTTCCCGTGACGGGTTGAAGGTTGGAGAAGAGGTCTCCGGCGCTTCTCGCGCTGCTTCTCGATGGCGGGAGACCGCCCCTCGGTGATCGCGCGCCGCGCATCGATGCATAGCTCGCGAGCCCTGGCGAGCGATATTCCGTCACGGGCATATCTGCCGAGATACACGGTCTCCCGCCTGCCGTGCAGCCGATAGTCGAGCCTGAACGAGATGGCGCCCGACGGGGCAACGCGCACATACATGCCGTCACGATCGGAAACCTTGTACATTTTGGCTTTTGGTTTCAAAGACTTGAGTGCTGCATCGGTCAACATTTCGGGCCTTCTTGCGGAAAAGTGCCGTCACGCGGTTTTTGCAGGCCGATGTCGTCGAAAACGCTTATATTTCAGCATATTAGTTCGAAAAAAGTACCGTCATTGGCCTCGGTTGACCTGACGGTACTTTCGTTTTTCCGGTTGATAAATGGGGGCGAGGCCCGTCAGCGAGGCCGCCGAACGCCATCTATGCCCACCGATAGATACCGATAGGCACAGGATGGATTTATTTTTGCTTTCAGTAGCTTAGATCGTACCGCAGGGTGAAATCGGCGGCGTTCGGATGGGCCTGAATCATTCCCACTCGATCGTGCCCGGCGGCTTCGACGTGATGTCGTAGGTCACGCGATTGATGCCGCGCACTTCATTGACGATCCGCCCGGCGACCCGGTTCAGGAAGCCCATGTCGAACGGAT
>Ga0157365_10000579_pt1 | contig 15719 bp, 16 predicted proteins | sample AttsexASBM3_FD_111478 | JGI IMG/M metagenome (GOLD analysis project Ga0157365, IMG submission 111478) | Fungus gardens microbial communities from leaf cutter ant in Ribeirão Preto, State of São Paulo, Brazil - Atta sexdens ASBM3 | ecosystem: Host-associated > Fungi > Mycelium > Unclassified ... | reverse complement strand
TGCAGGAAGAACGTCATGTCGGCATGGTCTACGTCCGTGGCCCCAGCCTGATGCGTGGGTATTTCGGACGCGAGGCCGAAACGCAGGACGTGCTGGACGACAAGGGCTGGCTCAATACCGGCGACCTTGGCTACATGCTCAACGGTCAGGTTGTGATCACAGGCCGCGCCAAGGACCTCATCATCATCAACGGACGCAATATCTGGCCTCAGGACCTCGAATGGTCGGCAGAGCACGAGATTACCTCGCTCCGTTCACGCGATGTTGCCGTGTTTGCCGTCGAGGAAGAAGCCGGTGAGCGCGTGGTCGCTCTGGTTCAGTGCCGCGCCACGAACGATGAAGATCGCGCCCGCCTTCGTGAGGAAACGATGGGTCTGTTCCGCCGTCAGCACGGTGTGGATGTGGATGTCATTCTGGTTCCTCCCCACACTCTGCCCCAGACCTCGTCGGGAAAACTGACACGCGCGCGTGCCAAGGCCATGCTGCTGGCCGGCGATTTCGAAACGGTAACAACCAGCACAGCAGCCTGAACCGGGACAGGCGAGGCCTTGGGGTCTCGCCCGTCCCGTCATGCGGATATTATCCCGGATAAGCAGGGGAGAGTTTGCCACCCTCTGGTTTTCCGTCAGAGCCTGTCGCATAACACGCTTCATCACGGGGCATTTTTGTCCTGAAGTCCTTATTCGGAGACGCTTCATGACCGATACGGTCGACTCCATCTCAGCCATGATCATCGAAAAGCTTCTTGCCAATCCAAAGGTGCCGCGCGACATCAATGGTGACAGCAAGATTGTCGAGGATCTCGCTTTCGACTCTCTGGCCGTCATGAACTTCGTGATGGAGATCGAGGACGAGCTCGATGTTTCCGTACCGCTCGACAAGCTGGCCGATATTCGCACGATCCATGATCTCGCCGTGTGTCTTGCAGGTCTGAAATCGGGTGGCGACGCCTCGTGAGCGATATTTTCGCCAAATATGCGGGGCTTAAGGCTGCCGCTGCGGGACTGACGGCGCATTCGCCGCGCAACCCGTTCGGTGTGGTGATCGATCACCCCGTTTCAGCCACGGTCGGCGTGATCGAGGGGCGTGAAACACTTCTTTTCGGCACCAATAACTATCTTGGCCTGAGCCAGTCGAAGGCTGCGGCCGATGCGGCAATTGAAACCGTGCGTCGTGAAGGTGTCGGTACGACAGGCTCGCGCATCGCCAACGGCACTTACGCGCTGCATCGCCAGCTTGAAGGCCGCCTGGCAGAAGTGTTCCGTCGTCGTCACTGCATGATTTTCTCGACAGGCTATCAGGCTAATCTCGGGGCAATCTCAGCACTGGCTGGCAAGGACGATATCCTTCTCCTCGATGCGGACAGTCATGCCAGCATCTATGATGCAAGCCGCCTCGGCTATGCACAGGTGATCCGTTTCCGCCATAACGACCCCGCCGATCTCGACAAGCGCCTGTCGCGCCTTAAGGATCACAAGGGCGCCAAGCTGATCGTGGTCGAAGGCATCTATTCGATGACGGGCAATGTCGCGCCGATGCGTGAGTTTGCCGAGGTCAAGAAAAAGCACGGGGCCTATCTTCTGGCGGATGAAGCCCATTCCTTCGGTGTGCTCGGTGAGAACGGACGCGGCGTTGCCGAACGCGATGGGTGTGAAGACGATGTCGACTTCGTGGTCGGTACGTTCTCCAAGAGCCTCGGCACGGTCGGTGGTTATTGCGTGTCGAATCTCGACGGGCTTGAGCTGATTCGTCTGTGCTCGCGCCCATACATGTTCACCGCGTCCCTGCCGCCCGAAATCATTGCCTCGACACTGGCAGCACTGGACGAAATGCAGGCACGCCCCGAGCTGCGCAAGCAGCTTTATGCCAATGCCGAGCAGCTCAATCGTGGCCTTCATGCGCTGGGCCTGAAGACAAGCCCGCATGTGAGTCCAGTGGTCGCTGTAACGCTGGAGACAGTCGAACAGGCCCTCGCCTTCTGGAATCGTCTTCTGGACCTCGGTGTTTACGTCAATCTCTCCCTGCCACCCGCCACACCCGACGAGCACCCGCTTCTGCGCTGTTCGGTCATGGCGGTGCATAACGCGCAGGAAATCGACAAGGCGCTTGCTGCTTTCGCTCAGGCAAAAAGCGACATCCTGGGCTGAACGTCACAAAAAAAGGCCGGTGTGACCGGCCTTTTTTCGTACGCTGATATTCCTTATCCGCGCATACCGCTGAGCATGATCCTGCGCGCACGCCAGAGCAGACGAGGCAGGCAGATCAGCGGGTGACGCGCCTCGAACGGCGAGAGAGCAAGCCGAAACCCGGTATGGCGCTCTATCTTCCATGCCAGATAAGCTGCGCCATCGCGGAATGTAAACGCGGCCTTGATCAGACGGGCAATATTGCGCCAACGCCCACGCTGAGCCATATACGCCCAGCGCCTCTGCGCGCGCCTGCGCTGCGCCAGTGTCAGGCCGGACGACAGATCCTCTCCAATTTGTGCGTATCGAATGCGGGCAATCTGCCAGGCCGGGCGTAGAAGCTGCGCATAACGTGCTTCCTGCCCATCGATAAGCGAGGATCCACGCGACGAACCCTCGACACGTAATTCGGCTCTGTAGGTTTTGCCGAAAAGCAGAAGCCACCAGGCAGTGGCAGGGCGTGCCCCTTCTCCCAGACGGGCCGCCCAGCCTGCAGCCGTGATGACGCATTGACGAACCACGTCTAGAACGGCATCTGCCGCCCCGCTATCGCGCACCCAGACCAGACGGACAGGCTGGCAGAAACGTGCCCAGAGCGTCGTATCGGTCGAGCGTGGTGACGATGCCGCCCGGAACTGGGACAGCGTGATCAGCGCGACTTTGGCGCGGAGAACCTGCCCGTCGATACAATGTTCGGCATAGAAGACATTGGGCGGCAGAAAATGATTGCCGAGCCGGGCAAGCACACCTGCAGGCCAGTCGCTCAGTCTGTCGAGAACGATGTAGAAATCGAAAAGCCCTTCCCCATCGAACTTGCGCAGCCCCGACCCATAGAAAAGAACAGCCAGAGGGCGGGTCGACCCCAGTATATGTCTCACCAGTTCGTGCAACCGGGGATCGACCGGCTTGGTCAGATCCGCAATCAGGACCTTGTCAATCGCTTCGATAGATTCGGGTTCAGTCCTGTAATCTGGCTCAGTCATGCACGAAACCGAATTGCGGCCCCTCGCGAAGATAGATGCGATGATCCCTACCGGACGGGAAACGCTCACCATCGATTACGAAATCACTGTCGCAGGTCAGCACCATGCTCTGAGCCCGGCCGCTTGTGTAATCGGCGCTCTGACGAAGCCAGGACGGCGCACGACCGCGCAGCAACGCCCAAGTCGCCTGTAGCAGCTTCCCCGGATGATCCGAAACATTGAGAAAGTGCAATCCGCCCGCCTTGGCCGGATCGGCATTCCAGAAGGGCCATATCCCGAGATTGAGTTTCTGGAGCGCTGTCGAGAGGAACAGAAAGCTATGCCCGTCAGCCAGAACCGCGCCATCGCCCTCGAGCGTAAGACGATCACCCTGTAGCCAGGTCTCTCGGTGCCTGCGCCACAGCAGGCTTCCGAAGGCACCGACCAGCGTCACTGCCACGGCAAGGTTATGCGGTGCATAGCGCAGCACATGCGGTGAATGTGCGATGGCAATAGCCCGTGCATAGCCTGAACTGCCCTGGAACATGCCGAGACGCGGCGCGTACTCGTCATCCGGCCATGAGACCCTGAGCGGGCGGCGTCGGACCCGTGGCAGACCATCGAGGTGGTCGCGCAGGTGATGCAATGCCTGGATACCACGACGCGAAAAGCCGATATCGCGCGCAATCAGGTTGGTATTACCCGACGGAAAAATGGCGAGTTCGGGCAGATTGTCTTCAGGATAGACCCGCATGATTGCGGTCATGACATCGCTGACGGTACCATCACCGCCATTGATGGCAATCAGTCGAACATTGCGCCGGGCAAGATCCGCCACCATATCCGTCATCTCATCATGGGAGGCCGGAACCAGAAAGCCGTCTCCGAGAAGTTTCTGGGCCTGTTGGGCGAATTTGCTGCCGTCTCGCCTGTTCTTCCGGCTACGCGGGTTATGGATCAGGGCTAGGCGCACGGCAGTATCATTTATGTTACGGTCATCCCTCTTGCCCGGCAGAACACCGGGCATCCGGCTTGCGCGGCGCCATAGCATGACTTAGGCAGCGGGACCAGAAACCGATTGGTCATTTTTGGAATTTGCCACGTTTGGCCAGTGACCGACGGGGAGGAAGAGAGAGGCAGATGACCGTGTTGAACGTTCCCCCGGCAGTTTCCCCGGTCGTTCTGGCGCATCTGTCGGACGTGCACCTTCCCCCTCCATCTCCCCTGCCCGGCTGGCAACATTTTGCAAATAAACGCGCTCTCAGCCTGGCTTCATGGACGCGCAACCGCGTGCATCATCATCTGCCGGCGCTCTCCGATGCCGTGCGCGCAGATATCGATGCTGCCCATCCCGATCTGGTGCTCAACACCGGCGACATGACGAATTTCGGCCTGTCCGGCGAATTCCTGAATGCCGCTCACTGGCTCGACTCGATGGAAACCCCGTGCCTCGTTGTCCCTGGCAATCACGACGCCATGGTCGGCCGACCCTGGTCCGGGCATGGCGAGACATGGTCGCGCTGGATGGAAGATACGCAGGAAGACGGTTTTCCCTATTGTCACAAGCGCGACGATATCGCGATCATCGGACTGAACAGTGCGATTGCAACGCCCCCGTTCATGGCCTGCGGGCGCATCGGGCGTGAGCAGACCGAGCGTCTGGCGGCTATTCTGGAGGAGACGCGCGACATGTGCCGCGTGATCATGATCCATCATCCGCCCCGTGCCGGCCTGGTCCCGTGGCGCAAATCGCTGCTCGATCATCGCAATGTGGCGGCTGTCATAGCGCGCCATGGCGCCTCGCTCGTCTTGCACGGTCACTCCCACAATGCCACGTTATCGACGGTGCCCGGCACGGCCATTCCCCTTGTTGGTGTACCGTCTGCCTCGCTGCAGTCTTCGCGCCCCTGGCGTCAAAGCGGCTGGAACCGTATTGCCATCGTCCAGCATGAAGGATGTTGCGAAATCGACCTCCAGACAAGGCAATACACGCCAGAAACCGGCTGGCGGACGAGCCGGCACAAGCGCTGGTCGGAGCGGAGCCGTCAATCCTGATGCGCCTGCCTCATTTCCCGACGCTAGACCGCTATCTGCTGGCCCAGCTCATTCCGCCGTTCGTCGTGTCGCTGGCTGCCGTGCTGGCGGCGCTTCTGCTAGAGCGCCTTCTCGTTCTGTTCGACGATCTGGCCGCTGAGGGCAGCTCTCTCGCGACCTTCGTGGCGCTTCTGACCGATCTTCTGCCCCATTATCTTGGTCTTGCTCTGCCGGCGGCGCTCTGCGTAAGCGTCTTTCTGATCATCCGCCGCATGAGCGACAACAACGAGATCGACGCGCTGATGGCGAGTGGCGTGTCCCTGCTACGTATCGCACGCCCTTATATGTGGACCGGAGTTGCCGTCGGGTTCGGCAGCATTCTGCTCTATGGTTATATCCAGCCTGTTGCGCGTTACGATTTCCGCTCCGGTTTTTACTATGCTGCCCATTCTGGCTGGGCGCCGCATCTTCAGGCGGGCATGTTCGCCACGACCTCCGATGACTCAATGCTTACCGCCGATCGTGTATCGCGCAACGGAACCGTCCTGCACGAAGTCTTCATACGTCAGCGCGAGCCCAACGGTGCCGTGCGCATCATCACTGCCCATCGCGGTCTGGTGACTGCCGTTCCCTCGCTCAAACAGACGCGGCTCGATTTGTGGGACGGGCTGATCGTCTACGACCCGCGCAACGATACCAACAAGGCGACGCAGACACGTTTCGATCACAGCATGAAAGTGTTCGATCAGGGCCATGATACGGCGGTTTTCCGCTCACGCGGCATAGACGAGCGCGAGCTGACCCTGGTCGAACTGGCCAACCGGCTCGAAGCCTCGCATCAGTCCGATAATTCAGCCGGGGATGGCGGAATCACGCGTTCGAGCCTGCGTGCCGAGCTGGATTTCCGCCTCGCGCGCGCGCTCGCCATACCGTTCATTCCGCCTCTCGCCGTTGCGCTGGCCATTGGCGCCAAGAGACGTAGACCGATTATCGGCCTGATTGCGCTGGCAATCGTTCTGGTCGGGTTCGATCACACGCTCCAGTTCGGTCACGGGCTGATCGCCACTGGAAAAATGCGCGGCTTTTACGCGATATGGCTCCCCGAGATCGTCTTCTGCACGATCTGCCTCGCCTCGATCTTCCGTCGTTCGCGCGGATCGTGGAGACGACGTCAGGCCATACCGCTGGTGAAGGCAACCCGCACGTCATGACCCGCTCCAATGCGCCAGTGGGCGCCTCGCACTCGGTTCTCCTGCGTTATTTTACGCGCAGCATGATCGGCCGAACGCTGATCTGCGGTGGCATTCTCGTTTCAATGATGGAAATCCTCGGCTTGCTCGAGATGACCACGCCCATTCTGGAGCGTCATCTCGGCGCGATGGGTCTCGTGCGCTATGCATTGTTGCGCATGCCGACCCTGACCGTGCAGACCCTCCCGCTCAGCACGCTGATCGGCGCGTTGTTCATGCTGATGCAAATGACACTGGCCAGCGAGATGGCCAGTCTGCGTGCGGCCGGATTATCGACCGGACGATTGCTGGTTTTTCTGCTTCCATCCATCGGCATCATCAGCGCTGCGGGAATTATCACGCAGGAAGTCGTTGCACCGCGCACCGAACTCGCCCTCGCCAAATGGTGGAACCTTACAGACCCGAAAGCCGCAGGCTCCGGTCACGGGTTCTGGTTTCATGCCTCGGGCAACGTCATTCACATCGACAGTTTCTCTGAGGGCGGGCGCAGTGTTCAGAAAGTCGCGGTCTATCACCGGGCACGCGGGGGCGACCTTGTCGCCGCCGATACGGCACCGCAGGCTGTCTACGATCGCTCGACCGGGTGGCACGCCACAGATGTCAGAAGCCTGACGCTCAGAAGCAACCGTGTCGATATCGAGCACCGCCACGATGTGGCCCTTCTTCCTGCAGATGTCACACCCGATACGCTTATCCAGCTTTCGCAAAGCTATCCCGTGCTCTCTGGCTGGTCGCTCTGGACGATCCTCCATCGGGGCGGGACATCCAGTCTGCCCAAAGCCACCTATCGCATGGCACTTTTCGCGCCTTTCATGCTGCCGGTCTCGTTATGCGCCATGCTTTTACTTGCCATGCCGGTGATCTATATTCCGCCACGCACGGGCACGCGCAGTCTGCTCCCCATCGCGGCCCTTGCTGCCGGTTTTGGTTTCATAGTGCTTCAAGGCCTGATACAGGCTCTTGGCAATGCAGGAACGTTGCCTGCGTTAATTGCCGTCACGGCGCCTCCCGCCCTGGCATTCCTCCTTGGAGGGGCATGGATTGTGAAGATGGAAGAGAAATGAGTACGTTCAATTCTGAACACTCGGAAGGCTTCTGGCGCGCCTTCTGGAACGCCCGGAAAAACCAGGGCTCCCTCCGTACCGGTAGAAGTTTCGATCTGGGCAAGATGAGCCTGCCCCATCTTTGGATGGCTTACCTCACCTACCCGACCATTCTTTTCTATTTCGCGCTCATCCTCGTTTCAGCGGGAGTTGCGATCTATCTGGGGCCACAGCTCGGCCCCACCCTTCTGACGGTCGTTCTGGTTGTCGCGATCTACCCGTTCGCCTGGTATGCAATCCATCGCTTCATTCTTCATGGGCGCTGGCTGTATCGCAATCCGGTAACGGCCTCGCTGTGGAAGCGCGTCCATTTCGATCATCATCAGGACCCGCATCTTCTCGACGTGCTGTTCGGCTCGCCGCTCAACACCTTGCCCACCATCGCCATTATCGTCATGCCCATTGGCTGGGCCATTGGCGGAGCGAGCACGGCTTTCGCCGCTCTGTCGACCGGGCTGGTCATGACCTGCATCTACGAGTTTTTCCACTGCATCCAGCATCTGGCTTACAAGCCGCGCTGGGCATGGGTGGCCAAAATCAAGCAGCTGCACGTCCTGCATCACTTCCATGACGAAGACGGCAACTACGGAATCACGAATTATGCTGCAGATCGCCTGTTCGGCAGCTTCTATCGCGATGCCCGTGCCCGTCCGCGCAGCGCGCATGTGTTCGACCTCGGCTACGATCTGGAAGAGGCCCAGCGCTATCCGTGGGTGATGAAGCGCACAGGCGCCCCACCCAAGCAGCGCCCCGACGGGGCCAAACGGGGCAGCGCCGCTCCGTGACATCTCGCTCGACCGACTGTCCCGTCCTGATTTTGGCGGGCTCGCGCGACGGCGCACAGGACCCGCTTGCCCGTCTGGGGCGTGTCGCTCACAAGGCTCTCCTGCCCCTAGCGGGCAAGCCGATGATCGAGCATGTGCTGGCCACGCTGGCGCGCACACCGGGACTGGGTACGCGCTATGTCAGTATCGAGACGCCCGATGCACTGGCTCTGCTCGCGCAGGATTTCAGCTGCCTGCCCACGGCCAGCGGCCCGAGCGGCAGTGTTGCACTGGCACTCGAACGCCTTGGCACGCCTCTCCTCGTGACCACTGCCGATCATCCCCTGCTGAATTCAGACTGGATCGTCGATTTCATGGCGCGCGCCGATGAGACGGGATGCGATCTGGCTGTCGGTGTCGCGCTGAGGGAAACGATCGAACGCGACGTCCCCCCCACACGCCGGACCTATATTCCCCTGCGTGACATGGAATTTTCAGGCTGCAACCTGTTCCTGCTCCGCACCGACAAGGCGCGCGCGGTAATTACGCTGTGGCAGACGCTGGAGCGCGATCGCAAACACCCGCTTCGTATGGCCCGTACGCTCGGGATCGGCATTCTGCTACGTGCGCTTTGCAAACGCCTGACCAGCAAGGCACTGATCGATCGCATCGAAGCCCTGACAGGGGCAAAGGTCGCGCTCCTGACAATTGAGGACGGCCGCGCGGCCGTGGATGTGGACAAGCCGCAGGACCTTGCTCTCGTCGAGATGCTCCTGGCTGAAGCCGCATGAAAATTGCCTATGTGATCAACTCGGTCGAGGGCGGTGGCGCGGCTCTGCCCGTGCCCGCCATCACGCAGGTCATGCGCGACAACGGGCACGAGGTCATCGTTCTCGCACTGACGCGTCGCGACGGTCGGGCCATCAAGCCCATGCTTCAGTCGGGCCTTACGGTTCATGTGCGTGAAGGCGGCCGCAAGGACCATCTCGCCGCCCTGTCATGGCTGAACCGGGAAATTCTTGAACAGAAGCCGGATCTGATCTGGACCTCGCTCACACGGGCCACACTGCTTGGTCAGCTTGTCGGGCTGAGACGTCGCATCCCTGTTGTAAGCTGGCAGCACTCCGCGCGTCTCAAACCCGCCAATGCACGGCTTTTGCGCCTTATGCGCGGCCTGTCACGTCTGTGGATTGCCGATTCGACCTGCGTCGAGCACGAAACCGAGCGCAAGCTCGGCCTCCCGGCAGATAAACTGACCTGCTGGCCCATATTCAGGGCTAACAGTGACTTTCCGGTCGCCCTGCCCTGGACCGAGGCTGCACCTGTCAGAATCGGATCTCTGGGGCGTCTGCATCCGGTCAAGGGATACGATGTGCTCTGTGCGGCCATCGCCCTGCTGCGCAATATCGAGCATCTGCCTGCTTTCGAAGTGCATATCGCTGGCGAAGGCGAGGAGCGCGACCGTCTGGCAGCGCTGATCGCGCGCGACAACCTGCCCATCATCCTCGACGGTTATAACGCCGACCCCAGGCAGTTTCTCTCGACATTGCATATCTATGTGCAGCCTTCGCACTGGGAAGGGCTGTGCCTTGCCGCCCATGAGGCACTGCTCTGCGGGGTGCCCGTCATTGCCTCGGAAGCAGGTGAGCTGCCCCATACGATCACACAATCCTGCGGTCGTATCGTCCCGCCCAACGATCCCGAAGCACTGGCACTGGCACTGGCCGATCTGCTGCGTGATCCCTCCCGTCTGGCCGCAATGGGCCAAACGGGGCGCGAGCGCGTTCTCTCCCGCTTCGACGCCCCAAGCTTTGACAGGCGCGGGAGCGAGATTCTAGCGCGCCTCGAAAGTACTCTCTGAACGCGGCTGCGTGAGCTGCCCCGAAAATTTGAAATCCATCTGCGCAAAAACGACGGTCGCAACCAGCAGCAATATCCATACCATACGTGGCGCCGACTGTTTTTCGAGCAGAGCCGCCGCGCCAAAGGCCAGGAATGCCAGAATATCGAGAGCGAAATGCAACCGCTCATCGATATGACCCCCAATATAACCGACAAGAAAAAGCACGATGCCGATAATGGCGCAGCTCAGGGCTTTTTCACGACGCGCCCAGCCGATGAAATTCATAACCCAGTCCGATGTCTCGCGTTGTTCAGGCAAACCTATCTCCAGAAACCGGGAAAGCAGTGTCGATTATGAGTAATGGCAAGTGAGTGACGCGCAAACCCCCGCCTCCATCGAAAACTGCGCCCATGACGAAGCGGACGCTCCTCTTTCGGGGGCAATTGCGCTCTCCTTGCCCGAAACCCAGTTTGCAATACGTCGTGGCATTCTCGGTCTGTGCCGGACGATGCGCTGGGCCTGTGTCAACGAGTTTTCCCTGCCCGCCGCAGGCAGGCGTGCCGACATCATGGCGCTCGCACCCGATGGCATGCTGCATTGCATAGAAATCAAATCCGGGCCGAGGGATTTCCTGACGGATCGAAAATGGCCCGAGTATCGCGCCTGGTGCGACAGGCTCTATTTTGCAGTTGATCAGTCTTTCCCGCGCGCGCTGATCCCTGACGATGTCGGCCTCTTCATCGTGCATCTGCCCGAAAGTCCCTCAACCATCCTGCCGGAATGTGCCATGATCCGCGAAAGTCCGCTTGCCAGACTGGCAGCGGCCCGCAGAAAGACCCTGATGCAGCTTTTCGGCCAGACTGCCGCGCTGCGTCTCATGGCTCTGGAGGATCCCGCCATGACGGCGTCTCTTCGTGCGGCAAGACGTGTCGAATAAGGAGTGCCTGCATGACCGATCACGCAACGACGAAACAGCGTCTCATCGCCCAGCGCCTTGAAGTCGCCCGATCCGTCGTCGCCGACGCCGCTGCCCTGGCGATGGCCATGCGCCCGCCACCGGGCGGACCGATCGGAACCACCAAGGGCATGCAGGACTATGTGACCGAGGCCGATACCGCCGTCGAAGCGCTCGTCTCCCGAAGGCTGGAAGCGCTTTTCCCCGAAGATGGCTTCATGGGAGAGGAAGGCGGACGCCAGAGACAGGGTGGCCTGACCTGGGTGATCGATCCGATCGACGGGACATCGAATTTTGCCAGAGGGCGCGAACGCTGGTGCGTTTCGCTCGGCCTGATGGATGGCGACATACCGGTCGCGGGTGTCATCAATGCCCCGGCCCTGAATGAGGTCTATACGGCCCAGCGCGGTGTGGGGGCCTGGCTGAACGGCAAGCCGCTCAAGGCCTCACCTGTAACGGATACGGCAAGCGCCATGGTCGAGATGGGCTGGAGCAACAAGGTCTCTCCCGAAACCTATGCTTCAAGGGCCAAGGCTTTTCTCGAACTCGGCATTGCGCCACGTACGGGGGCCTGCGGCGCTCTTGCTCTGGCCGATGTGGCATCAGGTCGATGCGACGGCTATCTGGAAATCGCGATCAATCTCTGGGACGTTGCGGCGGCTCTCGTACTGCTTCACGAGAGCGGCGCACGCGTTTCGCCCTTCCTGCACGATGGTGGCCTCACAGGAGCAGCCCCCATACTCGCAACGGCACCCGGCGTGGCCGGGCCGATCGCCGATGCGGCAGGGATGAAGCTGCTCTGACCTGTCTGCATCCCCGGACCGACCATTCTCACGCCATAATTTGCCGTCAGGGCTGAACGCCCTACCGGTTTCAGATACGAGGCCCCTTTTCCATGGTTTCTTTTCCCTGCCGACTCATCGCCTCGACGGTTCTGCTGGCGACAGGGTTGACGGCCCTGCCAGCCACGGCCGCGACAAAACAGCAGGCCCTGATCGACCGGGCGACGCTGGCGGTTCAGGATATCTTTCAGGGCACGAACCCCAATTCGCGCGCCCAGCGTTATCTGGCCAAGGCACGTGCCGTAATGGTCTGCCCGTCGGTATTTCGGATGTCGATTGTTTTCGGCGGGGCAGGCGGCGGCTGTCTGCTCCTGTCGCGCGATGCCCGAGGCTCCTGGTCCGACCCCGCATTCTACACGCTGAGTTCAGCCTCCATGGGTATTCAGCTCGGCGTGGAAAGCTCTGAGCTGATGTTCTTCGTGATGTCCGATCGTGGCCTGCAGGCCCTGCTCGACAGCCAGTTCAAATTCAGCGCCGGCGCGTCGGCTTCGTTCGCCAATATGGGCAGTGGCATTGAAAGCGGTTCCGCAGGGGCCACCAATACCGATATTCTGGCCCTGCAGAAATCCTCCGGTCTTTTCGCCGGGGCATCGCTCGGCGGCTCCAAACTGACCGTTGATAGCGGATCGAACCGGGCTTTCTACAACCAGCCTGTCGGGCCCGAGGATATCGTCATCTCAATGCGTGTGAACAACACGGGTGCCGATCCGCTGCGTCGCGTCCTGATGCAGGTTGTGCAGCAGCAGGGGGCTGCAACGCAGGGCGTGACAGGAGCTTCGACGGCGTCCGCCGCATCGGCATCGGGCGGCGCGGTGGGTAACAGCCCCTATCCATCCAATTACGACAGCAGCAAATCCTATTCGAGCCAGAGCCACGGCGCGATCAAGAGCGAGACGCTCTCCGCACCCAAATAGGACACCCCCGCAGGGGCCTCATCTGCATCCGGCGCAATACAATGCATCGGATGCAGGTATTTCCACGCAGACCAACCGATCTTTTATCCGAGCCAGTCCTGTCAGCGTCGACGCATGAGGATTTCCAACTCAACGAAAACGGTTATGAGCGTCGCCCTCTCCGCTGCCCGTCGGCCAACGCGATAAGCGATCACAGCGATACAGCCGGTTGTCAGGGCTTCTTCGCTGGTGTCTTCGATGCCTTGAGGCTGCGCAACGTCTCGACGCGACGGTTATGTTCACGCAGATCGTGCGAAAAACCATGTGCGCCATGCCCATCCGCCACGAAATAGAGCATGTCTCCGCTGGCAGGGTGAGCCACAGCGTCGAGCGCAGCCAGACCCGGTGAGCAGATGGGCGATGGCGGCAGACCGTCGATCACATAGGTATTATGGGGACCGGCCCTGTGCAGCTCGTCATGCGTGATCCCGTGATCGATCGCTCCCATCCCCTCACTGAGATCGTAAATCGCGGTGGGATCGGATTGCAGCTTCATGCCTTGAGCCAGACGGTTCAGGAACACACGCGCCACCTCGGGGCGTTCAGCGCTGTTGCCGGTTTCACGCTCGACGATAGAGGCCAGGACGAGCAGTTGTTCAGGCGAGGTGATCGAAGGATCCGGCACACGTCCAGCCCAGACGCGGGCAAGAGTTTCCCTCATCAGATCCTCCAGACGATGCACGATCTGCGCGCGCGGGGCACCACGCTCGAAAGCAATCGTCTGCGGCAGGAGGGTACCTTCTGCAAAGGGCGGTACATCACCCGTCAGCATTGTATCCTGCGCGATCATCTGGGCGATCTGACGCGCGGTAAGGCCCTCGGGGATGGTCAGATAATGCCTGACGGGTGCAGCATGACGCAGCACATGCAGAACGTCGAGCACGCTTGCCTGGGCCGGAAAATTGAGCTCAGCAGCATGAAGCGCGCCTTGTCCGGCTGTTAGACGGGCGATCAGACGAAACTGGACTTCAGAAAACGGGCCGGAAGGGATGATACGCGCTTCGGCGAGATCATGAGCGATACGCGCAGTACTGCCATGCGGCACCACATGATCGAGCGCTTTTTCGAGTGGGCCGGGACGATGCGCGTAAAACCACACCTCCGCTGACGCCCCTGCCCCGCAAAGGACGAGGAGCGCCAGAAAGGCGAGGAAAAAACGCTTCATGCGCGCTCCGGAAAGATCAGACGCCCTTGACGATCAGGCTGGCATTCGTGCCGCCAAACCCGAAGCTGTTGGAGAGCGCGATGTTGATCTTGCGCTGCTGCGCCTCATGGGCGACGCGGTCGATCACGCTCTCACGCGCCGGATTATCGAGGTTCAGCGTGGGCGGCGCGACATTGTCGCGAATAGCCAGCATGGAGAACATGGCCTCGACCGAACCTGCGGCACCCAGAAGATGACCCGTCGCCGATTTGGTGGAGGACATGGCCAGGCGCTTGGCATCATCGCCGAAGAAACGCTCGACTGCATCCAGTTCGAGGTCGTCTGCCATGGTCGAGGTGCCATGCGCATTGACGTAATCGATATCGGCCGGGGTAATGCCCGCAGAGCGCAGGGCTGCCTTCATGGCGCGGAATGCCCCTTCATGCCCTTCGGCCGGCGCGGTGATGTGATGGGCATCGCCAGACAGACCATAGCCGATGATCTCGCCATAGATCTTCGCGCCACGGGCCTTCGCGTGTTCATATTCCTCAAGCACCACAATGCCCGAGCCTTCGCCCATCACGAACCCGTCGCGATCGCGGTCCCAGGGACGCGAGGCTTTTTCGGGCGTGTCATTGAAACCGGTGGAAAGTGCACGTGCCGAAGAGAAGCCTGCAATGCCCAGCGGACATACGGCTGCTTCGGCGCCGCCTGCGATCATCACATCGGCATCGCCGAGCATGATGAGGCGCGTGGCATCGCCAATGGCATGCACACCGGTGGCGCAGGCCGTAACGGCGGAGTGGTTCGGCCCCTTGAACCCGTACCGAATCGAGACATGTCCCGAGATCAGGTTGATCAGGGCAGAAGGGATGAAGAACGGCGAAAGGCGACGGGCCTTGCCGCTCGCTACCGTCAGCGAGGCGTCGTAAATGGTTTGCAGACCGCCGATACCCGAGCCGATCATCACGCCTGTTGCGCAACGATCCTCTTCGGTCTCAGGCTTCCAGCCCGAATCCTCGACAGCCTGAATGGCAGCCGCCATGCCAAGATGGATAAAGCGATCCATCTTCTTCTGGTCCTTCGTCGGAACCCAGTCGGAAAGCGTCAGACCGCCTTCTGCCGTCGGCCCCTCGGGCACCTCACCCGCCACCTGGGCCGGGAGATCGCTCGGGTCGAAGCAGGAAATGCGGCCGATACCGGTCTGTCCGGCAATCAGGCGCTGCCAGGTCTGTTCCACGCCCACCGCCAGTGGCGTGACAAGCCCCATACCGGTGACGACAACGCGTCTTTCTTTCATTGCCGACAGGTTTGCCATCATGGGCGGACGAAGCTCCAGTCATAAAGGCCAGCTCCTGGCGGGCTGCCATGAAGGAGTGGCTGTCAATCTCGTCGTGTGTCCCGGCTCCGCAGATACGGGAGCCGGAGAAAGATCATTGCATCGGGCCACAATGCCCGATGCAGCCGGATCAGGCGGCCTTCTGCTTTTCGATGTAGTCGATGGCGTCCTTGACGGTCGCGATCTTCTCGGCTGCATCTTCCGGAATCTCAACGCTGAAAGCTTCTTCGAACGCCATGACCAGCTCAACCGTGTCGAGGCTGTCAGCGCCGAGGTCGTCGATGAAGGAAGCGTCAGGGGTTACCTTGCTCTCTTCAACGCCGAGATGCTCAACAACGATTTTC
>Ga0157365_10000578_pt1 | contig 15741 bp, 17 predicted proteins | sample AttsexASBM3_FD_111478 | JGI IMG/M metagenome (GOLD analysis project Ga0157365, IMG submission 111478) | Fungus gardens microbial communities from leaf cutter ant in Ribeirão Preto, State of São Paulo, Brazil - Atta sexdens ASBM3 | ecosystem: Host-associated > Fungi > Mycelium > Unclassified ... | reverse complement strand
TTCCGCATGCCGGTGCAGGACGTGTATCGCTTCGACGACAAACGCTATGTGGCCGGGCGCATCGAACGTGGTCGCGTCAAGGTGGGCGATACGCTGGTGATCGGCACGCATGGCACGGTCGCGACCGTCGCGGAAATTGCAAGCTGGCACACCGCCCCGCAGATTGCCGCTGTTGCCGGACAATCGGTCGCACTGGTGCTGGAACCCGATGTGATCCCCGATCGCGGCGACCTGCTGCACCCGACCACCGCCACACCGGTCAAGGCCGCACGCATCCGTACGCGCCTGTTCTGGCTGCGGCAGGAACCCCTGCGTGTGGGCGAAAGCTTCCGCCTGCGCCTGTCCACGGCAGAACATCAGGTGACGGTTGCCTCCATCGATTCGGTCGTCAATCTGGAGGATCTGACGCTTCAGCCCGCCTCCGAAGTGCCGCCCGAAGGGTTCGCGGAAATCACGCTGGCAGCGGCTGAAAACATCCTGTTCGATGCGTTTGAACCCGGCACGACGGATGGTCGTGGCGTGCTGGTGGACCGCCATCAGCGCATTGTGGGGGGCGCCCCCCTGATCGGCCCTGCGGACATCGCAGCCGGCACGACCGCCATCCACCCCAGCGCCAGCACCGTCACGGTGCAGGACCGGGCACGCCTGCGCGGCCATCATGGGGCCGTGTTCTGGCTGACCGGGCTGTCGGGGGCTGGCAAGACCACGATCGCACGCGGGGCCGAACGCATCCTGTTTGGTGAAGGCATCGACGCCGTGGTGCTGGACGGCGACACGCTGCGGGCCGGCCTGTGCGCCGATCTCGGGTTTTCGGACGCGGATCGCCGGGAGAATATCCGCCGTGCGGCATCGGTCGCGCGGATCATGGCGGAAACCGGACAGGTGGTGATCGTGGCGCTGATTTCGCCCTATCAGGCAGATCGCAGCATGGCGCGTGACATCGTGCAGGACGATTTCCACGAAGTCTTTGTCGATACCGACCCCGCAGACTGCGAAGCCCGCGACCCCAAGGGGCTGTATGCCGCCGCCCGCGCAGGGCGCATCACGGGTTTCACGGGGGTCGATGCACCGTATGAAGCCCCGACAGCACCCGACCTCCATTTGACGACAGCAGGCAGCACGGCCGAAGAAACCGCCCGCCGTCTGGCACGTCATGTGACGGGTCTGGTTGTCTCCGCCGGGGGGCTGCGCCGCCGGTCCTGATGCACCACGCCCCCGACAGATCGCCGGGGGTGGCACTGCACCGCTCATGACCGCAGACCGGCACGCCGGTCACGGATTTCATCGTCTTGCAAACACCCGCAATTTCCCTTGCGACAGACCACCTGCGCCATGCCACCATGCGCAGGTTCACCCTTCCGGCACGAGGTGCAGGCCCATGCGTTCTTCCCCTGTCCTGACGCGCCGCCATGCCCTGATGGGTGTCGGTGCTGCCGCCGTTGCGGCATCCTTTGGCAATATCGTCCGCCCGGCAGGGGCGGCGACAACGCTGCTGAATGTGTCATACGACCCGACCCGCGAACTCTATGCCGAGATCAATCGCACCTTTACGGGACAGTGGGCGCACGATCATGCCGGCGCGATGGTGATGGTCCGCACCAGCAATGGTGGCTCCGGCGCGCAGGCGCGATCGGTGCTGGAAGGGCAGCCCGCAGACGTGGTCACACTGGGTCTGGCCTATGACATCGACGTGCTGGCCAAAGCTGGCCTGCTGCCCGCCAACTGGCAGACCCGCCTGCCGCATAATTCCACGCCTTTCACCAGCACGATCGTGTTTCTGGTCCGCAAGGGCAACCCGAAACAGGTCCATGACTGGCCGGATCTGATCCGCCCCGGCGTGTCCGTCATCACGCCCAACCCCTAGACATCGGGCGGGGCGCGCTGGAATTTTCTCGCAGCCTATGGCTGGGCGCTGCATCAGCCGGGCGGCACACCGGACACCGCGCGGGCCTATCTGAAGGCACTCTTTGCCCAGGTGCCTGTGCTGGATACCGGCGCGCGCGGCGCCACCAACAGCTTCGTGCAGCGGCAACTGGGCGATGTGTTGCTGGCGTGGGAGAACGAAGCCCTGCTGGCCGCGCAGGACATCGGGCCGGATGATTTCGACATCGTGCGCCCCAGCCTGAGCATTCTGGCCGAACCGCCCGTGGCGCTGGTGGATCGCAACGCCGCCGCCCATGGCACAACCGACATCGCGACGGCCTATCTGAATTTCCTGTTCGCCCCCCAGGGACAGGAGATCGGCGCGCGCCATTTCTTCCGCCCGACCGATCCCACGGTCGCGGCCCGCCATACGGACGTGTTCAAGCCCCTGCCGACCTTTGACATCGCCAGCCTCGGCGGGTGGCAGGTCGCGCAGAAAGCGCATTTCGGGGATGGCGGCACGTTCGACCAGATCTATGCCGCTCACTAACGTCCTGCGCAGCCCCCGCCGCGACCCGCTGCCGGGGCTGCGGCTGGGCCTTATCGTGACATCTCTCTGGCTCGGCGCGATTGTGGTGCTGCCCCTGTTTGCCCTTGTGCTGCGTCCATGGCAGGCGGGCGCGCGGCCCGTGCTGCATGCCCTGCATGACACGCGCATGTTCGCAGCCCTTGGCGTCAGTTTCACAAGTGCCGCCCTTGCCGCCGCGCTGGACATTATTCCCGGCCTGATCGTGGCGTGGGCACTGGTGCGCGGCAATCTGCCGGGGCGGCGCCTGATTGACGGACTGGTCGATCTGCCCTTTGCCCTGCCCACCGCCGTGACGGGCATTACGATGGCAACCCTGTACGCACCGCGCGGCTGGCTGGGGGCCCCTCTGGCCCAATTGGGCGTGCATGTCGCGTTCACGCAACTGGGCATCGTGGTCGCGCTGATGTTCGTGGGCCTGCCGTTTATTGTGCGCGCAATCGAACCCGTGCTGCGCGATCTGCCGCCCGAAGTGGAAGAAGCCGCCAGCACGCTGGGCGCAGGCTCGGTGCAGGTGCTTGTGCGCGTCTTGCTGCCGCCCCTGCTGCCCGCGCTGGTCACGGCCTTCGGCCTCGCATTCGCGCGGGGCATCGGGGAATACGGATCGGTCATTTTCATTGCAGGCAATCAGCCGTTTCGTACCGAAATCGCACCGCTGCTGATCGTGATCCGCTTGCAGGAATTCGACTACGAGGGCGCCAGCGCCATCGGGTTCATCCTGCTGGCCACATCGCTTCTGGCGCTGCTGGGTATTGGCTGGCTCCGACGCTCCCTCAGCTATGGCGCATCACGGGAGAGCCTGGCATGAACCGCGTGCTGCTATGGCTGGCCACCTATCTGGTGGTGGGGGTCGTGCTTGTCCTGCCCCCCGCCCTGGTCTTTGCCGAGGCCCTGCGCCACGGCCTGTGGGCGGCCATCACCACGCTGGGCGACCCGGACGCCCGCGCCGCCATCCTGCTGACGCTGCAAATGACGGTCGCCGCCGTCACACTGAACACGCTGGCGGGCATTCTGGCCGCATGGACCATCACCAAATTCTCGTTCCGCGGGCGGGGGCTGATGCTGGTGCTGATCGAATTGCCGCTCAGTGTCTCGCCGGTCATTGCGGGGCTGGTGTGGCTGTTGCTGTTCGGCGCGCAGGGCTGGTGGGGGAACTGGCTGGACCAGATCGGCTATCGCGTGGTGTTCGCCCCACCCGGTATCCTGCTGGCGACGCTGTTCGTCACCTTTCCTTATGTCGCGCGCACCCTGATCCCGCTGATGCAGCATCAGGGTCGCGATGCGGAAGAAGCCGCCGCCCTGTTGGGGGCCAATCTGTGGCAGATCCTGACGCGCGTCACACTGCCCGAAGCCCGCTGGGCGCTGCTGTCTGGCGTGTTGCTGACCAGCGCGCGCGCCATGGGGGAATTCGGGGCCGTGTCCGTGGTGTCGGGCCATATTCCCGGTCTGACGGAAACCATGCCCTTGCATATCGAGACCCTGTATAATGGCTACCAGAGTGTCGCCGCCTTCACGATGGCCGCGACACTGGCGCTGATGGCGATGGCCATCGTGGCCCTGCGGAGTGTTCTTCAACGCCGGGAAGCCCCAGGCGGTCAGCCGATCGCCGTGCGGACAGGAGCCGTGGCATGAGTGTTCAGGCAATCGACATCCTGCGGCGTGCCCCCGGCCGCGCCCGCCCGATCCTCGATCACGTCTCGCTGGACATCGAGGATGGCGCGTTCATCGCCCTTGTCGGGCCGTCTGGCGCGGGCAAGACATCGCTGCTGCGCGTGATCGCGGGACTGGACTCCCACGAAGGCGGACAGGTGCTGATTGACGGCGTTCGCATGGACACCCGCCCCGCGCGCGACCGCCATGTGGGCTTCGTGTTCCAGAATTACGCGCTGTTCCGGCACATGACGGTGGCCAACAACATCGCCTTTGGCCTGAAGGTGATGCCGCGCGGCAAACGCCCCGCCAAGGCGGCAATCGCGGCCAAGGTGCGTGAATTGCTGGATCTGATGCACCTGCCGGATCTGGCTGATGCGTATCCCCAGCGGCTGTCGGGCGGGCAGCGGCAGCGTGTGGCGCTGGCCCGCGCCCTGGCAACCGGGCCGGGGCTGCTGCTGCTGGACGAGCCCTTTGGCGCGCTGGACCCCATGATCCGCAAAAGCATCCGCACCTGGCTGCGCGATCTGCACGACCAGCTTGGCCTGACCACCATTCTGGTCACGCATGACCATCAGGAAGCCGTGGATGTCGCGGACCGTCTGGTCGTGATGCGCGACGGACAAATCGTGCAGAGCGGCAGCGCCGAGCATCTGGACCGCACCCCCGCATCGCCTTTCATCATGGATTTCATGGGCGATCTGTTGCGTTTTGGCGGGGTGGTGCGCGACGGCCGCTTCATCCCCGATGAACCGGACCTGATGCCCGTGCCGGTCGATGCCGCCGATGGCCGTGCCGAAGCCCTGATCCGCCCGCATGAGGTGCTGCCCCGTCCCGGTCTGGGCCGCATCACGCTGACGCCCCGTCACACCCGGCTGGGGCTGACGGGGGTGGAGGCACAGCTTGCCACCCGCACCATCGAACTCCTGATCCCTGCCGGCCACGAGCCTGAACCCCAGACCCAGGCGGCCCTCGACATCACACACGCCCGGATTTTCCGGGGGGAGGAACGCCTTGGGGCACCGGTGATCGCGCTGGAGACGCTGCGCACCCATCGGTCAGGCGGAACGGTTTCATCCTGAATTGTGATGAGTCGATAACAACGCTCTTTCGACGACAGGCTTTGGTGATTATCGTAGAATTGCCAACAAACAACGATTATGAATCGTTTATTGCCAGCACCCCGGCGCGAGGCTCCCCCTCCGCCCCATGGATGATGAGGACGCTGTGGACGTCAGAAGCAACCGCCGTGAAGAGGGCGGATCGAGTGTGATCACGGCCAACCGCCTGCTGGACGGACGCAGCGTCTGGCTGGCCAATGATGGATGGGCCGAACACATTGCCGATGCCACCCGCATCCCGAATGACGAGATCGAAGCCCGGATCGAAGCCAGCCGCGCCACCCAGCAGGCGACCGGCGTCGTGGGCGTCTATGGCGTCCAGCTTCTGCCCGAAACCACCAGCCCGGAGCCCAAGACCGCGCGCGAACGCATCCGCGCCTTCGGCCCCAGCGTCCATCCCGCTTTTGCCTTTGGCACCAAGGAGGGTCAGCCCCAATGAGCGAGACCGCCACACGCCCCAATCTGCCCGTCGGGCATTACAACTACGATCAGGTCGATCACGCCTTTCTGCGCGAACGCAATGACCAGTTCCGCGATCAGGTCGCACGCCGCATTTCCGGCGAACTGACGGAAGACGAATTCAAGCCCCTGCGCCTGATGAACGGTCTGTATCTTCAGCTCCATGCCTACATGCTGCGCGTCGCCATTCCATACGGCACGCTGGATGCCCGGCAGATGCGGATGCTGGCGCATATCGCCCGCACCTACGACCGTGATTACGGCCATTTCACCACCCGCCAGAACATCCAGTTCAACTGGATCCGTCTGGAAGACACGCCCGAAATTCTGGAGCAGCTCGCCACGGTCGAGATGCACGCCATCCAGACCAGCGGCAACTGCATCCGCAACGTGACGTCGGATGAATATGCCGGTGCCGCCGCAGACGAACTGGTGGACCCCCGCGTCCATGCGGAAATCCTGCGCCAGTGGTCCACCCTGCACCCCGAATTCACCTTCCTGCCGCGCAAGTTCAAGATCGCCATTTCCGGCAGCCCGCAGGACCGCGTGGCCGCACGGTTCCACGACATCGGCGTGGTGGCACACCCGGCCGATAACGGCGGCGTGCGCTTTCAGGTGTTCGTGGGCGGTGGCATGGGCCGCACGCCGATCATCGGCGTCTGCATCCACGATCATCTGCCCGAAGAAGACCTGCTGGCGTATCTGGAAGCCGTTCTGCGCGTGTATAACGCCTATGGCCGCCGCGATAACATCTACAAGGCGCGCATCAAGATTCTGGTGCAGGCCCTCGGCCCGGACACGTTCCGTGAAAAGGTCGAAGCCGAATTCGCCGCCATGGATCGCGCCCGCTATCGCCTGACGCCCGAAACGGTGGACGCCATTCGTGCGCGCTTTGGCGTGCCGAACTTCAACGCCCCTGCCGACGCGGCAGACCGTCTGGCCGCCGACCGCCGCGCCAACCCGCTCTTTGATCGCTGGGTCCGCACGAACACCCACCCGCACCGCGCACCGGGCTACATCTGCGTTGCGATCTCGGTCAAGCCGTCTGGCGGCATTCCGGGAGATGCGACCTCCGCCCAGCTTGATGCGCTGGCCGATCTGGCCGAACGCTTCAGCTTCGGCGAACTGCGCATCACGCATATGCAGAACGTGGTGTTCGGCCATGTGCGTCAGGACGAAGTGCTGGCCCTGTGGAACGCCCTGGTGGCCGCAGAACTCGCCAGTCCCAATCTTGGCCTGATCGGGGACATCATCGCCTGCCCCGGTCTGGATTATTGCGCGCTGGCCAATGCGCGCTCCATCCCCATCGCGCAAAAGATCAGCGCCCGCTTTGCCGACCCGACGCTTCAGGAACAGATCGGCAAGATCAACCTGAACATCTCCGGCTGCATCAATGCCTGCGGGCACCATCATGCCGGGCATATCGGCATTCTGGGCGTGGACAAAAAGGGCGAAGAAGCCTTCCAGATCACGCTGGGCGGTTCCGCGCATGAAGATGCGTCCATCGGCCAGATCATCGGCCCGGCCCTGCCGGAAGATGACGCGGTGGATGCCGTTGCCCATCTGATCGAAGCCTATCTGACCCACCGCACGGAGGGAGAGCGCTTCCTCGACACCTATCGCCGCCTTGGGGCCGCGATCTTCAAGGACAGTGTCTATGCCTCTGCTTGAAAATGGCGTTTTCGTCGATGATTCGTGGCACCTTGCCGAAGACGACACCCCGCTGGGCGATGGCGACGTGATCGTGCCGCTGGCGCGTCTGGACGAAGGTCTGGCGCGCAGCGCGGGCCGTCTGGGCGTTGTGCTGACACCGGAGACAGACCCCGCAGTTCTGCGCACGGCCTTGCCAAAACTGGCGCTGATTGCGGTATCTTTCCCGATTTTCCGCGATGGCCGGGCCTTTACGCAGGCCCGCACAGTGCGGGAACATCTTGGCTTCAAAGGGGAAATCCGCGCCACTGGCAAGCCGTTGCCGGACCAGTATGAATTCCTGCGCCGCTGCGGTGTGAACACGGTCGCACTCGCCGACGGCACCGACCCGGCCCCGTGGGCACGCGAACACATGCGCTTCACCGTGGCATATCAGCCCTCCGTGATCGGGGAAGCACCCGAGGGGTTCGCGCTGCGGCGACGGTTGATGGGGTAAGGACGGTAAGTTCGGTCCGAAACGGATCGAAGTGGCGTGCTGGGGGGAAGGGGAATGTCGGTTTTTGGGAGGAGATAAGCGAAAGTAGCCATTCGAACATGGCAATGATTACCTTTATGACCGATATCGCATCGCCTCTACAAAGGCAGCAAAAGCCGGCGAATGTAGTTTTCGGCTCGGATAGTAAAGATGGTAGCCTTCGTATTCGGGGCACCAGTCAGAAAGAACCTGAATGAGACTTCCATCTTCTATATAGGGTTTGGCAAGGTCATAGGGCACATACCCCAGCCCCAGCCCATCAATTGCCCCTTCCAGCACCAATATCGTGTTGCTGTAGGTTGCCTGCCCCGAAACGCGCAATGCAAAGTCCTGACCATCCGGCTTGCGAAAGTCCCACCGCAAGGTTCCTCCAGCAGTCGTCATACGCATGTTGATGCAGTTATGATTGCCGAGCTCATAAGGCGAATCCGGCGCTGAGCGACGCTCAAAATATGCAGGAGATCCTACGACGCAAAAACGCCAATCGGGGCCGATGCGCGTAGCGATCATGTCTTTCTCGATGGCTTCACCCATACGGACGCCCGCATCGAATCGCTCGGCGACAATATCGACAAAAGCGTAATCCATACTGAGTTCGACATTGATATCGGGATATTTTCGGAGGAAGTCGGCCAGTTTTGGTCGCAGAATAAGCTCGATCGCGGCATCAACGCATGTAACCCGCACTGAACCTGCAGGCTTTTCGCGCAGGGATGTGATCGCATCAAGCTCAGCCGACACCTGCTCGAACAGGGGCCCCAGCCGCCGCATCAGACGTTCACCCGCATCGGTCGTTGCGACATTTCTTGTCGTACGCGTGAGCAGGCGGAGCCCCAGGCGTTCCTCTAATCCCTTAACGCTATGGCTCAGGGCGGACGGCGTCACCCCCAACTCGGCGGCTGCTCGCGTGAAGCTCCGTTCCCGTGCAACAGTTAGGAACGCGGTGATCTCGTTGATGTGGTCGCGTGGCATTGATGAGCTTATTTCAATGAAGCGTGCACATTATGCCGTCTAATCACAGGCGACAAGCAGGATTATCTCCTGTGCAGGATGGCCGATGGGTCATTCAGTCGTCAGGAGAAGACCATGGAAATTTTTCGCGCAGGCCATAAGCCTTCCTTCAAGGGCCCGACCGATTGGTTCACCGGCACTGTCCGTGTCGATGCCCTCTTCAACCCGGCTGCGCCTGACCGGGTGCAGGGTGCCAGCGTCACCTTCGAACCCGGCGCGCGCACCGCGTGGCACACGCACCCGCTCGGCCAGACGATCATCGTGACCGCTGGTGTCGGTCGTGTGCAACGTTGGGGCGGCGTCATTGAGGAAGTTCGTCCAGGCGACGTCGTTTTTTTCGAACCCGGCGAAAAACACTGGCACGGCGCAGCGCCTGAGACAGCCCTGACGCACATCGCCATCCAGGAAGTTGAAAATGGCAAAGTCGTTGACTGGATGGAGCAGGTCTCCGATCAGCAGTACGGCACCTAACAGCATTCGCTCGGGAGTTCAGATCATGATTAAAGATAAGGTTGTCGTCATTACGGGAGCTTCGTCGGGCATTGGCGATGCGACCGCGCGGTTGTTGGCGCGTCAATGGGCAAAGGTTGTGCTTGGCGCCCGCAGAGAGGAACGCCTAAAGGAACTGGTCAAGGCGATCGAGCTCGAAGGTGGTCGTGCGGCCTATGCGGTGACAGACGTAACCAAAGCTGCCGACAATGAAGCTTTGATTAGGGTTGCCAAAGAAACGTTTGGCCGCCTTGATGTCACCTTCCTCAATGCCGGGCTGATGCCGACCTCCCCGGTCTCCGCGTTGAAGACGGACGAATGGAATGCCGCCGTCGATATCAACATCAAAGGGGTGTTGAACGGCGTGGCTGCGGCCTTCCCGCACTTTCTGGAACAGAAGTCCGGGCAAGTCATCGCCGTGTCTTCCGTCGCCGGCCTCAAGGCTTATCCGGGCAGCGCAATCTATGGCGGTACCAAATGGTTCGTACGCGACTTCATGGAAGTTCTGCGCATGGAATCGGCCATGGAAGGCACCAACATCCGCACGTCAACGATCTATCCGGCAGCGGTCAGCACTGAGTTACTCGGCGGCATCTCTGATCCGGGCGCAGCATCGACCATGAAGTCGCTCTACGATCAGCACGCCATATCGCCGGACCGGATTGCAAATGTGGTTTCATTCGCCATCGATGCACCGGAAGACACCACCATTAATGAATTCACGGTTGGCCCGGCCAGCCAACCCTGGTGAGGAGGGATCGATGCCGCATGTGATTGTGAAGCTCTGGCCCGGGAAGTCAGAACAACAGAAGCAGAAACTGGCTGATGCGATAACGAAAGATGTCTCCAGCATCCTCGGTTATGGAGATGACGCTGTGTCAGTCGGGCTTGAAGAGGTCAGCGCCACTGCCTGGCGTGATCAGGTCTATCAGCCTGATATCGTGGCAAAAGCCACCACGCTTTACAAAAAACCTGGCTACTCGATGTAGCCGGGTTTTCGAGTGGTTCATGCGCATGCGGTCATCGTCCTGAAAAAACAGTAAGTACACGTTCAAGTAACGGGCCTGCGAAGGTTGGAGCGTCCTTTGTCGAGAAGCCCGTTTCGTTTGTAATGTATCTCTTGAGGCAAAAGCAGCAGTTACTCGTGCGTGGTCCGAACGCTTGCCGTCGAGGAACACCATGCACCGGTTGTCCCGACAATGAAGCCGTCGAACCGGTCGTTCCAATCTGGGTGCCAGCGAGGCAGCACCGGACGGTTCTCTGCGAGGTCGCTCCTCCCCGTTTTGACGTCCGCTACCGGAAATACAAGTCGCGGCACCCTATGTCTGACATGCGGGCGAAACCACCCCCCCTCCTAACCCGCGGAGCGTTCGGTCATGAAACGAAGGCCCAGCGCCATGAACGCCACACCTGCACAACGGTCGATCCAGCGCCGGAATTTCAGGAACGTCGCCGAAACGTGCCGCAGGCTCAGCAGCAGCGTGACAAGCGTGAACCAGCCCACGGCAATCGCGAACATCGCCGTCACGCAGGCCACCCCCAGCCCGATCGGGGCGTGTTGCGGCATGGCGGCGGCAAACAGGCTGGAGACGAACACTGGCGCCTTCGGGTTGGCCAGATTGGTCAGCAGCCCGGCGCGAAAGCTGCCCGTGACCGGGCCGGCCATCGTGCTGTCGGGCGTCGCGGCCTCCGGCTTCCAGCTCTGGACAAACAGCTTGCAGCCGGTCGCAAACAGATAAAGGCCACCCCCGATTTTCAGCGCGAGATACAGCCAGGGCGCGACATAGAACAACGTGCGGATTCCGAAGAACCCTGCCAGCCCCCACGCGGCAACACCGGTCGCAATGCCCAGCGTGGCGTGCAGGGCCGCCGCCCGCCCGCGCATGATGGCAAGACGGGTGACCAGCATGAAATCAAGCCCGGGCACAACCATGGCAATCAGCCAGAACGCCGAAACGGCCGCAATGACAGACAGATCCTGCATCAGGCTCATTCAACCCATCCCTTCAACGGTGAAACAACATCAGGCGCGCGCATCATCACCAGAAAGGTGCCCACCGGGTCAATCGTGATCCCGCCGCTGGCCACACGCCCCGCCGCCACGCGTGGCAGCCAAACGGCGCCGCGCCGCCCGCTCTGGCGGCACTGCGCCGTTTGGCCCTAAGGTGACCGCACGGGACCATCCGGGCCCGAACACATTGCAGGAGAACAAACTTGCGACTGATTATTGCACTGGTGCTGCCGTGGCTGCTGTTTTTCACCATCAAGCGCCCGATCTCCGGCATCGTCTGTCTGATCCTGCATGCAACGATCATCGGCTGGGTGCCTGCGGCCATCTGGGCGGTCTATGCCCTGAACGGTTATGAAACCGACAAGAAGCTGGGCCTCTGACATGCCCTGCGGCGGGTGGCGGCGCGCGGGGTTCCGCAGCGCCCAAGGTCATGCTACCCGCCTTGCATGAGCCGCGCCCCAGACCCCGCGCCCGATGCCGCAACACGCCCGACACCGGGCCACAGGCTGCTTGTCGGCGTGACGCGCGCCTATCTGTCGCTTGCCCTGCGCACCACCCGGTGGCGCTTTGACGTCCACCCCGATGCCGCCCCGATCATGGCGGGCCGGTCACCGCGCGGCGGCCTGATTGCGTTCTGGCACGAAACCCTGGCACTGACGCCGGCGCTGCGCTGGCGGGCGCAGCAGATCAACCCGAAGCTGCACATGCACGTCATGATCAGCCGCAACCGCGATGGCCGGCTGATCAGCAACATTGTGGCGCCGTGGGGCGTCACGACCATTGCCGGGTCAACCACCCGGCGCGGCAAGGACAAGGGCGGCGCGCGCGCGCTGCGCCAGGCCGTCACGGCGCTTTCACCATCCGACCTTGTGGCCATCACGCCCGATGGCCCTTCCGGCCCCGCACACCACGCGCAGCCGGGTGCCGGCATGATCGCGCGTCTGGCCGGGGTGCCGACGGTTCCGGTGGCCGCCACGTGCCTGGCCCTGCGCATGCCGTCATGGGACCGCATGATGCTGCCGCTGCCGTGGGGGCAGGGTCACGTGGTCTGCGGCGCGCCCCTGCCGCCCGATGCCACGCCGGACGCGCTTGAACACGCCCTGAACACCGTGCGCGACCGGGCCGAACGGCAGCGCCCCTCGGCGGTACATGGGGCATGGGCGGTGCTGGGCTGGGTGCTGGCGCCGCTGCTGATCGGGCTTGTGCACCGGCGCATCGCACGGGGGAAGGAAATCCCCGCCCGCAGGCTGGAGCGCATCGGGTTTGCAACCCTGCCCCGGCCCGCCGGGCGCGTGGTCTGGCTGCACGGCGCGAGCGTTGGCGAAACGATGTCCCTCGTGCCGCTGGCACGGCAGATTCTGGCGCAATCGTCGGACATCACGGTGCTGATGACCAGTGCCACCGTCACCGCTGCCGCCATCGTGGCACAGGAAGCCGAGACCGCGGGCGGACGCCTTGTCCACCAGTTCATCCCGTTCGATGTCGGGCGCTGGGTCCGGCGTTTCCTGCGCCACTGGCGCCCGGAAGCGGCCATTTTCGTGGAAAGCGAGCTTTGGCCCGCCATGATCCGGGCGGCCGCCGGCCATGCCGTGCGCCTCGGGCTGCTGAACGCGCGCATGTCGGAACGGTCGTGGCGATGGTGGCGGCGTGCCCCGGGGCTTGCTGCCCGGATGTTCGGCGCGTTCGACTGGATCGCGGCGCGCAGCCCAGAAGACGCGCAACGCCTGCGCACGCTGGGCGCCGAACGGGTGGAGGAACATGGCGACCTGAAACAGGCAGCGCCACCCCTGCCGGTGGTGCAGCCGCAGCTTGATGCCGCGCGCAACGCCGTGGGGCAGCGCCCGGTGTGGATCGCAGCGTCAACCCACGAGGGCGAGGACACCGTGATCGCGCAGGCCGCCCACCTGCTGCGCCAGACCTTCCCCGATCTGCTGACCATCATCGCCCCGCGGCACCCCACGCGGGGTGCTGCCCTGTCCGCCGCCCTGCACCATGCCCCCCGGCGCGCGAACGGCGCCCTTCCCACCCCGGCCGACCCGGTGTGGGTGTTCGACACGGTGGGCGAGATGGGGTTGCTCTATCGTCTGGGGGATATCGTGTTTCTGGGCAATTCCCTGTCCGCCACACGGGGCGGCGGCCATAATCCGTTCGAGCCGGCACGCCTGGGCTGCACGATTGCGACCGGCCCCCGGACCGGCAATTTCAACGCGGCCTTTGCCACCTTTGGCGCGGCGGTGACACGCGTTGACGATGCTGACTCGATGGCGGCATGGGTGGCGGACATGCTGCACGATCCCGCGGCCCGCGCGGCGCAGGCCGCATCATCCCGTGCGATTGCCGAACGATCGGGCGACATCGTCCATCATTTCGCCACACGCATCTGTTCGACCTGATGCCCATGCGTCACGCCCCGAGTTTCTGGTCCGATTCCCGCGCACGCACTGCACCGCGCCTTCTCGCGCCGATCGAGCGCGTGGTCAGCGCAGTGGCCACACGGCGCGCGACACGCCCGCGCTGGCACGCCCCCGTGCCGGTCCTGTGCTGCGGCAATGCAACCGTCGGCGGCACCGGCAAGACCACACTGGCCATCGACATGGCACAGCGCCTGCTGGAACGCGGCCGCACGGTGCATATCCTGACCCGCGGCTATGGCGGGCGGACGCGGCAGGTGGTGCGGGTCGATCCCGCAAGCCACTCTGCCCGCGACGTGGGGGACGAAGCCCTGCTGCTGGCCGCGACCGCCCCCACCTGGATCGCCGCTGATCGTGCGGCCGGCGCCCGCGCGGCCGTGGCCGAAGGGGCGGACTGCCTTGTGCTGGATGACGGCTTCCAGAACACGTCATTGTTTCAGGACATGCCGCTGCTGGTGATTGACGGGGCCAGCGGCTTTGGCAACGGACACGTGCTGCCCGCAGGCCCCCTGCGCGAACCGCTGGACCAGGCCTTCGCCCGCGCGCGCGCCGTGGTGATGATCGGCGCGGACCGCCACCGCGTGACCCACAGCCTGCCGCCGGACCTGCCGGTGCTGCATGCGCGCCTGCAACCCGAAGGGCGGCTGGTGGATCTGGTGGGGCAGCAGGTGATCGCCTTTGCGGGCATCGGCCGGCCGGGCAAATTCTTCGATTCCCTGCGCGATGCCGGCATCGCGCCGGTCCGCACCATCGCCTATCCCGACCACCATGCCTATTCCCGGCGCGACCTGCTGCTTCTGGACGGGCTGGCCCGCCAGCGCGGCACGGTGCTGGTCACCACCCCCAAGGACGCGGTGCGCCTGCCGGACGAGATGCGCGCGCGGGTGAAGATCATCGGCACCAGCCTGAAGTGGGAATCGAACCGCGCGGCGGACATGCTGCTGGATTGCCTGCTGGACGGGCTGACCACCCGGCCATGAGCACCCCGCCCGCAAAGCCCACGCCGGGCATGCGGCTTGTGGCGCTGGCGGCGCGCGGCGCGCTGGGCCTGCTGCGGGCACTGGGGCCGGTCCGGGCATCGAACCTTGCCGGTGCCATCGCACGCGGGATCGGGCCGCGCCTGCCGGCATCCCGCGTCGCCGAACGCAACCTGCGCATGGCCATGCCCCATCTGGACGCGACCGGACGCCAGCGCGTGATCCGCGCCGTGTGGGACAATCTGGGCCGCACCGTGGGCGAATTGCCGCATCTGGCCACCCTGCAGCAAGACACACCCCACGGCCCGGGCTGGGAAATCACCGGGGCCGAACATCTGGCCGCCCAGCGCGCGCTGGGCGGGCCGGTGGTGTTCGTGTCGGGCCATATCGGCAATTGGGAGATGCTGCCCCCCGCCGTGGCGCGGCACGGACTGCCGTTTGCCTCGTTCTATCGGGCGGCGGACAATCCACTGGTCGATGCGATGATCCGCCGGCTGCGCCGCGATGCCATGGGCACGGACACCCCGATGTTCCCCAAAGGCGCCCGTGGCGCGCGCGACGCCATTGCACACATCGCGCGCGGCGGGCACCTGGGCGGGCTTGTGGACCAGAAAATGAATGACGGAGTTGAAGCCCGGTTCTTCGGCATGCCCGCCATGACGGCCCCGGCATTGGCCGCCATCGCCCTGCGATATGGCTGTCCGGTCATTCCGGGCTATGTCGAACGGCTCGGACCTGCCCGATTGCGCATTGTGGTAGAACCGGCGCTGACCATCCGGCACACCGGCAATCGTCATGATGACCAGATGCTGCTTATCCAGGCAATCAATGACCGTTTGCAGCACTGGATTGAGTCACATCCCGGCAGTTGGTTGTGGTTACACCGCCGATGGCCTAGGCAATTGTATAAAAAATGAGCATTTTTCTTGGGCGAAACACTAAAAACTATTGTTTTTTTGTCACATTGCCCGTTTTTTG
>Ga0157365_10000577_pt1 | contig 15752 bp, 14 predicted proteins | sample AttsexASBM3_FD_111478 | JGI IMG/M metagenome (GOLD analysis project Ga0157365, IMG submission 111478) | Fungus gardens microbial communities from leaf cutter ant in Ribeirão Preto, State of São Paulo, Brazil - Atta sexdens ASBM3 | ecosystem: Host-associated > Fungi > Mycelium > Unclassified ... | reverse complement strand
CAGAGAGACGCGGGGACGACTTTAGGCGGCCCATCCACGGTCCTTTAATCCTATATTTCTAAATAAGCTGCGGAAAATCTAAAATACTTAATTTTACTTAATTTATTTCTAATTTAAAAGATTGAGAAAAATACTTTCAATTTAATTAATTTCTTTAATCTAATTTATTCTAATTTTCAATAAGGATCTGCACGAATATCTTTATATTCTTAAATTTTATTTATTTATTTTAAATTTTAATTATTTTAATCTTATTTTATGACAGAAAAAAGGACAAATTTATTTTAAATCTTTAATAATTAATAAATCTTTAAGTAATAAGTAAATCCTAAAGTAGGATGCGCAAAACAAAAAATCTATTAAAAAATAATTTATTTAATCTAATTTTCTTATTCAAACAAAAAGTTGCGCAAAACTTACAAAACATACTTTAAATATTATTTAACTTTAATTAAATATCTGAGATGCGGAAAAGTTAATTTCAAAATTTAATTTAAATAATTTTCTTTAATTTATTAATGTTTAATAAGTGGTAAGAGGTAAACTAGCCAATAAAAATATTAGATTTGATTTTAAAAATTAATTTATCAATATATTAATAACTTTAAGATCTTAACGCAAGAGTCTACTTTAATTATTTTTAATTTCTTAATTTAAATTTAATATATAAATATTCCATTAGAGATGCGGGAGGCCTAATTTTAATTAGTTTAATTAATTTTTGATTAAATTTTATTAAGAGTTTGCGCGATAAGTTACTTAAACTGAATTGCTTCTATTTATAACCTTTTTTAAGGGATTAAGTTAAACTGTTAACCTATTTTAAATATTTTATATACTTAAATTACTTTATTTAAAAGCTTTTTTAGTTTATTTATATAGTTTATATGATCTACTTGTAATTTTGTTATTACATTTTAATACGCAGTTTATTATCTATTTGTAATCTTTTTACTAAATTTTAATAAAAACAATTAGACAAATTAAATACTTATTCTAATTATATTATACCAACTGGTATACTTTTCTAATCTAATTTTTATTTTAAATAAATTTTTCAAAAACATAAAGTATTTAAATTTTTAACACAAAACAATAAGGGTATTTATCAATTACATCAGTCTATACGATAGTTAATATTTAATTAATAATTAGCACGGTATTATCTGTCTATCACTACAAAAAAAATAATTTATTGTAAGCATCTTAAGATACATAGTTATTAAACTCAATCAACTAATAGTAAATTTTAATTAATCATGACACTTGTAGTAATATATCCTGAAGTGCTACAACTCGAGTAGCATTAGCAAGGGTTAGTGGTGTTACAAATAAATAAAATTCGTACTATTTAATCAACCTAGATAAGTAGGATAGTATCCTGTATAGTCTCTAATATCGTTAATAATTAAACCAAATCTACATAGAGTGCTGTATATAATGACAATTAATGTCTACTAACATAGGGGCTCTAAATAGAGCAATAAACCCTATTGCAAATAGGTTCTGTGTAGGAATAACAAGATCACAACCATAAAGTGTAGCAATTCAACTAAAATTTTTAATAATCGTAGGGTTGGCGATAAGTAACGAAGCAGTGGTAAAGTTTGTCTAGTATCTACATCAAGAGCTAGTGCGTATATGTGATGCTCGATCTTCAACTAGAATTTTCGATATGTCTTAATAGAGCTAAACAGTCTTTGCAAACTTAAATGTGTATATATTAATTTTAATCTTATAAAATGTTTCACTATACACTCTGAGGTTAACAATATAACTAACCTGCTTATATAAAAAATAAAATAATAGTGTTTCAGCATTTAGTGAAATAGAAATATAAGAGCCATCAGATTAGATATATAACTCCATACAAGGAAAAAAAAGGATACCAATCCAATACTAAACAAAGCATAGATTATTCCAAGAAAAACAAACCTTTACCTGATAATTAATTAACAATATGACTAATTAATAAGTCGCCCTATCAAAACAAATCCAGGGATAATCATAATATAAACTTAATGGTGAGCACATAATCCACGCATCTCAAATCTAATAGAAATAAAAAATAAATTCAAAGAGTCATGTACCATTAATAATCAATATATAGGTAAAATTAAATGGGCTTATGTATTTTACAACGGTAATAAAGGATAAGAAAAATAGGCAAAACCTAATAAACATAGAAAGTCGACTGTACATTTAATACCATTTCAGATCTCTATAAGTGATCCAGTCATTAGCGACAATTAGATTGCCTACGGTCTTAACAATCAATAATAATAATCTGTTAACCATTTTCACTTATATTGCCAATATTATATATATTTATACTATTTTAAGTATATAAACATACCTAGTTTTATAAAACACAACTGTTTTCTTGTAAAAGTTACACAGGTAAATAAGGTATGGACTATAATAGTGGAATAGTTCTCCCAGTAGGTCTTACATATATATCATCTGCCTATTAAGACTTCATTTTTTAAATTGTATTAAACCACAAATTTTATTCCCATATTTTAAAATATAGAGATTAAATGTCGTAAACTAGATATGGTTCATATAAAGATTTATTAAATTTTCGATCTGTGAGTAGTCCGTCTATTAATTAAAGATTTAAAGCTAATAAGTTAAGACTATATCAAAATATTTCTTGGTATAAACTGATCGTATATTATCGTTTTCATAATATTGTTAGCATAACTCACTGATTAGTCGTTGAACGCAATTATTAAGGCTATAATAAGTTTGCTGCAGGTATTAATGAAATATCAAAAGTCCTTGCAAATTAACACTTGAAAATTTAAAAAGTTTTTAAATCGACACTTAACAGAAATCATATATAACCTATAAACTACCAGTAATACCATTAATAAAAGGTAATTTATTTACTAAGTTTATAAAAAAAAAAGGATGCATGTGAGGATTAACAATAGCTCTAACTTTAACCATTTCTCGCTTAGGAATAGATCTTAGAGCATGGCCATCGGCATAAAGCAGGTTATACTTAATATCCTATTTTATGATATGTACATTTATCAGCAGAACTACATCTGGAATAGTAAAACAATTAGTACAAAGAACAAGACCACCTGCTGTAGCGCGGGTACCTTCAGTTATAATTAAGTGTGCAAAGCTAATTTCATTTAACAGAAAGAAGATATCACGTGGAATTCGTTTAGTTCCATTTTCAAAAATATTTTACCAAGTACATCAAAAACATAATAAGTACGAGTTGCAAAGACAATAGCATAGAATATTTTGCCAACTAGTTTAAGGAAATTAATAAAAGGTATAGCATTACAAAACGGGTTAAAAATATTTCATACAAACCAAAAGTAATTGAATTTATCAAGGCTTTGAGCAAATATGATTCGTGGCTTATTATTATTAGTAGCAAAAGAAGCATCTCCTAGAAGTAGACCAACTACAGCAGCAAGGTGAAAACTAGTTAGTCCAGTGGACATTCGTACAAGATGATAAATTTTATAATTAACAGTAATACCCAGAGTTGAAGTACCATTCCATACAACAAGATCAGTACATTGATCAATTTGACGGTATACAGATTTTCTAGTACTTTTATAGATACTACTCTTAGATATAAGTGGTATAATGGGAGTAAGAGGGAATATAAAGACAATGTAATAATGAATCGTAATAGCACCTGCAAGTACTGGTAGACTAATAAGTAATATAATTGCAGTTTCAAATATGGCTCAACAAAATAGAGGTAGTTAATTAAGTGTTATACCAGGATTTCGTATATTAATAATAATAGTAATAAAGTTCATGGCAGCCAGCATACTTGAAATTCCGGCAAGATGAAGACTAAAAATATAAAGAAAGATCAACACCATAATGACTTTTTAGAGTACTTAGAGGAGGATAACTTAATAATAAGGACTATAACTTTACCTTATTTAGGTATGTTTTGCAATTAGTCACTAGGGGTTAATAATAAAATACCCTGCATATTAAACTTAATAAAGGATAAAATTCTATGCATATAACCACATTTATAAAATAAAATAAACAGCATATAAATAAAACTCAAACTGTTCATCCATAGCAGCACCTTGTTCAACAAAAAAGCACTAAAAAGGAGTAGAATTAGAGATAGTGGTAGAAGCCAATATTAAATATTAATAAGTCGTGGAAAAGCTATCAAATAAAGTATTAACTTAAAATTTAATTCAAGTTTAGACTATGTCTTTCTTCTAATAATAGAGATAGTGTTTTTTAAAAAACTATAATATAGTTAGTCGTTTAACTTTCTTAGGTAAATTATATAAATCCTAAACTAAGCTGCAAATAATCATAAATAATGAAACAATAAGAGTTTTTGCAATTATCCCTAATAAATTACGAAATAAGAATCGATAGACTATTTAATCTGGAGCACATACTATAACAGGTTAAATTTATTTTGCCAAATCCTCATATTAATGCGGGTATACATTTAATTCTTACTATAATTTAAACCAATCGTTTTAAAGAATGTTTTGCATGTATCCTCATAAGATCCTATTTTCTAGCAGGTAATAGATATAATACGAGTACTATATTTAGTTTCCAGCCGATTGTCCAATTTCAATTAATTTAATGATGTATCTCCTTTAGCTAATTGAGTTTTCGGCACATAGCAAAATGAAAGATATATATATATATATTATTTAATAACTTGGCTATACAATATAAAGTATACCCTAAAGAAGATTATTACAAAGGCATGAGCAGTTACTACACTATTATAAGTTTGATGATCTCCATTAAAATATTGAACACCAGGTCCAGTAAGTTCTATACGAATAAGTATTGAAAAAGCAGTACCAACTATGGCAGCAAATAAAGCAAATACTAGATAGAGAGTACCAATATCTTTAGCATTAGTAGAAAAAAGTAAACGAATAACAGCTTGTCAACTTGAAACAGAGGAATCAATCATTAAGTGAAGTTAAATAAAAATATGATATAAATATAAAGCCAGCTTCTTTATACCTCAATAATTTTATATATAAAAAAAGTTAGAAAAATAAATAAATAAATATATATTTAAGGATAAGTAAGTAAACTAAAAGTTAGAAAAGGTTAAGTTAAGTTAAAAATATGAGAATATAATGTTATTAATAAATAAGAAATGATAAACTGGTTTTTAAGATTAAATAAATATATAAATAAACATGAAATTATCACTATCTTTTTTGCTCAAATATGAGCCTACCAAAACAAAAATATACAAAAATAAAAGATAATATAAAATATATATAGTTAGTAAAATATATATCTACAATAACACTGTAAGTTAAACTTTGTATTTAATTACTATATTTAATTGACTATTTGTATTCATTGTATTATAAACAAGATATAAACTAAGTATATAAAAAGTCGCCTTTAATTTATTTTATAAAAGGTAAATCTAGAATAATTAAATTAACGGACAAAAGGAGATTCGAACTCCTATGGTAAAAACTAAGACGATTAGCAATCATCCACACCGCGCCAATAGATGTTTGTCCTATTAAATAATAACAATAGAAGTTTATCCTAATAAATAATAATAATGTTATAGGAGTGTATATATTAATAAAAGAAAGGGAATTTAACTCAGTGGTAAGAGTGATTAACTTTTAATCAATTAGTCATAGGTTCGAATCATATAATTCTCAATAATTATTAAAAATAAATAGTATAAACTAGGAAGGAATGAATCGAACAATCATTACTACACCCCTTTCCGTTAGACTACATCCTATAATTTAAGAAATAAACATAAGAAATAAATATATTTAAGTTTGCCACTTCTATTAATTACAAGTTACTTATTTTGACCTTTTAAACTAAGTCGACTAAATTAATTAGTAAATATATATATATATCTTTAGGAGCCTGATTGTAGAATGAAGATCTACGGTTTTACCATTAAACTAAAAGACCGATATAATATACTTTAATAAAGGCTAAGATATAATATATAGAGTTTATAAAAATAAATAAAGTTATAAAAATTTTTCGCTTTCCAGGGGTTTAACACTGGTCTAACAAATTATGAGTTTGTCGTGCAACCACTACACCAAAGCACAGTTAAATAAGAATAACACCTTTATAATAATAGAAGAAATAAAACGAGAAAAACTAAGCCGAAAGAGGGAGTCGAACCCTACTAATGCTCAGTATTAATGAACTGGTTTAACCGATTAGCCTATTTCAGCAGCAGCATACAAAATTAAATAATAAGTTAGGCTAAATTATAATAAAAATTATACTATAATAATACTTTATTAAATAAGTAAGCGATAATACGGGTTATAGTAAGTATACATTTATAATAAATATAGGTAAAAATAATATATCTAATATTACCAAAGAAGTAAAGTAAATTAAACTTAATTAAGTAAATATAAAAAGCCTTAGACCTTAGTAGTTGTTATAAAAATAACGATATATAGCCTATACAGGTAAAACTACGGATTTTAACCTAATCCTTATAAGCCACAGATCGATGCTCTGCCAATTAAGCTAGGATTACCTCTAACCTTTAAAATTGGGGATAAATAAGGTATTAAATAATACAAAATAAAATATAAAGGATAAGATAAAAATACTTAAGTTATAATAAATCAGATTACTTACACTACTATGCAGAATATTTAGTACAATATTTGGAAATACTCCTAGTATTACAGTTGTAAATAGTATAAGTAGTAGTACCATAAATTCTCTATAACTAATATCTTTATTATATGATAGATGAGGACTAAAAGAACCAAAAGCAATTCTATTTTAGATTAATACTATAAGCAGCTGAAAGCACAATACCAGAAGAAGCAATAATACATATAATAGGGCTTTTTGGAATATACCTGTAAGACATAGGAATTCTCCTATTCAATTAGCACTTAGAGGTACAGCAGCTTTACAAATAGTAAAGATAAAGAAGAAAATAGAGAACATAGGCATATAGCTAGTTATACCTATATAAATTATAATAATTCGGCTATGGTAACGATCATAAAGTACACCACCTACAAGAATAAATAGGGCAGGACTAACAAAAAGCATGAGCAATACCTAGAAAAATAGCACCTTCAATACCTTGAATAGTATTACTAATTACACCTAGTAGCATAGTTGCAGCATGAGCGACACTACTATAAGCAACAAGAGATTTAAAATCAGTTTGTCGAAGTGTAGCAAGACTATCATAAACTAGAGTAATAACACTAAATGTTTGGATTAGTGGTGCATAATAATGAGAAGCATCAGGTAGAAATTGAAGTATAATACGCATATAACCATAAAGAGCAAGTATTATAATAATACCGGCTAGAATAATAGATCCACCCTTGAGCTCTAGGGAGCCAAATATGACCAGGTAGAAGAGGAGTTTTAATCGCTATACTAATGAAAATACCAATTCATAGATATTTTTGATAATCAAGACTAATATCATGTAGACTAATAACTTGAAAATCACTAGAACCTACATTATAATATATAATTTTTAATTAAATAAGTATAAAAAGAGAACCAAATAGTGTATATAGAAATAGTAGAAATGCAGCTCTAATTCTTATAATATTATTACCAGAACCTCAAACACCAACAATAAGGAATAGAGGAATAAGTACATTTTCAAAGAAAATTCTAAAATAGAATAAGATCAAGTACACTAAATACAGCAATAAGAAGAGTTTCAAGTATAAGAAATAAGATAATATTTAATAGTTTTAGAATCGATATTGTTTTAATTACTTACTAGACAAATAGGAATAAGGAAAGTAGTAAGTAGTACAAAATAAAGAGAAATACCATCAATACCAATAGATAAATTAGTGAAAGAAACAAGTCCTTTTATATAAGTCTGAGTAAATTGATAATCAGAGGTACTAGCATCAAATTCAAGTAATAGAGTGATACTAAGGATAAAAGTTATAATACTAACAGTAAGAGCGAGTATTCTAATAACAACATTATAGGTAAAACCTTGATAAGTTATAAGTATAAGAGCTCCAATACTAGGTAGAATTATATTAAAAATAAGCATAACCCATTAAAAATAAATATAAAAATAATAACAAATACCTATTTACTATTAAATAAAAGCTATAAAAATAAAGGGTTATAAATAATTAAAATCAATAAGGCTAATATAAATCACTTTGTATATTAAGTTTATTACATATTATAAGTAAAATATATATTATAACAGTTAAATCATATTGAATAAATAGAATATTATATAGAAAGAAGTATATTTACAATAGTTAGCATAAGTACAAGACTAAGTACTGTAGAATAACTAAATAGAACTTGTGTAAATACAATAAAAATAATAGAAACAGTAGCAATTATAATATAAAGAGCATAATTTTGAATATTACCAGTATCGATAACACTAATATTATTACTACTTGTGGTTAGACTAGAACTTAGACCTTGAGGACCTAGTAGTTTAATAAGACCAAGATCAAGTTTAAGACTAATAAGGTTACCAGTATTAAGACTAGAATAAATATAATAATTATTATAGATAACCTCGATAAGGTATTTACCATTGAAGAATTTATAAAATTTATAACCTATAGAATTGTTAGTTAGAGAGATAAGATAAGTAGGAATAATCTGATATAGATAAATAGCTGTAAATGATGCAACAATAGTAATAATTATTGGAAATAGTTTAATAATTAGAGGTACACCAAATTGAGCTTCAACTATACCAACATGATTAGGATAAGTAAATAGACTATAACTTAGTAAATCACTAGCAATACCAACATATAGATCACTAGCAAGATAACCAAAGAGAATACTTCTAAACTTAGAATAATAAGAGGAATTATAACAATAATATTAGGATCATGTGCATTAATATAAACTGTTTTATTAGCGTTAGCATATGTAAGGAAAGTTATACTAATAAGACGCATACTATAAAAGGCAGTAAGACTAGCACTAATAGTACCAAGCCAATAAGCAGCAGTACTTTCAATTAAAATTGAGCAAAAGCAAGTTATAGAATAAGATCTTTACTATAAAAACCAGATAGAAATGGGACAGCTATAAGACTTAGACTACCAATTAGAATAGCAGTATAGGTAAAAGGTATAAAACATAAGTAGACCACCTAGTTTACAAAAGGTATATCTTGTTGAACATATACACCATGAAGTACACAACCAGCAGCAAGGAATAGTAGAGCTTTAAAGAAAGCCTGATTAACTAGATGAAAAATAGCACTTTCATATTGACTAAGTACACAAGCTCTAAATAGATAACCTATTTGAGTACAAGTACTATAAGCAATAACTCTTTTAATATCGTTTTGGATAAGTCCAGTACTAGCAGCAAATAAACTAGTAATAGCACCAACTCAAGTTATAACAATAAGAGTAGTAGAACCATATTCGATAATAGGAGAAGAACGTAGTATAAGGTAGAGACCAGCAGTTACTAGAGTAGCAGCATGAATAAGAGCAGAAACAGGAGGTAGGCAAAATGTATGTAATGTAAAAAAGTAAATAATTGGACTATATTTATATGAAATTTCATAGTTCTACGAATAGTCTTTTAAGGCTTCAATTTTGTGTTGTGAATAAAGTAGAGTTTAAAGAGGGCCCTATTAGATAAATAGTAAGTCTAGTATATCCAAGTTTTTAAAGGATAAGGTTAATTGTATAACTAAATAAAAACACTATGTAATAGTAAATATAAAAAAGAAGGGGTTAAAATAGTAAATATCAAAGAATAAGAGCTATAATTTATATTATAGTCTAGTAGGGAAAGAGTTAAAAGACCTAGTTTGTAATACCACTCTTTAGGTATATGTATAAGAATAAGATCACGCACAGTTTGAACACTACTTTTACTAATTCGAATTCGATAAGTATCTTTTACTCTATTACGTCGAGCTAGACCACTTTTAATGTTAAAATCAAGCAGTACATTTTGCTGGAGGATGCCTTTAGTAAATGATTCAGTACAAAAACAAAAATAGTTATTTCAATATTATCCCAATATCCATATTGAATAATTAAATGGAGAAGAGGTCCAAAAATAAGTTTGATTACAGCTGGTACAAATTTAACAAATTTATTAAGATCTGGATCATATCGATATCACATACTATGAAGTATAGAAAAAAAAAGGATTAGTAAGAGTTGTCAAACTAAAATGTAAAGTAGGTAGATTAGGATGTTTAACAGGATATGGAACAGGAGTATTACAACCTAGACCTGAAAACCCTCCTCTTTAAGCAGAAGAAGATATTCGTAACTATTAGTTTTTATTGTTAGACCAAATCGGGCATTACCACGAATAATACCATTTTTAGTTAATGTACTTGGTCGAATATAACCATCACCTAGAATAGTACCAGTAATACAATGTATACGATTTATACTAGCACGAAAACCAAAATCATTAGAATCTCTGCTGTTAGTTGTATCAACACTTGAAAAATCAATAATACCGTCAATCATATAACAGAAAATAATTATAAAGACAAAACCCCGCATTGAAAAATAGATTATAAATAGAGTAATATTAAAAATAATATTTAGTATGAGCATTATACTCTACTCTACTCTAACTCTAACTCTAACTCTAACTCTAACTCTAACTCTAACTCTAACTCTAAAAAGAGGTAGAAAGGCTCGAGAGCCCTCTATTGCATAAAAAGTCATGTATGTAGTCCAATTTTAGCACTTTTAACTATGGCAGCAAATAGTAGAAGAAGACCAATAATAGTAACAGTATCTTCATTAATATTAGGTGAAATACTAAATACAGTACTATAATCAAGGTTACCATAAACAAAGAAAATAGCAAATAATCCAATACTTAGGAATATATCACCTACATGATTAACACTTAAAGCTTTAATAGCACTATTATTAGCTTGAATACGAGTAAATCATAAATTAATAAAAACAAAAATACTTTTCATATGTTCGATACGCGTCTAGTTATATTTGGAAATGTATAACCTAATTATAAGAACTATATCTTTTATACTAGAATTCTAGTAAATATCAATAATAGTCTCTGAGGGTAGTTTAATTTAATTTAATTAACCCTGCATAATTACTTTTTTTTAATTTAAAGTGTTTTAGCATATAGTGACATTAATATTCCATTTTAGATTAGAATTTTATTAAATAAGAAATATAATCGGCTGAGATAAGGAATTAACCGACAAATATTTAAAGATAAATCTCACCAGTAACTAGTACTAGCATAAAAAAGTAAACATACTTAGATATGAAAATAATCGTTTATTGTGCGGGTGCGGGTCTCCGCTTATATAAAAATACTGAAAATATGTACTAGTGAACTTACAACTAGAACAGGAATTAGCATACTTACAGTTAGACTATCAAATACAAATGCTCATGATACATCCATAAGTTAAGAGTCAATTCAACTAATAAGATTAATACTAATAGGATTTAGACAGATACCTACTTCATAGAAAGCAAGAATAGCTAGAACAGCAGAAGTAATAAGACAAGAACAGGTAATTAGATGAGCACCTGAAATACCAATTTTACGAGCAATAATACCTGCAATAGCACTACCTAGAGCAGGAAGAATAAGAAGAGTAAGGAACATTTAAGAGTTAAGACTAATAGATCCACGTACTCGGTAATAAGCAACTAGAATATATAATCCAATAGCATAATCGAATCAGCTTCTAGCAATAGCAATAATATAAATACTATAAGTTTGACCTAGGATATAAACGGAACTATAATAACTAATAAGTACTATAAGTGTAACAGCAAGTAGTATAATTTCAATACTAATAAGCATAAGAATAATGTTTTTTCTATTAAGTACAAAACCTAGAATACCAATAAGAAAAAGAACGATACTTATAATCATGAATAAAAATAAATAAAATAATATTAAAGTGATAATAATTAATACAGTTAAATCATTAGAAGATGTTGGAATAAAGAAATATGAGCAACACCTGCATAAGAATATTGGATTTCTTGGTTAAATAAATAAACAAATAAAGTAAGATATGCAAGAATATCATTCAATGGATAACTCCCTATTTTAACGTTACTATAACAAGTGGTTCTATATTCAATAAAGAAGCAAGGTAAATGAGTAGCCTATAATAAATAAGTCTAAAAATAGAGTAAAATAGTACAAATAATAGTTAAACCAATTTAAATTTACCCTATATAGAGTTATAAAATAATGCCTTGAAAAAGTTAGTAAAATAGGAGTAAACGAGAACTACCATAATCGAACTGGCATAATCTAAACTTACAATTTATGGCATTAATCATTAAGCTAAATTATCTATAATAATAGAATAAAGTAGTAATAATAATAATAATAATAATAATAATACAGCCTATACATAATAAAAGGGGGCTTATTCTTCTTTTCATTTCATGTTCACAATTTATTATCAAGAGCAATATCTATTAGAGTATTTTCAATAATACCAACAATAGGTATAATAATGATAAAGTAAGAGAAGTAATAAATAGTAGCAATAGTAGCAATAGTAGTGTAAGGTTCTTCAACATGGAGTTGTTGTGATCCAACGAACATAAGTAGGAAGAAACAAACAATAAGTGTACAAAGAATAATTGAGCAATACCTCGGAATTGAATACCTATAACACGAGAAGTATCTACAATAGGTAGAGCAAGTAGAATAAGTAGACTTATAAACATAGCGATAATACCAAGTAGTTTATTAGGAACACTTATCAGAATAGCATAATATGGAAGAAGATCAAATAATAATAAGATAGACTATGTCTTAGTTTACAGGCCTAGTGTATAGTCGTTTAACAGTTAAAAATAACGGCAGCAAATAATAAATAAATAAACAAGTTGAAATACGAGGGTATCTGTTTGCACCTAAAACTATATAAAAATCATTGCATTAACTAGGTTTTAAAAAGGTTTCTTAAAAAAATAAATACCATTCAGGAACACGTTAAAAATAACAATAATAATAATTGACTAGACTATTTATTCAGTTAAAACAAACTGTAGGGTGTTCAAGTTAGACAAAAATCTAATAGTCTTTGTACCTAATTAAAATACAAATAGAGATAGAACTAGTAGGAATGCAAATAAAAAAAAACAGTTACATGATCTTTAAATACAAATTAAGGATGGAAAGCTAGTCGATCCATATTACCCCTAATAGCTATAGGTTTATAACTTCCGTGTTCAATTAGAACAATAGGATGCTTTACAACTAGAGCTGCTAGAACAAAAGGTAGTAGATAATGTTGTGGAAAGAATCAGTGTAGCATTATTAACTTAAATCCACCTCAAACAACTATAAATAATTAATTAATTTCAAATTTAAAATTTTCTTTATTTACATAAAGTATAGACTATGTTATCATCTATTTAGTTTAGCTGTAGGGGTAAGACTAGCTGCCCTCTAGAACCGGACTTGAAATTTTACCATCATCCGGCTCCCCCTTAAATTACTTTGCTGAGATTGCATTAATTGAATTAATGACGTCGAGTTGGGAGAACGCTAGCATGAGTCTTGACAATACGATTTTTGGTATTTACTTGAGGATTCGGAATACCACTGGACCGATTACAATGAGCTGGTACGTAAGATCACTCCGATCTAAATGACCGGTGAAGCGCAGTATGATTAAGACCGAATTTATTCCGGTTCAAGACCTTTGGTTAAATCGCTGACCAACCTTATATCCCAATACCTCTTATGATAGAGGATATGGTGGTATTTACAAAGAGGTATATGTTTACGCTTAAACGCACCCGTTCATACTCCAAATGTTGCATTTCCTTTTCGAATTTTCTGTCTAACGTCCTTCACATATCTGAGGTGGTGCATTTGGATCTCAGAAGAGGTTCCACAGATTGCACACGCTTTGTTTATGTTGGACTCTGTTAGCTTTTTACTCCAACTAATATATAGAAAGTAAAGGTTTATTGGAGCATTGCGGTTTACTTTATAGTCATGACTCGCTTTTAGGGTCTGGGGTAGGAGTAGTTCTACGTCTGTCTTCGTACATTTTAGGGTTCGCCCGTATCTCTTGAACATGGTATGCATACTCCTTATTTTTTGTTTGCTTTTTGGCTAGGGTAAGAGCGCAACTTTTGTTGCAGGACTCAGATAACGGTTAAGAGCCTACTTCTATTTCCAGCGAAGGTGTAGAAGTTTAGTAGACCCCTAATCTTCATATTGTACAAGGCGATTATATCACAATGATCGTAGTTGATTAGGGCATTATTTGCTTTGCTGTACCTTGATAAATGTGAATATTGACATTTGGGTTGTATCGAGCGAATCCACTGTCCACCTGCTTCTTATAGATCTTACGGAGGTCGACGTACATTCTCATTCTAGTAGTCATTCGTCTTCTAAGATTCGATTTGGTTCTTAGCAGAGAGTTTTCACCATCTGTGCTCGACTACAACTCGCGCCTAGGAAACTTAAAGATTTTCTAGTATTGGTGATGAGCGTCTTCTTTTTGCTTAGGGTAAGACCACATTTATCGATTAAGAAATTACTTACTCTCTCTCTCTAATGTGTTGGCCGTAAAGCTTTGTTCCAATAACCATGATTACGAAATCGTCTGCATATCTCACGTATAATAGTCGTTTTAAGTTAGGGTCTTGGGAGTTGTAGGCCACCAACTTACGCATATTTATAAGGGCTTTACCCTATCTTCGGGCTTAATCAAACGTTGTCGTATATTTACTAGTGCCGCATATTTTGGGTTTATCTGTCTTTATTTACCTTTATTGAATCTGATTTTAAGATCAGCCATAAACTTATCAAGTTCGTTTAGATTGATGTTCGCAAGCAGCGGACTCAGTACACTACCTTGGGGCGTTCCTATGTCGGACTTGACAAGATTGCCGGTGTCAGGCTCGATGTATCCAGCTTTTAGGGCTTTTTGTATTAATTATAGAGTTATGGCACATTTTACCCTCTTTTTAACGAGGTCCATTATGATATTATGGGGGGATGGCGTAAAAACATTTGGAAATGTCCCCTTGTATTACTCATGGATAGTTTCCATTTTCCCCCTTGAAGATAGAGTACTTCTAAAGCAGATTGTACTGATCTTCCAAGTATGAAACCGTGGCTCTCAGAAGAAAATAAGGGTTATCAGATCTGTTCTAATATAGTGGCGAGGGCTTTCCATGCTTTACTAGTATATAAAATCATATCAAAAATATTTATTTAAACGATTCAACTTGACATGTAAGTGAACTAAATTATTGTTATACTTACTTGGCACCCTTTTTTAAAATAAATCCCTAATTATAGTTTTAAATTACTTAGAATTTGAAGGTCTATATTCTGCTACTTTTCTGTACTCTCAATAGTTTAGATTACCTCTATGTAATACTTTATGCTGAAAGTTAAACAGAGGGATTTGTTTACGGTTCATAGCACTAAGTAATTTATAGGGGTCATCCTTGTTAAATGTTTTAAACTTAATTTGGAAGAGCTTAAATTTCTTGTAAATTAGACGCTCAATCTGAGTTTAAAATTTTATAAATATTATTCTTATCCATTTCATGGTTTCTAAAATCATTAATAACCTTAAATTGTGTAGAATCATAAAAAGTAAGATCAGTATCAGGGTCTTTCAAGTTCAAGTTCAAGTTCAAGTTCAAGTTCAAGTTCAAGTTCAAGTTCAAGTTCAAGTTCAAGTTCAAGTTCAAGTTCAAGTTCAAGTTCAAGTTCAAGTTCAAGTTCAAGTT
>Ga0157365_10000576_pt1 | contig 15757 bp, 15 predicted proteins | sample AttsexASBM3_FD_111478 | JGI IMG/M metagenome (GOLD analysis project Ga0157365, IMG submission 111478) | Fungus gardens microbial communities from leaf cutter ant in Ribeirão Preto, State of São Paulo, Brazil - Atta sexdens ASBM3 | ecosystem: Host-associated > Fungi > Mycelium > Unclassified ... | reverse complement strand
CGGAAACCGTGCGGTATGGGGTTGGCGAAACGCTATACGGGTTTGATGAAATCGCCGCGTTCCGCCGCAACCGGACAGGAGGGTCCCCCCCGCGCGATGTGCTGCGGCGCCATATTACCGCCATCGGCACGGATGCCGGCACGGTTGACCTGGAATTCCGTCGCCATGGCGGCGAACGGATCGGACGGCAGAGCCAGACATGGATCCGCACCCCCGATGGATGGAAGGTCATTGCCGCGCATGTCTCCCTTATGGCGGATATATCCTGAATTACCTGATCCCGTCGGAGCTGTCGGTGTCCTGCAGATGCGCCAGGACATCGACAAATCCGGTCGCGAAGGAGGCAGGTCCACCTGCGCTCCGGGCCGCGATTTCCGCTGCACGCGCATATAATGCGTGAATGGCGGCCACAGCGACCAGCCTGTCCGGTTCCTCCGGGGTCACAGCAAGGGCCGCTGCCACCAGCCCACCCAGGGCGCATCCCGCCCCTGTCACGACCGTCAGCAGCCGGTGGCCGCCGGGCACGACAAGATGACGTCCATCAGGGCCGAGTATATGGTCCTCCGGCCCGCTGATCGCCACGATCACCTGTTTATTACGGGCCAGATCCTGCCCCATTGGCACCGCCTGCGTGATGGATGCGGTGGTTTCCACCCCCCGCGCCGTCGCCGCACCACCGGCCAGGGCCATGACCTCGCTGGCATTCCCCCGTATGACGGCTGGTCCCTGTCGCGCCAGGTCACGGATAATTGCGTCATATTCCCCGATACCCGCCCCCATGGCCACGGGGTCGAGCACCCATGGCACCCCTGCGGCATTCGCAGCCCGCACGGCGTCCAGCATATCCTGCGCGGTGCAGTTGATCAGCCCCGCAGCATTCACCCATATTGCCCCTGCCTGCCCCCCGAAACCGGCCGGCCAGCCCGGCGCTGCGCCAATCGCGGGCGCCGCCCCCGCCGCCAGCAGTACATTGGCGCTGAGGGCCGCCGCAACATAGTTGGTCAACCCGTACACAAACGGCGCCTGCTGCCTGACCTGCCGCAGGACGGCGCGGCAGGCAGGATGATCGTAATTCATGGATATGGCTGCTGCGTGCATGAGGTTGCGCTCCTTTCCCACGCGTCCAGCCCATGGGGGCCCGACACGGACAGGGGTTGCCTTTTGGTGGTAATCGACTGAAAAACAAAGAGCGCAGCCGGTCAATCGTACCGGTAGCCCTCTTGATCTCATATATGTTTTTACCAGCCGACATATCGTAGCAGGAACATACCGTGCGACCAGCTTTCTTCTCTGCCCCTGTCATTCTTGCCGCAGGACTACTGGCCTCCTCTTCCGCATGGGCTGCGGACGCACTGGGACAGCCAACGGCCAGGTTATGTTTCACCCTGCGCGACGCAGCCCTTGCCGGCGGGTATTCCTGGGGCAAGGGACGCCTGTATTTTGGCGAACACTCCTATCCGGTCAAGATTACTGGCGGTGGAGCAATCGGGATTGGGTACAGCAAGCTCAGGGGCGAAGGGACGGTCTACAATCTTGCCCGCCTGTCCGATATCAATGGCACGTACTGGTCCGTCCGGGCGGAAGGCACCATGGGCCGTGGGCGCAATGTCGCGGTGCTGGATAACAACCATGGCGTGGACATAAAGACGACCATGCATACCAGTGGCGCACATCTGGCCGCCGCCGTCATGCGGCTGACCCTGCGCGTGGACCCGGGCCGGGAGCGGGCCGATACCCTGCCGGCCCGCTGCACCTTTCCCCTGCGCTGAAGACCGGACCGTTTTTTCTAGATCGTGCTGATCACGATCTCGACAAGGTTGGGACGGCCAGATGCCATTGCGGCCTCGATCGCCGGGGCAATATCCGTCGCACGGGTAATAAGGCGGGCGTCCAGGCCATAGGACGTGGCCATGGCCTGATAATTGATCGGTGGATTACACAGGTCCATCGCTAGAAAATTCCCTTCCTGCGCGGAAATGTAGTGCGTCTGTCCGCGCATGAAGCCCTTCAACACGTTATATTCACGATTATTCATCACCACGAAGGTCACCGGCAGGCTTTCATGCGCCGCCGTCCACAGGGCCTGCGGGGAATAGAGTGCCGCACCATCCCCAACCAGGCAGACCACCGGCTCCCGCCCCAGCCCGAGCGAGGCCCCGACCGCGGCCGGCATCCCCCACCCCAGCGCACCACCGCGCAGGAAGGAATATTGCGCAGCCCAGTCGCTATCAAGAAACATGCGCGTATAGGAGGATGTCGCAATCGCTTCATCCACAATGGCAATACGGGGACCAATGGCACGCACGACCTCATGCGCGGCGACACAGGGTGCTATGACCGGGTCATCGCGGTGACGGGCCACAAGGCCCTCCGCCTCGGCACGCCTGCTGGCGCGGGCGGCGATAATACGATGGCGGGCTGCCGTGAATTCGGCCCGGCGGGGCTGCGTCGCCTGCTGCAGCAGGGGTAGCAGCACATCCAGTGACGCACGGATATTCCCCACCAGCGAAAGCGGGGTCTGGAATGTACGCCCCAGATCACGCACATCGGCCGATACCTGATAAACCGCGCAGCCCGGCGGCACGGGCGAGCCTTCGGAATACAGGATGGTAATCAGCGATTTGCCACCCAGCGCGAAGATCGCGTCATAATCCGCAAGCCTGTGGGAGATGTCGGTCGCACGCGTGGGCATGTTTCCCGCCCATAACGGGCAGGACGTCGCAAACGGAATACGCGATGGCCAGGACGCGCCATAAACCGGCGCACCAAGAATTTCGGCCACTGCCGCGACCTGTGCCGCCGCATCCGCGCCGTGGACCTCATCCCCCGCGATGATCGCCAGCCGCCCCGGCGTAATCCCCGCCAGCGCACGCGCCAGTTCCGGCAGGCCGCCAGCTATGGAGTCGCGATTGATGACGGATGGGGAGCCAACATCCACATCACTGGTTTCCTCCATCACGTCCATGGGCAGCGACAAGAAGACCGGCCCGGATGGAGCGGCCATCGAATCATTGAAGGCCCGCCGCACCAGCACCGGCAACTGGTCCGCATGCAGGACTTCCTGCGCCCATTTGACGGCAGGGGTCGCGATACTGACCAGATCCCCGAACAGCAGCGGGTCGGAAATCGTATGCCGCGAGTCCTGCTGTCCCGCCGTCACCACAAGCGGCGTCTGTGACACGCTGGCGTTCAGCAGATTGCCCATGCCATGCCCCAGCCCCCCTGCGGTGTGCAGGTTGAGGAAACCGGGACGACCCGCGGCCTGTGCATAACCATCGGCCATGGCCACTACGCTCGCTTCCTGCAGCGCGAGGATATATTTCAGGTCCGGACGGCCCTGAAGCGCATCGATCAGGGGCAGTTCCGTCGTGCCGGGATTGCCAAAAATGTAGCTAACCCCTTCACTTTCCAGAATTTCCAGCAGGATATCAGCACCCCGCCGCCCCCCTGCCCGCCGTGCTGCGACCTCAAGCGGTGTAATAGCCATGCTGTCCCCTGCGTGTGCATTGACGGTGCGGCTATCGCACCACGTTTCCGGAACCGGGTCCACCATCGGGATAATCAGGGCAGATGCCATTTTTATCTTGATAATGATAATTATTATCATTATCAATTTCCTTACCCGTGGGTCGCCCGACAGATTCCCGATCGTCGATTTCCCAACTTGTCCACGGAACCTTACGGCATCACCCGGTTCCCAGGTGATGCCGTTTTTTTATCCGGCCTTTTCAGCCCGCAGGCATTCGGACCAGAAGGGAGGATATTTTTTCATGCCGGAGCGGGGATAATCGTACTCTTTCAATTGACCCACGTTCCGGACGTGAAGATGATGCGGTAACACGCAGTCATGAAAGTGAGCCCCTTGTCCGCTGACAGTCCCGCTACCCTGTCTGCCCTGCCACCCGACGGGAATAACGCGGAGAATGCGCCCCTGTCGCCCGTAATCGATGCGCTGCATCGCGGCGGCCTGATTACCGCGCACCACATGGCGGCAGCCCGGTTCTGGGCCACGGATTACCGGATTGGCGTCATGGGACAGGAAGACCCGGATCTGGACAGGACATCCCTCGGCCTGTCCATGCGGCCGCTGAACGGGCGGATGGGGTCAATCAACCGTTACAGATATATTCATGACATCATTGGCCACCGCTACGAGCGGATTCTGGTCGCCACCATGATCAACAACCAGCCGATGCATGAAATCGCCTACCATGCCCGGTATGATCCCCGGCATATGGGCAGTGTGCTGGCGCTGCTGCTGGATTTCCTGACCCGGCATTATGACGCCATGCCCGGGCACCTGTGGCGCGGTTGATCCCGGATATGAAAAAGGGCGCCCCGCCAATGACGGGACGCCCCTTCAGGCCGTATCAGCGATAGGCTTCGGCAAAGGCTGCCGCCGCACCCAGCAGCCCGGGCTGGGGATAGGTAATCAGCTTGACCGGCATTTCCGACATCATGCCTTCAAACCGGCCCTTGGCCACGAAACGTTCGGCAAAACCGGAACGGGGCAGGTGTTCGGCCAGACGCAGCCCAAGGCCACCGGCGATCACGACCGCGCTGCCCCCCTGCGCCAGGGCCAGGTCACCCGCGACCGTGCCAAGGCTGAGGCAGAAACGTTCCAGCGCCGCGGCAGCCACCGGGTCGGACCCTTCCAGCGCCATGGTCCACAGCGCCTTGTCATCACGCGCCTTGACCGACAGTTCCCCCATTTCGGCAATCGCCTCGTACAGGTTCAGCAGCCCCGGCCCCGACACCACGCGTTCGACCGATACACGCCGGTAGCGACGGCGCAGCACGCTCAGGATCCGGTCTTCAAGCTGATCCAGCGGGGAAAAGTCGATATGGCCGCCTTCGGTCTCGCACACGAAATAACCATTCTTGCGGCGTACGATATAAGCGGATCCCAGACCGGTGCCCGGCCCTACAACGGTAATCACACCCTGTTCAGGCAGGGGCAGCTCGGGGCCGCAGATATGCTGCAGGCTGTCTTCGCCCACCTGCGCCACGGCATGGGCCACGGCGCCGAAATCATTCACCAGGATCAGTTCGTCCACACCCAGCTTGACCGGCAGCCACGCGGGCTGGATGACCCATGGGTTATTGGTCAGCTTGAGGATGTCGCCCTTGATCGGGCAGGCCACGGCAATGCCTGCGGCCCTGGGCAGGGGACGGTCAACCACGCGGGCAAAGGCTTCCCATGCCAGCTGCAGGCTGGCGTGATCGGCACATTTCAGGGTCGTGGCGTCCCCCAGCGTGACAACCCGCCCCTGATCAACCTGGGCAATGGCAAAGCGCGCATGCGTGCCGCCAATATCAACTGCTACGATCTCTTTCATGTCCGGTCACGCTCCGTGGCCATACGGCAGCTCCTTGCCCCGCTATTACAATAAAAACAGTCTGCGATTGTGCCCTTTCCCATGCATTTTATGCAACAGAACAGGCAATTCAGGCGCCGCAGACATACCGATTAACACATCTGACCAGAAAACAAGACCAGCTATCGCGCAATTTCATTGATAAATGTCACGAAATGGCCACAATCGTTCCGATCAACATTAAAACATATTATACGGCCCCTGTCTCCACGGCAGGCAGTTCAGTCCATCTGGTCGGCCTTGATGGCCGACAGGATTCGCCGCTTGAGTGGCCACGGCACCAGCGTATCCACCAGCCGCAGCACTGAAAACACGAACGGAAAGACCAGGTGCGGCCGGTTGCGGTCCACGGCACGGGCGATCCTGCGCGCGGCGGAAGGTGCGCTCTGCAGGAAGGGCTTGGCCCCCACCACGCGGCGGCTCATGGGGGTATCCACAAACCCGGGCGAAACCAGCGTCACCCCGATCCCCAGCGGGGCCAGCGCCATCTGCTGCGCCTCGGCAAAGCGTTTCAGCCCCGCCTTGGACCCGGAATAGGCCGCGGCGAACGGCAGGGCATGGAAGGCGGCAACGGAACTGATCATCACGATATGTCCCCGCCCGCGCGGAGCCATGCGCTCGGCCGCGGCGGCCGCCATGGCCGATGGCGTGGCATAATTGACCATCCCCAGGCGCAGCACGTCCTCCGCGCGTTCCACCACGTCGTCCCCGCGCCGCATGTCCCCAAGTCCCGCGGCAAGGATGGCGATATCCACCGGATGGCTGTCATCATCCTCACGCAGGGCTGCAATCGCCGCCGCCCCATCAGACAGGTCCAGCACGCGCGTATGCACGCTGACGCCGTAACTGCGGGCGCGTACGGCCACATTTTCCAGCCGTTCGGCATTGCGCCCCCACAGCACCAGCGGCCGACCACGGGCCGCATACAGCCACGCCAGTTCCGCCCCGATCCCGCTGGATGCCCCCGTAATCAGCACATATGCCCCTTCATCCATGCGTGAACCGGACCGAACCGTCATTGTCTATCTTCCTTTTAAGGGTCCTTCTGTGCCATCAGCACAGCAACAGGACGGACCACCGAATCATTTCTTTTAACCCATGCCTGCATAGCCTGCCCCGTTCCGTGACGGAATGAAGGTCGATGCGGGTAATGTTCAGGATGCAACGAACCGGTCATGAACGAAACCGATCGTCTTACTATCATTCCCGTTTCCGGCTTTCGTCAGATGACCACCTTTATCCAGCTGCCCCGCCGCCTGTACGCCGGGTTGCCGGGTTATGTCGCGCCCCTGGACCTGACCCAGCGCGACCTGCTGACCCCACGCAAGAGTCCATTTTTCCGCCAAGGCCGTGCGCAGTATTTCCTGGCCATGCGGGGCAACCGGGCCGTGGGGCGCATATCCGCCCAGATCGACCCGGTTTCCATGGAACATTATGGCGAACCGGTCGGCTTTTTCGGCGCGCTGGACGCCATTGACGATCTGGAGGTTGTATCCGCCCTGCTGGACGCGGCGGGCACATGGCTGCGCCAGCACGGCATGAAGCTCATGCGCGGGCCGCAGACGCTGGATAGCAATGGTGAATTCGGCATGATGATCGAGGGCCACCACGCCCTGCCCATGGTGGCCATGCCGTGGCACCCCCAATGGCTGCCCGGCATGATGGAAGCCTGCGGCTGCACCAAGGTGCGCGACCTTGTCGCCTACCAGATGCGCACCGGCCCGGATGCGGAGGAAGCCCACCTTGTCCCCGCCAGCCTGCGTCTGGGCGAAGGGCGTCTGGGCAATGTCACCACCCGTGGCCTGCGCATGGACCGCATTGACGAAGATGGGGAGATCCTGCGCACGCTGTACAACGACGCATGGCGCAACAACTGGGGATCGATCCCGCTGGCGCGGGAAGACATGCAGGCCATGATCGTGGAAATGAAGCCGATCCTGCGGCCCGAGCATTTCGTGCTGATCGAACAGGATGGCAAGCCGGTCTGCGTGGCGCTGGTTGTGCCCAATGTGTTCGACATTTCCGCCGACCTCAACGGAGATCCCTCACCGCTGGGATGGCTGAAGCTGGGCAAGCGCCTGCTGCGGCATGAATTCCATTCCGCCCGCGTTATCCTGCTGGGGGTCAGTTCCGTGCTGGATGGCACGGCACTGGGCGCGATCATGCCCGCGCTCGCCATTACCGAACTCATGAAACGCGGGCGCAGCCTGCCCTACCGCACGGTCGAACTGGGCTGGGTGCTGGAAACAAACCTGCCCATGCGCCGCCTGATCGAACGCATCACGCCCGAACCGTGCAAGCGCTACCGGGTCTATGACCGTTCCCTGACCGACTGAACGGCATATCGTGGCCGGGGCTCAGCCCCTGTCCGGCACATGGCTCCAGCCGCGCCGGGCCAGCACCATCTCGTGCCCTGCACCGTCGCGCACCTGCACGCCATTTCCCGCCACCACCTGACCGATGCGCGTCACCGCCACCCCGGACCGTGCGGCATGGCGCAGCAGGCGATCTTCATGCGCAGGCGGGACGGCCAGCAGCAGTTCATAATCATCCCCCCCGCTCAGGCAGGTGGGCAGCCATTGCGGGCCAAGCGCACGCACGGCCGGCGAAAGCGGCACCTGATCCGCATGGATCACGATACCGACCCCGCTTTCACGCGCCATGTGCCCCAGATCCTGCACCAGCCCATCGGATACATCCATCCCGGCGGATGCCACATCGCCCAGCGCCAGCCCCAGCCGGGGTCGTGGCAACTGGTACCGTCGCGCCAGGAAATGATCGGGGTCGGCCACCTGGCCCCGTCGCGCCAGCAGGCCCATCGCGCCATCACCAATGGTGCCCGTCACCCATATGCCGTCACCCACGGGGGCGGTACTGCGCCGTAACGCCTGCCCCGGTGCCACATGCCCCAGCACCGTCAGGGACAAAACAAGCGGCCCGGAGGTCGAGGTGGTATCCCCCCCCAGCAACGTAATGCCAAAGCGTTTCTGGTCACGCACCAGACCGGATGCAAAGCCCGCGAACCATGCCTCATCCCGCTCGGGCGGCATGGACACCGTCATGAGATAGCCCAGCGGGGTCGCATCCATTGCGGCAAGATCAGACAGGTTGCAGCGCAGCAGCTTGCGCCCGACGGTATCAGACGGATCATCAGGCAGGAAATGGACGCCTTCAACCATGGCGTCAGCGGCAATGACCAGTTCACGCCCGGCAGGCGGCATGAACACGGCGGCATCATCGCGCAGGTCCAGCGCCCCATTTCCCGCAAGCGGGCGGAAAATACGGGCAATAAACCCGAATTCCGCCGGCAGGCCATTATCTGACAGCGTGTCCTGTCCCATGGCCGTCATGCCCTTCCGCCGGGTTCAGGCAGGCCTGGTGTCGGGCGCGGCATCGGCGGCGGGAACTTCTTCTTCATCCACCGCGACCGTTTCCACGCCATCCGTATCCGCCACGGGCGCTACCGGGTCATTAATCCGCCGCGAGAGGGCATCGAGCACGCCGTTGAGCATGCGCGGCTCATCCCCGGCAAGGAACCCATGGGCGATATCCATATATTCATTGATGATGACACGGGCGGGAACAGGGTCCGCGCCGGTCATCTCGCCACCCGCGGCATGCATGATCGCACGCAGCACCGGGTCCAGCCGGGCCAGCGGCCACGAGGCGGGCAGGATGTCGTGCAGAAACGCATCAATGCGGTCCTGCCGGGCCATGGCGCCCCGTACCACGATCCCGAACAGGCGCGCATCCGCATCAGGCACCTGACCGTCGGCATAGGCGCACTGTTCGGATGCGGACGTGCCCAGCCGGTGGCGCATGAACTGGTTTATGACACGTTCCGGGCTTTCATTGCCCTGTTCGATCTGGAACAGGGCCTGCACCGCGGCAACACGCGATGCGGTACGGGAACGGACCCTGGGCTGCCGGTCACCGTCTGTCTGTGTCATGGCGCGTTACTCCTGCTATGGCATTGCTGCAAATTCTGGGTTTCATCGCCTCTTTGCGCGGCGGGGTCCAGTTCAATCTTTGTCTTTCGGGTCGGATGGGGAAAACTCTTCGCCCGCATCCCCCGATACGGATGCTGAAATCGTATCCAGAATATCCGCGAAATCCTTGGTTTCCCGGAAATCCCAATGCACGCTGGCGAAACGGATATAGGCCACGGAATCAATTTCACGCAGCGTTTCCATGATCAGCCGGCCAATATCGCGTGACGGAATATCCGTCTCACCCATTGCTTCAAGATGCCGGACCAGACCATTGACGATCCGTTCAATCCGATCGGCATCCACCGGGCGTTTGCGCAGCGCGATACGGACCGACCGCGCCATCTTGTCGCGTTCGAACGGCACGCGGCGCCCGTCGGCCTTGATCACCACAAGATCCCGCAACTGCACGCGCTCGATGGTGGTAAAACGCTGCCCGCATGATCCGCATATGCGCCTGCGCCGGATGGCCGCACCGTCTTCATGCGGGCGGCTGTCCTTCACCTGCGTATCGTCATTTCCACAAAAAGGGCAACGCATGCAAAACCGTTTCCTGATTACGCGATGAAACAGAACACGCCACGCAGGGGCGACGTGACGGGCTAGGCGCCGACATCAGCCAGTACATCCAGCACCGCAGCACCATAGCGGGCCAGCTTGGAGCCACCCACCCCCCGGATCATGCCAAGTTCATCCAGCGAGGTCGGGCATTCCAGTGCAATATCATGCAGCACGGCATCATGGAAAATGACATAGGGCGGAATTTCCTGCTCCCGCGCCTCACCCAGCCGCCATTGCCGCAGCGCCTCGTACCGTGCTGCGGCTTCCGGCGTCAGGTCCACCATCTGGGGCCGCTGCCCGCTGCCTGAACCGCGACCTGCCGCCTTCAAATCCTCGGTCGCGTCCTCGCGCAGCATGATCTGCTCCTCGCCACGCAATATGGGACGCGCACGCCCCTCCTCAAGGGCAAGGGCATTATATTCGCCCGTCACCTTTATCGCGCCACGCGCGATCAGCTGGCGGATCACGCCACGCCAGAAGGGTTCGGGCCGATCGCGGCCAATGCCGAACACACTCAGCTTTTCATGCCCATGGCGCGACGTCATGTCCGACGCCTTGCCCCGCAGCACGCCTGCCACATGCACCGCGCCAAAACGCTGCCCCGTGCGATAGATGGCCGACAGCACCTTCTGTGCCGCCACCGTGCCATCAAACGTCGCAACCGGATTGCGGCAGTTGTCGCAGTGCCCGCAGGCGGTGGACAGTTCCTCGCCAAAACAGGACAGCAGCGCCTGCGTGCGGCATCCCGTGGTCTCGGTCAGGGCGATCATGGCTTCCAGGCGGGCACTCATGATCCGTTTCTGGGCCTCGGGCGCGTTGGACTGTTCCAGCCAGTACCGGGCACGGGCCATGTCATCGCCACCATACAGCAGCACGGTCTCGGCCTGCGCGCCATCACGCCCGGCGCGGCCGATCTGCTGATAGTACCCTTCGGGCGAGGACGGCATGTCCAGATGCACGACCGCGCGCACGTCGGGCCGGTCGATTCCCATGCCAAAGGCGATGGTGGCGACGATCACCACCGGCTCCCCCGAGCGGAACCGCATGAGGGCCGCGCGCTTTTCCACCGGCGACAGGCCGGCATGGAACGGCAGCGCGGCATAGCCCTTCCCCGCAAGCGAACGGGCAATCCGCTCGGTCTTGCTGCGGCTGCCGCAATAGACGATGGACGCCGCCCCCCGGTGCCGGTCCAGTATGCCGGTCAACTGCCGCAGTTCCGATGTCTTGGGACGCACGGCGATATCAAGGTTGGGCCGGTGGAAGCTGGCCTTCAGCACCGTTGCATCGGGCATCGCCAGCGCATCGAGGATATCACTGCGCGTACGCGCATCCGCCGTGGCGGTCAGGGCGATGCGGGGCACATTGGGAAAATGCTGTGGCAGGGCCGCAAGTTCGCGGTATTCGGGCCGGAATTCATGGCCCCACGCGGAAATGCAGTGAGCTTCGTCAATCGCGATGACCGACAGCGTCAGCCGCCCGAGCCGTTCCAGCATGCCGGGAGAAAGCAGCCGTTCAGGCGAGACATAAAGAATGTCCAGCCGCCCCGCCATAAGGTCCGATCGGACACGGGCGGCATCATCGGCTTCCTGTTCGGAATGCAGCGCGCCAGCATTCACCCCCAGCTGGCGCAGGGCCGCCACCTGATCGTCCATCAGCGCGATCAGGGGGGAAATGACCAGCCCGGTCCCGGGGCGCGCCAGGGCGGGCACCTGATAGCAGACACTCTTGCCGCCACCCGTCGGCATGAGCACAAGACAGTCCCGGCCTGCCATGACCTCATCCACGGCCTGCTGCTGCAGGCCACGGAAATCAGGGAAGCCGAATACCTCGGCCAGCACATCACGCGGATTGCGCGATGCGCCGTCACGGGCAGTCATATCGTCAGAAAAAGGACCGTCGCTCAGCGTCCACCAACCTCGATTTCGACACGGCGCGACGCCAGCGCACCATTTTCGTTGTTCAGCGGGCCGCGCGGCTGCTGGCGGATACGGCTGGCGTCCACGCCGTCAACCGCAAGCTGGCGGGCCACGATCTTGGCACGGTCGATGGCCAGCAGCTCATCAGCCGACAGGTCGTGGCTGGCAGCGGCGTAACCTTCAACACGCACATTGGCGTGGCTCGAGACCGCGCGCTGCGCAGCCTGCGTGATCACGGTCTGGGCCGGCGTGTCGAGCTGGGTGGAGTTCTCGGTAAAGAACACGACATATTTACCCGGATGGCCACCAGCACACCCTGTCAGCAGACCAAGACCAAGAAGAAGGGACAGGCGACGCATGATGAATTTACTCCTGATTCAGGTATTCAAGACGGATCGCTCTCAGCCTTATGGTATGCCCGATCCGGTTTTCCGCTACTTCGTGCCCTGTAGGGATAGCCGCGTCAATCCTTTCGACCGGCATGGCCGCCCCTTTGTCACCGGACACTGACCATTTTTCCGCCAGAAATACGCCATATTTTGTCCAGTTTTTCGATGCCTGTCAGGCGGTGCGCGATCAGGATGACGGTGCGCCCCTGTGTGACATCATTCAGGGTCTGGAGGAATTCCTGCTCGGTGCGGGCATCAAGCCCCGTGGCCGGTTCATCCAGTATCAGAATGGGCGCGCGTGACAGCAGCACCCGAGCCAGCGCCAGACGCCGCCCCTGCCCGCCGGACAGGCTTGCACCGCCTTCACCCAGCCAGCTGTCCAGACCTTCAGGCAGGTCACGCACCACATCCGCAACCCGGGCCTGTTCCAGCGCGGTCCACAAATCGGCTTCCGTGGCATCGGGACGGCCCAGCAGCAGGTTGGCACGAATCGTATCGGCAAACAGGTGCGTCGCCTGCGACAGCCATGCGATCCGCCCGCGCAGGTCCTCATCGCGGATGGTGGCGATATCGCGGCCACCCAGCGTAATGCACCCCGCCTGGGGCGCCACCGCCTTGAGCAGCAGCGCCGCCAGCGTGGACTTCCCGGCGCCCGACGGTCCCAGCACCGCAATGCGCTGGCCTGCCGGAATGCCCAGGCTCAGGTCATCAAGCACCGGGGCACGGTTGGCGTCCCAGCGGAAGGAAACATGATCGAAGCAGATGTCGGTCCCTGCCGGCGCGGGCTCGGTGCCTTCGGGCGGGGCATGTTCCGGCATGTCGCTTACGGCCACGACACGGGCCGCGGCCCGTGTAATGCTGCCCGCCAGCGCACCCGCGCGGGTCAGTCCCCCAACGCTTTCAAAGGCTGCAACTGTCAGGAACAGGACTGCCGCCGCAGGCAGGGGCGCAATATGCGGCAGACCGATGCCCAATGCCGCGGCCAGCACCACCAGCACCGCCGCCTGTCCGCACAGGTAAGACGCGGCGCCTGCCATGGCCAGCATGCGCGCCTGCTTCATCTGGGCACGGTACAGGGCATCGTCACGGTCACGGACATGGGCCAGCATGCGGCCTTCCGCCCCGAAGGTTGCGATTTCGCGCAGCCCCCCCACCATGTCCAGCACGCCAATCCGCAACTGCGCGCTGGCGTGGTTGACCAGGCCGCCCTCGCGCCGTCCCAGCATGGCGGCGACCAGCGGCAGGCCAAAGGCACTGCAGGCAAACAGCCCGGCCACGACAACCGCCAGCACCGTATTGACCATGTTGATGGCAATGAACAGGAACGGCAGCACCAGACAGGCGCCAAGCAGCGGGATGATGATGCGCAGGTACAGCCCGTCCAGCGTCTCGACATCAGACACCAGCCGCGACAGCAGATCACCCGCGCGACGGAAGCCCAGCCCCGCCGCAGCCCCGCGGGCGAGGTTGCGGAAGAACCATACCCGCACATCCGCCAGCGCGCGGAACATCGCGTCATGCGTGACCAGACGTTCGGTGTAGCGCAGGATCACACGCGCGCTGCCGAAGATACGCAGCGCCCCGGTCGTCACCACGACCATGCCCACCGTCATGGCCGCGACCCGCATGCCCGCCTCGCGCATCAGCACAAGGCCGATCAGCACGGCCAGCAGGGACAGAAGCGCGCCCGCTGTCAGCAACGGGGCGCGGCGCTGCCATATGTGCAGGATCTGCACCACCGGCCCCATCACGCCTTCACGCCGCGCCTGCCGCGCGAATTCCCGGTTTTCCGAGGATTTCACGATGCATTCTCCCCACTGGTGACAATACGGCCATGATCAAGGTCCACCCGCTGTCCCCCGAACCCGTCCACCGCCGCCGAATGGCTGGCAAGGATAACCGTGCGACGGGCCGCAAGCGCACGCAGGCTGTCGAACACGTCCGCCTCGGTCTGCGGGTCAAGGTGGGATGTCGGTTCATCCAGCAAAAGCAGCGGCGCGTCCTTGAGGAAGGCACGCGCAATCGCCACGCGCTGCGCCTGCCCGCCCGACAGGCCGAACCCGCCTTCGCCGATCAGGGTCTCAAGGCCATGCGGCAGGGTGGCGATGAACGTGTCCGCCGCCGCTGCCCTGATGGCGGCCTGCAACTGCGCATCCGTGGCGTCGGGACGGGCAAACAGGATATTTTCGCGCAGGGTGCCCGCGAACAGGACCGGCTTCTGTCCGATCCACGATGTCATGGCCACCAGCGCCTCGGGCAGGATGGTGGTCATGTCGACACCGTTGAAGGTAATGCGCCCGCTTTCAGGCTGGATGAAGCCCAGCAGCATTTCGATCACGGTGGACTTGCCCGACCCCGACGGGCCGCACAGCACCAGCGTCTGGCCTGCGGGCGCGGTAAACGTAATATCATCCAGCGTCGCGCCGCGCGCGGGATCCCACATGAAGCCCACATGCTCGAACGCGACACTGACCCCCTGCCCCGTTTCGCACACTGCCTGCCCGGCGGTGCGCACGGCGGTGGCATCAGGCAGGATCCGCATGGCCGCGGCAGCGCCCGATGCATGGGCGCGATCCTGATACGCGAGCGCCAGACTGCGGAAGGGCGCGAAGAATTCCGGCACCAGCAGCACGACAAACAGCCCGCGCGCCACATGCGCCGCCATCAGCGCCGCCGGCATGCCCTGATCATGCAGCGCCATAAGCTGCGCCCCGTTGCGCAACGCCACCAGCACAAGGGCCACGACCATCGCGCAGTCAATGGATGCCGAGGACAGGAACGCAACCCGCAGCACCTTCATGGTGCGCAGGCGCAGTTCTTCCGCCGCAGCCGCAAGCCTGCGCGTTTCATCGTCCGTCCGCCCGGACAGGACAATGGTGGCGATGCCCCGCACCCGGTCAAGGAAGCGGGCCTGCAGGCGGGTCATGGCGAGGAACTGGTTGCGCGACGCAACCGCGGCACCGATGCCGAACAGGGCCTGCCCGAAGGGCACGGCAATACCGCATATCGCCATGATCAGCGCCGAACCCGGCTGCACCAGGGCGGCAAGGACACCAATGACAAGCGGGGCCGCGACCCACAGCACGGAAGCAGGCAGCCAGCGGGCGAAGAACCCGTCCAGCGCCTCGATCCGGTCAACGGCCAGTGCCGCCAGTTCCCCTGTATGGTGACGGCGCAGCAGGCCCGGCCCGCCGCGCAGGATGGCGTCCAGCACCCCGCCACGCAGGCGCGCGCGCGCCTTCATGCCCGCACGGGCGGCCAGCATGTCCGACCCCATCTGCAAGACAGCGCGGATGATGGCCAGCACCACCAGCCCGGCCAGCGGCCACGTCACCGCAGGCTGGCCGCCGCCCACCAGCACGTACGCCAGCACGTTGGCCACGCACCAGACCTGTCCCACCGCGGTGGCCGCCGTGGCCAGCCCCAGCAACACAACCGGCATGGCCTGCCGGCGCCCAAGACGCGACTGTGCCTTCGTCCACGCCTTCATCACTGTCTTGTCATCGTTCATGACCGTTCCCTAT
>Ga0157365_10000575_pt1 | contig 15795 bp, 13 predicted proteins | sample AttsexASBM3_FD_111478 | JGI IMG/M metagenome (GOLD analysis project Ga0157365, IMG submission 111478) | Fungus gardens microbial communities from leaf cutter ant in Ribeirão Preto, State of São Paulo, Brazil - Atta sexdens ASBM3 | ecosystem: Host-associated > Fungi > Mycelium > Unclassified ... | reverse complement strand
TGGTTGCGGGGGCAGGATCTGGCCGATACCAACACTCGTTAGAGGTGGGTATTTGAACTTCGACTTCAGACCGAGAACACGACGCATATGTAACAGATCCCATCCTTCCAGACGCACTAAGTCCGCCGATTGCCGCGAAGAAGGAAACGCCTTTCCTTTCCAATGAACAAAATACTGCTTTTCGACATCGGCGATAATATGTTTCGCGTATGCCCTTACCATTCAACATTTCCCTCTGAGGATGACTGACGGGATGCTGGAGGCCTCACAGTATCCCATCTTGCTGAGCCCTATGGAGGATTTCGATAAGGACAGCACTTTGCCTTTCTGTAGGGATCTTTGTGGGCATCTGCTCCGCAATCCTGAGTATGCCCATCTCTTTCGGAGTTAAAAGCCGACGGCTTGTGCCTGCCTTAAGAATGAGAGACCAATGCGCCGTCGGCACATCGAAGACCCGCTTCTGCACTTCGATTCCGTTGTCAATTTTCTGAGTCTGCCGTGCGGTCTTCGCTTCGTGCCGATTATCCTCGACAGACGCGAGTGCAGCCCGGAACGCGTCGGACAGAAGCTCGGCGATATGGTCGGTCTGGTCGAGCAGCCGCGTCCAGCATCCCTCTCGTTTACACCATTCAGAGATGTTCGAGATACCTTGCGGAGGCCGCGTGATGTCCTCATTCACGGCCGTCGCAATGGTGACCAGTGCCTCTGACAGCACGTCGTCGATCGTCTGGGCGGACCAGATGCGCTGATAGTCGACGGTCGTTTTCCGGCGCTTCGTGATCTCGCCGAGCATGGAGAGCGTGTAGGCCACGATGTTGGCCCGATAGCCGCCATTATACCAAGGCTGCACCGAAACCAGCTTCTCGGTGGCGCGGAACAGGATGCCGCGCGCGATGGCGCGCTTGAAATAGAACTCATTGAAGCTGTCGGACGACTTCTCCCATTCCTTACCGATCCGCAGCGCGTAGCGGGCGAAGTTTTTCTGGCTGCCAAGGTTTACCCAGCGCGGATGGTCGTCGAAGACGTTCTCGAACTTGGCGAGGTCGGTCTTCGTGAACATCTCCGTCTTGGGATATTCTGCCCGGAACCGTTTCTGCTCGGCAGCGGTGAGCTTTGACTGTGCGTCTACATACTGACCGCGTGCACGCTCGTAGAACCACTTCGTCTCGCGCTGCGCGCCCTGCTGGGCGGGCGCCCAGATGCGGCGCGAGAACTCAGCCATACGGACGTGGAACGGGTGATTCGAGAAGAAGTCGGCCGCGTTCACCCTGTTCTGGGTATTAGCATATTCGGAGATGCGCGGGACAACCATCTCGCTCTGCTCGGTGTCGATCACCGACAGTTTCATCTGGACAAAGATGCGCGACAAGTCCGCCTTGTCGCGGCGCTGAGTATGGAAGAGCGAAGCGGTCGTCTGGCCGCCGTTGACGATTTGGAGATCGGTCATGCGGATGATCTGAAGGCCGCTGTCGGTCGGCCGCGTCTCGACCTCCTGCGCCGTTGCGGTGATGCCGTTATTGTAAGCGAAGAACATCTGCGGCTCGTTCATGATGGTCGCGCGAATGCCCTTGTTTACCTGCGCACGTGCTTGGAGAAAGGTCCGCACGTTCTGTTCCAGCAGGCGCGCGCTGTAGCGGTCATAGAGCGCGGCCAAGATCGAGGCGGGCATAACGATCAGGTAGGACTGATAGGAATCCGAGCCGAGATTCGCGGGCAGGCAGTTGATGCCGTTTCCGAACATCTCGACGAAATCGATGTCAAGCGGCTCCTTGTGCCCACGCGAGCTGCGCTGGCGCTGGAATCGCGCCATGTCCCAGATGTGGTGGGTGGCACGGATACCCCTCACCTCGCCATCGGGAAATCCTTGGAAGCGGTCGCTCAGCACCCGCTCGGAGGTTAGATAGAAATTAACCTGGCGGAGTATTGCGCGCCGATCGGCAATCTGCCGGACCAGCCCGTATTCAGGAGTGGTGACATCGGGTTCCAACGTTCCCTGGAGACTGGCCTCGAAAAAGTTGACGACGCGCTTGAAAGCGACGTCCACGTCGGTGCGCGTGAGTGTCTCCAGCTCGCGCCGGCAATCGAAGTCGGCGACAAAGATGTCGAGCGCGCCCTCGTCGTTGAACCAGTAGCCATCGACGCGCATACCGCGCGGAGCGCGATAGTGGCAGTGCTCGAACCCTTCGATGAAGCCCGTCTCGATCAGCTCAGTGGAGACCGTTTCCATAAAGGCTTCAAGCTGATAGGTGCTGTTCGCCTCGGCATCGGCCAGCGTCTCCTGGCGGAAGTCGTGAAAGAACTCCTCTATGGTCTGCTCCATCAGTTCCCTCCGAAGGCTTCCCCATTATCGCATTCATAGGGCGCAATAGTTTCCAGCCGGATATCGTAGGCGACTCTGTCGATGCCTGTCGGCAATTGCGACCGTATGAGGCGCGGAAACCCGTCGCCGACGCGATAGCTGCGCACATCGCTGACGACGAAGCGCGGCGCGTCGTAGTCAGGAAGCGGCGCATAGCCGTGTGCGACCAGCTTGCGGTCAAAGGCTTCGACAGCCTCCGCTTCGCCGAGCCGCCCCTGCACCACGGCGACGATCTCGTTAAGCGACTGGGAGCCTGCCGCATCAGGCAGGCTGCTCAGCCGGTAGATGCGCAGAAACAGCGCGTCGTTGAGGGCCTCAAGCTGATCCTCGGACGAAATGCGCACCGTGCTGCGCTCGGTGCCGGAGAGCGATTTGATCTCCACCGCTGTGTTGCCGAAGATGAAATCCTGATGGGATTTTTCTGGGCCGAGCCAGGCTTCGACGGCAACGACGGACGATGGCTGCCGCTCGATCTGCTCCAGCAGGAAAGTGAGTTCGGCGAAAAGGCCCCGGACCTCCTCGGCCGACAGGTGCTGGCTGCGGCCGGACAGGAAGGTCTTCCACCTTCGGATATGCGCCAGCGCAACTGCAAGCGAGCTGGCGGAATCGGTGGCGCGCTCCAGCGCGGATGCCAACGTCCGGCAGAGACCTTCGAAAAGATCGCGATCGACCTGTTTTTCGAGAGTCAGGACAAGGCGCTGCTGCCCCGGTTCGCCCCCGCGAAGGTCCACGTTGATGCCATGCACTGTGACCACATTCTTCTGGAATGGGTTCGTGTGGTCGCCCTGAAGTTCAACAATGAACAGGCAGGCGCCGATCGTGTCCCGTCCCCAGAAGCACGGCACGGTGGTTTCGCCGGGAACCTGCCGGACGTTGAAGTCCGCGCCGGGAATCGCGATGTCGTCCCAAGGCGAGGACTCAGACATCGTAGTCCTCCTCCTCGTCCGGATCGTCACCGTAGCCCTGCATCTGCTGGAGCCAGACCTTGTTCACGACCACGTTGATGGTGGTCGAATAGTCTCCGTAGGGAAAGCTGACGCCGAAAGCCGCGATTGGCCCTGCCACGGCCCCGTCTCTGGGTTCAAGGCTGTGGATCATGAGGAGCGGCCTGTTCCGGACCATCCGGTAATGGGTATCGGACACCGCTCCGGTTCCATCTTCGCTGCTAGCCAGCACCTCGGCCTCCTTCCGCTGGGCGTCATCGAGCCCGAGCTTTTCATCGCCGCGGGAGGCAACACGATCCTTATTCAGGCGCCACGCGGTTCCGTTCGGCTGATCCTTGCCGACGACACGCACCTGGTTTCTCAGCGTGAACGGCCCGCCATCGCCCGGAGCGCCTCCGGGGGAGATGAGCAGGACGTCGGCGAGCGGGCGCTTTTCCGCGATCCGTTCGAGATAGCTCATCGCGTCCGATTTAATGCCGGCGAAGGTCGAGTGGGTCTCGAACCGGGTCAGGAATCCCTCGACCGCCGAGATCGGGACGTCGCGGAAAATCAAGCCCTTTCCGGTGTCCTCCTCTGGTCGCCCGCCGAACCCGCCGCGCCAGTGCTCGGCGATCAGGTCGAAGTTCCGGGCGTTCACGTCCGAATCGGTCGAGACGACATAACTCTCCCGCAGCCGTCCGCTGAAACTCTGTTCGACCGTGACCTCCTGGCCCGACCGCATCTTGTTGGCGGCGGTGATCAGCAGGCTGTCGGGGTGCGAACGGACATAAAGACCGAAATCCTTCGGGCTCAGACCGTCGCGCCGCATCCGCTTGACCTGCTGAGTGAGTTCCTCGGCGGCCTCCGCGATATGGGAATACCAGTTGATTGAGTCGCGTGAGAGATGCACGCGGCAGAGATCCTCGAAGCCCGGCCGGTAGCCGAACCAGCGGCCCATCTGCATGAGCGTGTCGTACATCTTCGTGTTGCGATACATGTAGCTGACGGTCAGGCCCTCGATAGTCAGGCCGCGCGACAGGCTGAGACCGCCGACGGCGATAGCGGTGAGGCCGACGCCCTCCTTCTCATACCGGGTGTAGTCGAGCACCTCGTCACTCTTGCTGTTGATGACGTAAAGGTGGAGGTGGTCGAACACGCCGTTGAGCGCTGCCTTGACCTCGGGCCAAGTGTAGCCCGCATCGGCATATTCTCCGTCGAATGCCTGTTTCAGGCTCTGCATGTGGACGTTCGTCGAGGAGACGGATTCCGGCATGAGATAGTTCGCGCGGACCGCCTCGCATATCTTCTTTTCGCGAAGGCTGAGGAAGTCGCGCACGGCCTGCTGCACCGGCACAAAACGCGACACATTGATCATCATCGAGCAGTGCTTGCCGGTCTGGCCTCGCAGGTTTCGGATGGCGCGTGCAACAATGAACTCGTCCAGCGCGCGGTAGAGGCTGGGCGGCAGCTCCGGAACGGGGTCGCCGCGCTTATGCCTGTAGGGAAGGAAATCCTCGCAGTCGTCGATCGGCTTCACGATCGACTGGCTGGTCTCGTCGTCAAGGAATACCTTCTCTGCACCGAAATAGGTTGTCGGCGCATCGAGGCAGTAGATGAAATCGCGTGGGAACAGCTCCTCGCGCACGTCGTCGTCATCATAGGCGTCGGGATTGATGAAGATGTTGGCGAACGGCGTCGCCGTGTAGCCGACGTAACAGGATTTCGCGAACAGCCCCAGGATACGCCGGATCATGGCGTTGGTGCGCGTGGGGTCGATATCCTCCTTGTTGGTGTTGATCGAGGCGTTGTCGGCCTCGTCGTCGATGAGCAACATCGGCACGTCCGAAATCCGGCCATCGCCCTCGGCGTTCAGCGCCTTCAGCCATTTGTGCAGCGCCGTCAGGGTAGTGACGTTTTTCTTGATGATGAGGATGATTGGCTTGGAGAAATCGTTGATCTTCCAGCCGCTCTTTGCTGCGGTGTTCTTGTTGAAATCCTCGTTGACGTTGGTGAGCGTTGCCGGATGAGGATAGCCGGGATCGAGCCCGACACCGATGGAGCGGCGGTCCTCCGGGTCGCTGGACCGTCCGATGAAGGCTTCGTCGATGCGTTCCTGGGTCTGCTTCCGCAAGTTGTTGTGAATGCCGGCGATGACGATGATGAACTTGTAGCCCGCGTCGGCAGCGCGGGCGATGAGGCCAGTGTAGTTAGCGGTCTTGCCCGACTGGACATGGCCGATGACCAAACCGCGGCGGTTCCAACTCGTGCCCTCGCTATATGGATCCTGGAGGTGTCCGAGAATGCGGCTGGTGACGTCGCTCAGGGACTGAACCATCCGAGGTGGCCAGCCGTCCTTCAGCAGAAAGTTCTCGTAGGCGCTGGAATAGGCCCAGGTGATGTCCTCACGCTTGCGGACCCACTGATCGTCATGCTTCGCAGCGACATCAACCAGCGAGACACCGGCACCCATGCGCGTGTCGACTGAGATCATCGCCTCGGTGATGATGTTGCGAAGGTCGCCGGCGTAACCGAAGATGGCAGCGATCTGCTTCGCCTTCTCCTCCACCGCCTCGCGCGTCGGCGTCTCGGTCAGGTTGGCGAGACCCGAGATGAGTGCATTGGCGATGTTGCGTTCTTCTGTAATGATCGTCGCGGTCATACGAAAGCCTCTGCTATGAATTTCTCGGCCGTCTCGATCTGCCCGTCAAAAAGGCGCGTCGATCGCACGATCTGGAGGAATGTCTTCGGGTCGCCTGGCCCGTCGCCGTAAAGCACCTTTTTAAGGTGTTTAAGCCGATCCAACGTCTGTTCCCGGTCAACGGCTGTCTGGTTTACCTCGCGCGGATGCGTCGAATAGTCCGAGTAGATCATTTCGACCGGCAAGGCAGCGGCTATCGAATCGAGCAACACGCGCAGCGAGGCGGCATCGGCAGGAGACAGCCGAGTGCCGAGAGACGCGATAAGCGGGTGCTCCGCATTGATCGTGAACCGGATGCCGCCATGATCGGCGTAGCGCTCCCAGAGCGGAGCCTGGCTTTCCTGGAACAGCTTCTGGCCGCGGCCGCGATGCACGGTGACGCTTCGGGCGGTGATCTGGTTGATGATCTGTCGCAGGCGCTCGCGCACGGCATGCGGCGGGCGGGCGCGCGACTTTTTGATGTCGATGGTCCAGGCTTCGTCGAGGCTGTTCGGGAAATCGATCTGAACCCGTGCGAGCTTGGTGGCTTCGCCTTTGGGCACAAGTCGGAACCAGTCGCCCCACGCCATCAGCCGGCCGTTACGGTAGACATAGGCACCCTGGTTGGAGATGAAGTCGCTGCGGTCCTGATAATATTCGTATTCGATAGCAGAGAGCCGGCTGTGGTGAGGCAGGATGTAAGGTTGCATCACGACCGGCAGGTCACCGATCCAGACCTTCTCCTCGCGGAGCATCTGGGTCGCTTCGTTTTTCCGGCAGAAGGGATCGAACGCGGCGACTGGATGGCCGTTGATCCGGATGGAAAGCTTCCGCCGCCCTTTCACCTCGCCGGCGAGGAAGCGGTGGAAGACGAGCGACAGATGCCGTTCGACAACCGCCAGCTTCTCATTGACGATTTCGTCTCGCTTCTGCCCGGTCTCGTCCTCCAACAATCGGTCAAGGTCGCGCCAGATGATCAGCGTCCCGGTCTCGCCGAGCGTGTCGAAGAAGGGTTGCTCCGCGATCTCATCGGGCTCAAGAATGGAGATAAACCAGTCATCGTCTTCCTCGATTCGAGCGAAACTCCATTCGGCGCCGGCGCGTGAGTCCTTCACAGCGCTGACCACTGTCAACCGGCGGCACTGCGAGAACGACGCGGTCTTAAGGCCGAGGCCGAAGCGCCCCAAGTCTTTTGGGCCTCGCTCCTTGCGCGGGTCGGTGGCGCCGTGGCGCATCGCGGCGATCACCTCGTCCTCCGTCATCCCGAGACCGTTGTCAGCGATGACGAGCACCGGAACGCTCCGGCTCATATCGCAGAAGATCTGAATGTCGGTCGCGTCGGCCGAAATGCTGTTGTCGATCAGGTCGGCCACGGCGGTTTCGAGCGAGTAGCCTAGATCGCGGAGAGATGCCGTCAGGCTGGAGGCGCTAGGCGGAAGATGGTGAGTGCGCGCCATCAATCGTCCTTCCGTAATTCGGTCGCCAGACGATGAGCTACGCCTTCCGCATCCGACTTGAGCTCGCATTCCCAAACGGTCAGGACTGTCCAGCCCGCTGCTTCGAGCGCCGCTTGGTTGCGGGCGTCACGGCTGACATTTCCATCGAACTTCGTCTGCCAGAATTCCCGGCGCGTCGAGGGTGTGGTTGCATACCGACAGCCCGGATGCCGATGCCAGAAGCAACCGTGCACAAAGATCGCTGTCCGGTATCTGGGGAGAATAATGTCGGGGCGGCCAGGAAGCTGCTTCGCGTGGAGCCGGAAGCGGAATCCGGCACGGTGCAGCAGCGAACGCAACACCAGTTCAGGGCGGGTGTTCCGGCCTTTGATCCTCGACATGTTCCAGCTTCTACGTTCCCTCGTCAGAGTGTCTGCCATCATCGTCCGCTTCGGACAGAATCGAGCACTTGAGCGATGATTTCCGCAATCTGTTTCGCTAGCTGCGGTGGCACCGCGTTGCCGACCTGGTGATATTGTGCCGTTCGTGGTCCCGCAAAATGATAATTGTCCGGGAAAGTCTGAAGGCGCGCCGCTTCGCGCACCGTCAGGCTCCGGCACTGGGCCGGATCGTAGTGAATGAAGTAGTGCCCATCCTTGGAAATGTGTGACGTAATTGTCGTCGACACTTGTTCGGCAAGCTGTACTCGGAATCGGTCCGAGAACATTTTTCCGGCTCGCCCTTCCTCGACGTTCTGATGGTCGGGAAGAAGATTGGCAGGAAAGTCCGCAAGTTTCGGACTGCGCCCTGTTTCCTGCGCAAAGGTCGCAGCATACAGATAGCGGCGAAGGTCGGACGCCATGTGACTGCGCGCTTCATGTGCGGTCAGAACCGGCAACCGTTCATCATACAGGCCGCGCAGAACGCCGTGGTTCGGCCGCCGAAATTTATAGCGCGCCGAAGAAGTGGCGCGCGGTGAATGCATCTCAATGAGATTTTCAAACTTAAGGCTGCGCGCAACGGGACCGGCATATGTGGCTCCATTCAGCTCGCGACGGATGTTCATGCTCGAAATTTTACGGATTTCTCGCAGCCACGCCGTTGGACTGTCCTCTTCCCGCGATAACCCGCTTCGGATTGCAGGCAGCGAGCCAATTGTATCCCGTAGCGTCGGCGCGAGCATCTTCTTCAACAATGCCGGTCGAGCTTTCAGGTCACTGCGGACGCCGACAATGAACATTCGGTGTCGGGCCTGCGGAATGCCGTGATCCTCCGCTCGAACCAGAAACAGCCGCGGATCAACCTCTCCCTCGGCCGTCTCCTCCTGCGTAAGTGAATAGAGCTTGTAGGTAAGATCGGCCGGCGCATCAGGAATTGCGGTGGCCGGCTTCGCGAGGTCCTGTACTATGCGGGAAATCGCTGACTTTCCCTCAATGGTCGCCGAAAGAAGACCCTTCACGTTCTCCATGACGAAGACGGGGGGGCGATGATCCGCGATGATCCTCAGATATTCGAGATAGAGGGTATGCCGCTCGTCCTTTTCGAACCCGGGCTGTCCCATCATCCGGGAACGGCCGACCAAGGAGTATGCCTGGCAGGGCGGACCGCCGACGAGTGCCCATAGCTTGTTGGCCTGGAGGCGATCCTGAATGATGTTGTGCACCGCTGCATGAGTTTCGCGACCGAGCGAGATCTGCAGCGCACTGCGCATCGCATGGGCATGCTCAACAGGGTGACGAGCGAACAGTTCAGCTTCCGAAATACGGCCAGCCAGAAAATCGTAATAATCGTCGGGAACTTCCCCGTCACGAAAATGGCGAAAGAAATGACGGAGCAGAAGTGTTTGATGCGAGAAGGTATCCCGCTCGATCGATACGACACTGCGGAACCGACGACGCTGCTTATCGTCCAGTATCGATGCAAAACCTTCCCCAAGTCCCCCGGGACCGGCGAAAACGTCGACGACAGGGTATCCGGTAACCGACCCGTCTGCGGTGTTGGTATCGTGCGGAGCCGGTTCCAATGCCGATCCCGTTTGTGTTTGAAGCTCCTCCTGTCCCAACATTCTCAACGATCGACCTTCACCGTTTTCCGCATTGCGTCATCTGGCTGGCTGACCGGCTTGTTAAGACGCTGGAACTCCTCCACGCTCATCACGACGACAACCGGCCTGCCATGCTTCTCGACCTGAACCGGCGCAGCACGCGCGTAGTCTAGCAGCGCTCCGAAACTGTTCTTTGCGTCTTTCGCGGACATCGTTCGCATGGAAGCATCCGATCGTTAAAGTAGCTATTTTAGCTATCTCGAAAATGAATGCAATAAGCAATCGGCCGCAGTTAGGTATTAGCGGCTGACGTTCTTCAGACGCTCCGTGAAGTAACCCTTTATGATAGCATCTAGGACCGGGTCGCCAAATCACTCATTATACAGATTATCGTGCAACAGAGAAAGACCGTGAGGTCGCAGGGCCGTCAAGAGCAAGAGGCGAGCGAGCCTTTCCACCCATCTACCATTCTCATCGCCCCCAAAAACGCCAGCCGCCACGGGGCAGCACTCACGCTATACTATACGCAAATCTCCGAGCTTGCCTCGCCCGGCCGTCAGAAGCTTATCGATTTCATGGGCGACGTGTACACTCGGCCGCTCGGAGCACCCTACGTCGAGGGCAATACATTCCCGGATGAGACCGCTACCTTGCGAGCATAGTTCGCCCGCATCACGCAACGGCCGAAGCGCAGGCATGACAACGAGACACCTTCACGGATCAGCACTTGTGCGGGGACAATGCCAATGAAACTGACCGCACCATCTTCCAGAGGACGTCAGGCCGGTCATCTTCCGTCAAGCATCTCTATCTGTTTACTGAGGCTTTTCCAGACTCCATCATGTGTGCGTTCGAAACGCAGTGGTGTGACGCTAATGTGGCCCGAGGCAAGAGCCGCCGTCTCGGTTTCGGGATGATCGGGCTTCTCCGAACGATTCAATTCCAGCCAGTGGTAATCGAGGCCTCGCGGGTCTGCCCGGGTCACAACACCGATCCCGTCCAGAAGGCCATGACCCTGCCGGGTGAACATAAAGGAACCAACCTCCTCCGGCGCACAATCAGGGAAATTGATGTTCAGACAGGCGCCGTGAGACCATGCAAAATCGGCCAACTGACGAATCACGTCTGGCGCCAACTTTCGTGCCGTCTCCCATCGCACGTTCGCACGATCGGTGAACGCCTGACTGAGCGCAATGGAGGGAACACCGAGCAGCATGCCTGTCATCGCCGCCCCGACTGTGCCGGAAAAAACCGTTTCCGTACCCAGGTTCGCACCGCGATTGATGCCCGAGAGGATAATGTCCGGGGGCGTATCGGCCATCAGATGTCGGATCCCAATCGCCACGCAATCGCCCGGCGTGCCATCAACCGCAAAACGGCGTTCGCCAAAACGGCTGATCCGCAGCGGGTCATGCAAACTGATAGAATGGGACGTGCCGCTCTGATCATGCGCAGGGGCTGCAACCCAGACTTCGCGGGCGAGCTGTCGTGCAACGTCTTCGAGGATCGCCAGGCCTGGAGCATCAATGCCGTCGTCATTGGTTAGCAGAACACGTGAGAAAGGTTGGGTGGTCATGAAGGGCTCCTTTCGAGTCACCACATATTGCTACCATTTATTAGCTAAGATAAGTTAGCGAAAATGAGAGCTACAGCATCCCCTGAGATAACCCGACTGCGTGAGCAATTAACCCTTGTCGCGCGCCGCCTGCGCCAGGAGGCCCGGAACGACCCGGAATCCTGGACACGCATGCTGATCATCAGCGCGATCGACCGGCTTGACGACAAGGCGACACCATCCACCATCGCTCGTATGGAGGATATGCGCTCCTCCCAGGTTGCGGCGGTATTGCGAGATCTGGAAGCATCAGGTCTGGTAGAGCGCCACCCGGATGGGACTGACCGACGTGTGACCCGACTCGTCCTGACAGCAGCCGGCCACGTGATCCTGACGGAAAGTCGTCACCGACGCGATACATGGCTGGCCAACGCGATCGCAACGCGGCTCACCTGTGAGGAGAGCAGGCTTCTTATGCAGGCAGGGCAATTGCTGGAACGGCTTGCCGTGTCCGGCGTGGACAGCCCCGATCGTCACACTGATCCCTCAACTTGATTGGGATGGCGGAAACACGGAATGCAGTTCAAACCGTAACGATGTCTTGATCTACCCACCCGAATTCGCGTCCTTGCGTACAGCGACGTCCCGCACGCGCTCATTGAGGAACCGCTGTCCCTTCGCCAGCCTCCGGACCAGTACCTCGTTGAACCGGGCATACATCTCCGCCCCCCGGTCCCTGGCGGCCTCGTTCTCGTTCGCGGGGATGGGAATCTGGCGCATCATCCAGGCATGAGTATAGAGCGCGAATGCCTCCCCCAGCACGGCGACGGCCTCGTCCACATCGTCGATCCGCCGCCCAAGCCGGTCCAGACGCTTCGACAGCGCGGCATCCCGGCGCCCATCGTCCTCGCCGGAGACCAGCGACAGCACCGCCGCCTCGATCACCGCCGATTTCGACACCTTCCGCCGTTCCGCCAGTGCCTCGACCTGCTTCAGCAGGCCCGGCTCGAAATACACATTCATCCGCTGCCGTCTGGTCATCGCCGTTCCCCTAGTCTGGAGGTTTGATGACAGATTGAGCTGAAAATTTCCCGACGCAAGCCCTTGTTCGATCGGCATCGTACCGGGGCGTAGCCTGGCGTAAAAATAGCGGCTTTTGTCGGTATTTGTCTGCATTCCGGGACGACTCGTGGGGGCATCGCGCTACAGACCAAGCCCCCTACCCCGGCCCAGTTCCCACGAGATGCCACCATGCTCGTCCATGGAGATCGTCATCTCCTTCTGGCGCTGTTTGCCAATCTCCGGACGCCAGGGCACCAGCGAGAACTCATGCCCGCTCTCCAGCACAGCAAAGCGCCCGCTGGCCAGATCGACCGGGCCTTTCATCGTGCCCTGGATGGTCTCGAAGCGATCGAGCGGCCGCCACAGCGTCCCCCGCTTCTCAGCCATGCGCTGCCCGACCCGTTCCACCTCCCGCCTTTCCAGCGTCACCAGCAGGTTCCTTCGATAGCGGACCATGCCCTCCGGGGTGAGGCTGGCGTCCCCACGCTGGATCAGGGCCTTTTGCCGCCTAGCCAGAGCGTCGCCGACCTCGCCCCCGAACCCGGCCTCCACCCGGTCGCCCTCACGTCTGACTCCGGCCACCAGACGCCGGTCGAGCCAGGTCGCGCCATCGGAGCCGATCTGCGCTTCCAGATCGAAAGCCGAGAGCAGCCGCACCGTCGCCTTCGGCGCACGAGCGGCGTCATAGGCGATGGAGCGTTGCTGGAAATCCTCCGGGATGCGCCAGCGGTCGGCGTCCTGCCGTTCGACAATCCCCGCCCGGCGTAGCGCCTCCAGACGGCGGACATGCCCTTTGATCAGGTCTTCCGGTGTGCCTTTGAGGCTCCAGCGGTCGAGTTGCATCCGCTCCAGATGAGTGGAAGGGCGATAGATCCCGTCCTCGGTATGGGCGAGGATCGCCCGATCGGATGGGCGCGGTTTGTCAGGAACCGGGGCGGCGGCGATTTCCACGATCGCGCTGCGGGGGATGTCCTCCATCTGGGCGGGATCGAAACCCCGCAGATGATGCACCCGCCCATCGATCCCATCGACCACCAGCGACAGCTTCTCCCCCAGTTCGTCGGTCAGATGCCGGTCGATCAGCCGCCCGGTCACGGGCTTCTCGGGGGTCTCGCCGTGAAAATGGAAATGCGCCGGGTCGCGCGTTGGCGCTGTTCCCTTGTCGCGCGCCTTCAGGGCGCGGTGCATCTGCTTCGTGATGTCATCCCGCTCACCCAGGTTGCGCAGGCGTTCTTCCAGCCGCTCGTCGAGTGTCCATCTGCCCGGCGCTGTCGGACTGGCCAGTCCCATACGTTCCAGCTTCGCCAGACGTGACAGGCACAGCCGCCGGTCCACCAGATCAGACGATGCGACGTCACTGCCGGGGCGTATGTCGAGGGTACCGTCCTTCATCTGATCGAGCAGGGCGCGGTCGATGCGGGTGAAGCGGTCACGATCGAGCTCGTTTTCCAACTTCTGCCGCTGCTCGATCTCGGACACGGGACCGAGTTCCAGCGTCACGAATTCGGAGGCGCGTTCGCGGAGACCGTGGGTGATGTAGCCGCCATCGATGACGAGGTCCTTGCCCTGGTCGTCGCGACCATTGACCACGACATGGACATGGGGATGCGCGGTGTTGAAATGGTTCACCGCCACCCAGTCCAGCCGCGTGCCGAGATCGGCTTGCATCCGCGTCATCAGGTCGCGGGTGAAATCGGTCAGGTCGTCCATCCGGTCGGCGTCTTCCGGCGAGACGATGAAGCGGAACTGATGCCGGTCCTCCGCACCGCGTTCGAGGAAGGCTTTCGCATCGGCGCGATCGATCTCCGCGCCATAGAGGACGCCACGCTCGCCGTCGCGGGAGGTGCCATCACGCTGGATGTAACGCAGGTGGGCGGCGGCTCCGCCTCCCTTCCCGGCCTGACGCACCACACGCGCCTTCACGGTCACACGCCGGGAACCGGAGAGCTGATGCCGCCAGCCGGCGATCCCGCGCGCGCGGACGAAGGACGCACCACGCCCGCGACCCACGCCACGGGTGGAACCGGAACGCGACGCGCTCCCCGCACGCGAAGACGCACCAGACTCAGAAGAGAAGCGGCGGCCATTGCCGCCGCCTGACCCACTGCCGCCCCTCTTTCCGGGAGACAGGGATTGCCGACGAACCTGTGTGCGAACGGCGGTCAGAAAGTCGGCGCGACCGCGCGCCGGACTGCCTTTCGAGGGGATGCGTCCAACTCTGGGACGGAACGCGCTGTCGTCATCCTGCGCCATGGCCAGACCTCGCGAAAACCGGGCTTTTTCGGGGGACAGTGCCGTCAGAAACGACGGGAAACCCTCACTCCTGAAAAATGACGGCTCAGACGTCTGAAATCCAGAGTGCCACTCAAACTTTCCCTAACCCCATGTGCAGACAGAGAAAACCGCAGGTCGGGACTGGCAGGAGTGCCACGTCCTTTAATCTTGCCCTCATTTTTTCTGCTCTTTTCGGCCTCTGAATTCGACTTTTCCGAATCTGATGGCTACTTCCAGCCTGACCGGGGTGAATGGCAAAACCGACCACCAACTGCCTCCCGACACCACGCGAACAGGATGACGAAACGCTGCGCCGCGACCTGTTTTCGGTGTGTCTTATGACGTGCCGTGAACACGTCAAAGCCATGCGCCGGACACGATCGAAAGCGACATCCGCACATGACGGGGGACCGTCAAACGGGCGACACTTCCGGCGACGATGACCAATCGGTCAGCCCGCGTTCGTCGTGCATCCGGGCCGCCCGTCCACCGCATGCGGATGGTGTTTCGGATGCGGGAAAACTCGTGTCACTGAATACCAGATCGTTCGTCGAAAGGGTGTTCGAAGGAGCGCCAAAGGCGACCCAAAATAGACGCGGCGGCACAGCCGACGCCTTCCGCTCGCGGTGCGAAGCAGCGCGTTGTCCCGGCACAAAACGGACGCGACAGCATGACGGGAAAGCGGGCCGGAAAGAGAAGGAAAAGGCACGAGCAAACGTCAGTAGGCCAGACGTGGGCAGGACGGTCAATGCAACGCGCGACGACGCAGCCATGCCCGATGGCGTGTCTTCGTGTAGGTGTCGGGCTGTTGTCGCGCCTCCAGTCGATGGTGCAGGTGACGCCAGTAATCGGGGCTGACCTCGGTCGGGTCGATATCCTGCGCCTCGACCGTATCGATCGCTTCCAGCACACGCTGGACGCGCGGCCATGAACTCTGGTGCAGCAACACCTCGCCACCGGGCTGCACGCATGGGACGGTCTGGTAGTCTTCGCCGGAGCCGACCGTGCGCACGATGTCGATGTGCGATTCAACCGTGCCATAGTCGTTGGCGGCCCACCGAACGAAGGCGAACACACTGCCGGGCGCGAAGCTGATCACGCGCCGTTGACGGTCCAGAATCGTGTCCGCGACCGGCCGGCCGAAGCGCAGCCAGCGTTCCACCTCCTTCTCGATCCACGTCAGTTCGACCGTCGTGAGCAGCACCGGAAGGTCTCTAGATATCGCCATTTAACTCCTTGCGGGCTAGTTCCTGGCGCTCCATATTTTCCGCGTCGTCCGACACTGCTTAACAGACACGGAGGATTCCAAAATGCATTTTTCTCGTATGATTCATGCTGGCGCCTTTGTTGCTACACTGGCTTGCAGCGCGGCTGCCCTGCCTGCGCAGGCTCAGGATGCGTTGCGCGTCGTTGACGCGCGGGGACACCAGGTCGGTATCCTGGTCCCGGTCCAAGGCATCGCGAC
>Ga0157365_10000574_pt1 | contig 15804 bp, 14 predicted proteins | sample AttsexASBM3_FD_111478 | JGI IMG/M metagenome (GOLD analysis project Ga0157365, IMG submission 111478) | Fungus gardens microbial communities from leaf cutter ant in Ribeirão Preto, State of São Paulo, Brazil - Atta sexdens ASBM3 | ecosystem: Host-associated > Fungi > Mycelium > Unclassified ... | reverse complement strand
GCCCCGCTGATTCTTGAGGCCCTGCGTCGGCTGGAATATCGCGGCTATGATTCCGCCGGGATCGCGACGCTGGATGACGGTGTGATCGAACGCCGTCGTGCACCGGGCAAGCTGGAAAACCTGGACGCGGTGCTGCAGCGCAGCCCGTTACGCGGCTCCACAGGGATTGGACACACGCGCTGGGCCACGCATGGTGCACCGACGGAGACCAACGCGCATCCGCACAGCACCGATCGGGTTTCGGTCGTCCATAACGGCATCATCGAGAATTATGAGACCCTGCGTGCGGAGCTTGAGGCGCAGGGGCATGTCTTTGTCACCGACACCGACAGCGAGACAATTGCCCGCCTGACCGACCTGCACCTGTCACAGGGGATGGCACCCCGAGAGGCGGCGTTTGCGACGCTGAAGCGGCTGGAGGGTGCTTATGCCGTGGCGATGATTTTCGCCGGGCATGAGGGGCTGATGATCGGCGCACGTCACGGGGCACCTCTTGCCGTAGGCTATGGCGAGGCCGAGATGTTTGTCGGATCGGACTCCCTGGCGCTGGCGCCGCTGACACGCCGGATTGCATATCTGGACGATGGCGACTGGGTTGTCGTCACACCCGATGGCGCGACGTTCTATGACCCGACGGGCGAGCAGGTGGAACGTGAAATCCGCATGACAGCACTGATTGCGGGCTCGGTCGGTAAAGACGGCTATCGGCACTACATGGAAAAGGAGCTTCATGAGCATCCGGTGGTGATCGGCCAGACGTTGCAACGCATGATCGATCCCGCGACGCGACGGGTGGTTCTGCCGCCGCTGCCATTCGATCCGGCCGACGTGCCGCGTGCCGTCATCACCGCCTGTGGCTCGGCCTTTTATGCCGGGATGGTGGGGCGTTACTGGCTGGAGGAGATTGCGCGTCTTCCGGTCGATATCGATGTTGCCAGCGAGATGCGGTATCGCAACCCGCCGCTGACGCGCGGTTCGATGGCGCTGATGATTTCCCAGTCAGGCGAGACGGCCGACACGCTGGCGGCCATGCGTGCGCTGCGGAAGGCCGGGCAGCACATCGTGTCTGTTCTGAACATGGAGCAGAGCACCATGGGGCGCGAGAGCGACGTGGTGCTGGGCATGGTGGCCGGCCCTGAAATTTCCGTGGCCAGCACAAAGGCTTTCACCGCGCAGCTTTCGGTGCTGGCATCCCTGACGGTGGCGATTGCGCGCGCGCGCGGCACGCTCGACGAGGCGGCTGAGGACGCGCTGATGGCGTCGCTGTTCGATCTGCCCGGCCGCGCCGCGGAAGTGTTTGCGTCAGGGGATGCTATCCGGCGTATGGCGGCAATCGTCGCTCAGGCGCGTGACGTGCTATATCTGGGCCGCGGCATCTGCTTCCCGGTGGCACTGGAAGGCGCGCTGAAGCTCAAGGAAATTTCGTACATCCATGCGGAAGCCTATGCGGCGGGCGAGATGAAACATGGCCCGATCTCGTTGATCGATAACAGTGTGCCGATCGTGGCGATCGCGCCGTCGAACATCCTGTTCGACAAGGTGTTGTCGAACCTTCAGGAAGCGCGTGCGCGGGGCGGCAAGTTGCTGGTCTTCACCGATGCGGCGGGCGCGCGGCGTCTGGCGGGCGTGGCCGAGGAGATCGTGGTCCTTCCGGACGTCGACGCCTTCGTCACGCCGATCCTGTATACGATCCCGGTTCAGATGCTGGCATATGAGGTCGCGTTGCTGAAGGGCACCGACGTCGATCAGCCGCGCAACCTCGCGAAGTCGGTAACGGTCGAGTAGACACGCGCTCTCCGATTGCGTTGCGTGCGCGCTAAGCACGGTTCCAGCGATTGCTGATGCTCCCGTTTGCGCATGGCCGTTAACTGCCCCGCGTCGTGACGCGGGGCAGCGCTGACCACGAGGTTACGGATTGCAGATCGCGTCTGTCTGACCGGGTGAAGCCTGCCCATTGCCGTGCGGGCCACCCGAGCAGAGGTCATAATCGTGCCCGTCGCGCGAGGACGGTGACTGATAGCTATAGGGGTGTCCCCACGGGTCTTTCGGATCAGCGGCGTCTTTGATGTAGGGGCCGTTCCAGCTTTCCACGTCGGCTGGTTTGTGCACCAGCGCATCAAGACCGTTCTCCGACGAGGGGTAACTGCCCACATCGAGTTTGTAGAGGTCCAGCACCGTTCCCAGCCGGGCAATCGACTGTTTGGCGACCGAGACCCGCGCCCCGCCCAACTGGCGCAGTGCGGCGGGTGCCACAAGTCCGATCAGCAGCCCGAGAATGGCAATGACCACCAGAATTTCCAGCAGTGTAAAGCCTGAATCCGCGCGCTCGCGCAGCGTCTTGACGTCTAAATCTGTCATCAAACCCTCACATGACTTGCCGGCATCGCCTGAGCGATAGTCCGTGCCCGCCGCGTTGTCCCGGCCGGGCGCGTGCATACCGTATTTTCGAGAAATCATCTTATCCATGCCCATTCCGCTGCTCGCCTGCATGATCGCTGCCGCCGTGCGCTACGACCTGCCGCCCCGTGTCCTGCCGGTCATCCAGCGGGTCGAGGGCGGCCGTGTCGGGTCGGTCAGGCCAGACAGCGACGGCAGTGCCGATCTCGGTATCATGCAGATCAACACACGATGGATCGCGCCACTGTCTGCGATCGTGCACATGCCCGCGACACAGACTGCGGCGCGCCTGGTCTCGGACGGGTGTTTCAACGTCGCTGCGGCGGCACTTATCCTGCGTGGGTATGTCTCGGAAAATCACGGGGACATCATGCGGGCAATTGGCGACTATCATTCCCACACGCCCTCGCTGAACGAAGCCTATCGTCAGAAGGTGCTGACGACCGCGCAAAGCATGTTCCCGCCCAGCGATTGACCAGATCGTCATGGGGCAATCGCCACCGTGTCGACAGACCGGACCGTATAAGGCTGCTGCGCGTCGGGATCGATCACCACCACGGCACGCCGTGCCATCTCCTGATCGGCTCGAACCGCCACCCGTGCCTCGATCACGACCGAGACAGCGTCTTCTCCCGGAGCGCCAGGATCACTTCCGGCGGTAGACGGTATCGCAGTCTCAACTCCACCTGGCGCTGCCATGGACGCAAAGGCGGCGCGTAAAACGCGGTCGTGCGTGCGTCGGGACGGCGGGGCTGTCTGTGTAAACGACAGGTGCGGTGCCAGTCGGTCCAGCAGAGCCGGGGTCATCCCCGGAATTCCCGCCACATCGTCAAGTGTCTCGAACGGTCTGCCCAGTGGGCTGCATCCCGGCTTCATGGGCGGCGGACTGAAAGCCGCCCGATTGGCCTGCTGGATCAGGGCGGGTGGCATGCGCCAGATCATGATCATATGTGAGAGCGTCGCTGCCTCGGCCTGCGGCAGACCCAGAACGTTCAGCACAGCGGCCATCAGTTGCGGCGGGGCGAGGTTCGGGTTCAGTGCATCGGCCTCAAGTGTCAGACGCAGCCTGGCCTTCAGGTCCGGCTGGTTGATTTGCCGCCAGCGCCCGTCCGCCCCCCAATGACGCCCATCGTCGACCAGCAGGTGGAATATCCCGGTCTGGATGGCGGCGTCTGCCTGTGCCTGCGCTTCGTCCAGGGTCGTGATATCGGCGTTCAGCCGTGCCGAGGAATGTCCGAGCGCAATCACCGCCGTGACGATCAGGCTCAACAGCACCAACGTCCAGAGAACCAGCAGCAGCGCGAAACCCTGGTCTCGCGCGGGCCTCGTCCGGTTCATCTGGCAGGCGAGCATCTCCCGCCTCAGTCCCGGATGCCGACGGCATGCAGGACACGATGCTGCGGATCGGCGGACCCGGACAGCGGTGTGGTGTTCAACTCCGGTGCAACCAGAGCAGCATGAGACAGGTTACGGCGCAGGTCTTCGGTCATCGCACGGGCTTCGTCCTGGCTGTGGATGACGTGCGGTGTGATCAGGACCAGCAATTCCGTGCGGGTGCGGGTGTTCGTCTGCTGGCTGCCCAGCAGCCCCAGCACCGGAATATCTTTCAGCCAAGGAATGCCCTGATTCCCGCGTGAGGCATTGTCGGTGATCAGGCCAGCCAGCCCGACTGTCTGGCCATCGGAAATGGCAACGCGTGAGGTGACCTGACGCTCGGAAAAGGTGGGGCTGTTGATGCTCGACGATCCGGTTGTGGTGGTGGAAGTCGACGAGACCGAACTGACCTGTTGCGAAATATCCAGTGTCACCATACCGGTATTGCTGACATGCGGCGTGACCTGCAGGATTACGCCGGTGGGTTCGTAGCTGATGGAATTGGTGACGGTCGAATCCGCTGTCACCACGCTGGTGGTGGCACCCGTCAGATATGGCACAAGATCGCCCACCATCAGCGATGCGGGCTGGTTGTCCACCACCATCAACTCCGGCGAGGACAGGACGCGCACTTTTGTCACGCTCTGCAAGGCATTGATCACGAACGGCGCGCCGCCCTGACCGCTGCCGCCGAGCACGAAGCCGGGAAAGCTCGATGATAATTGCGAAGATACCAGATTGGCGCTGCCCAGACTTTGTGTCGCGCTGCTGAGCACGCCGTTGATGCCGCCGGACTTGAAGAAAAACTGCGTTCCATACTGAAGATTGTCGTTCAGCGTCACTTCGGCGACGGTTGCGTCCACGCGGACCTGTAGCGGCATGATGTCGATTTTCTGCAGCATACCCGAGACCATCTCGGTTTCCGCTCGCGTGCCGAAAATAAGCACCGAATTGTTCGGCATGTCCGGGATAATGCGAATCTGGGGCTCGGTGTTGTTGCTCTGGCCCATATTGCCCAACCCGGCAAGCAGGGGATTGTTGCTGATCCCGTCAGCCTCGCTGCCCGAACTGCTGCTGTTCTGGCTCGACCCTGTTTGGGTGTTTGATGTGTTCGAGGTGCCGAAGCCCGATTGCCCACTGCTTCCGGTAGACCCACCCATGGATGATCCGCCGAACATGCTGCCGCTGCTGCCGGACCCCGAACTGCCGCCCATATTTCCGAACCCGCCGGACGAAGAATTGGATGTGATGCCGGTGGACGGCTGGGGCGTCTTGGTCGGCGTGGCGGTTACGTGGTTGGGCGTGAATGCCTGTTGCAGCACGTAGGCCACATCGTTGGCGCGGCCGTTATGCAGATAGAACACGTTCCAGTTGCGTGAGGTCTGGCGGCGACCCGCGTCGATGACTGAATAGGCACGGCGTGCGTCGGCAATCAGGCTCGGCTGTCGCGCGACCACCAGAATCGAGTCGATGCTGGGCATCGCGAACAGGCGGATCGCATCGCCTTCGCCACCCTTGCCACCTTCGGTCTTGCGTGCGCCGAGGGCGGATTGCAGGGCCTGTGTCATTTCGGTTGCGGTGCCGGTGCTGACAGGCAGAAGAAGATAAGACTGTCCGGCGAGCGCGTCGGTATCGAAACTCTGCACGAGATCGACCAGCGTCGCCCGGGTCGCCGGGTCGCCAGAGATCACGACCGTGTTGCTGGCGGGGTCGGCGACGACATGACCGCCGTTCTGCACAACCGGCTGCACCAGCTTGGCGATGTTTTCTGCGTTGGCGTAGCGCATCGGCACGGCGACATCGCCGCTTCCGCCGCCGTGGGCGCCCCCTCCAGGACTGCTGACGCTGGGCACAACGCGATAGAGACCGTCCTGCTCAATCAGGCTTGCGCCGGCCCCCGCAAGCAGGACGCGCAGTGTAGGGAGCAGTTGATCACGCCGCAGCGGGGTCACCGTGTGCAGCGTCGCGGTGCCCTGCACAGAAGGGTCGATGGCATAATTGACGTGCATCAGCGTGCCGAGAATTTGCTCGACGACGGCGCGAATGTCCGAGCCTGCGAAATTCAGCGCGATGTCGCCGTCGCCGGTTGCGGCGACGCCGGAGCGGTTGCGACTGCCGACACCCATCTGCGCGAAACTGGCGCCCAGAGGGCTGTTTCCTGCAACCGTCCCGTCAACGCGTGGCGACGCACGCCCGTTTTCACCGGCATAAGGCAGCGGCGCCAGCGCGGAGTTGGTGTCACGCGCGCATCCCGCGAGCGTTATCAGCACAAGAGCAGGCAGCGGGCGGAGCAATGAAGAAACGGCTTTGGTCGTCATGGGGTGGAATCGCTCCGGTCGGTCGCGTCGAGGTCGGGTCTGTAGCCGATCACGGTCAGGGTGGAATCGACGGGGCCATGCGCGGTTGGTCCCGCCTGTCCCACAGCCGTGGTGCGCTGGATGGACAGGTCGTCGACCAGCAGGCGCGGTGTCGCCTGACGGATGGCATTCAGCAGAGCCACCAGATCCGCCCAGTTGGCAGTCAGCGCGATCCGTACGGAGATGGCACGGAAATGACCGGTCCGGCGGGCGGGCAATGTCTCCTGACTGGTGATGCCGGTATTCTGGGCGGCAGCCAGTGCCTGGATCGTCTGGACAAGTCCCGCTGCGGCCTCCGCATCGTTTGCGCCGGGCAATGTCACCTGAGCGCGTGATTCGGAAGTGCGAAGCGCCGTGTAGCGACGCTGAAGCGCGGGTATCCGCTCCACAAGGGCATGCGTGCGGTCCAGCAGGGCGCGCTGCCCGGCAAGCGTGTCCTGCCGCGCCCGATAGAGTCCGTGAAGCGGTGCCAGCACAAAGAACGACAACATGACCGCCAGCAGCGTCACGCCGGTGGCAATGGCGCGACCGGTGGGTCCATCGGGTAAATGTCGGGACGGGATCGGGTCGCTCATCCCCGGGGTTTCCCGCTTTTCCCGCTGCCCGTCGCGGCGTGGAGGGAGAAACTCTCCCCCCGTGCGTCAGGCAGGTGCAGGACAGGACCGGCAAAACTCGGGTCGCGAATGATGCCCGTCTGCTCCAGCCTGCCGATCAACAGGGCCGCATTGGCGGACTGCCCCTCGATTGTCAGAGTCCCGCCCTTCAGCGTCAGATTGTCCAGAAACGTATCGTCAGGAAGTGCCTGCGTCAGTGCGGCCAGGATATCGATCGGTGCACCAATCTTGCGCGCTTCCTGATCGATCAACGCGGACCCGCTGGTCAGCGCATCAAGGCGGGTGCGCAGTTGCTCCGCAAGGTGGCGCTGCAGTTGCAAGCCATCCAGTTGGGCCTCCACGTGCCGGGTTTCGATCGACTGAACCATGAACGGCAGCGCGATGGCGCAGCTTGCGACGAGGCCGAGCAGAAGCCCGCGTCGCCGCGTAATGGCGGGGGGCAGGGTATCCAGTGTGATCGTGGCGGCGGTCGGCCCCGCAACTGACGCGATGCTGATCGGGCGCAGACCGTGCTCACGGAACATCTCAAGCCACGGGGCGACCGGTTCGCGCGGGGTCAGGTCAAGGCGGAATTCCGCATCGCCGTCATGACGGGTCGAGGCGACGGGCGTCACGCTCCACAGGACATCGTGTTGGGTGAACGGCGTGATACGGTCGATCTCGTATCCAACCAGCGATGCCGCTTCGCCGCGCGCGGCAACCGGAACACGGAGATGGCGCTGAAGCATGGGAATCCCGGGCAGCACGATGTGCACTGGCACCGTTCTTCCCCGTCGTAACCGCAGGCGTGGCCGCAAGGCGGCCGCAAGCACGCCGATGCCGTGCGCCGATGCCTCGGACACGCGCGGCGCGTCCTGCCTTGTGCGGGGCTGAAGGGTCACGGTTCGGGTATCGGTATCGATAATGATGTGCGCGACCGTCCACCGAGCTGTCATGCCACCGAGCCTGTTGCGAAGCGTAAGTGGCAGCAGTCGGGTCGACACCAGACGGAGCGTGGTGATCATCTGGGTGATCCACCAGGATCCGAAATCGCCCAGGCTTGATACTCCGATATTCATTGACCGCCCGAGGAAGACTGGTGTTTCGACGGTCGCAAAATGCGGTGCTTCCTTTGCGGAGTGCGCGGAACGCTCCGCAGCTGGAGAACCGATGCGCGCTGCACCGGGTCCTTTTGGAAACAGCCTCGCCAATCCCGATACCGTGGCGGCTGCTTATCATTCGCCCGGCGCAACTGACGAGGAGGGATTTATGATAGTTTTATGACCGCCCCAAGCGTGGCTAGGCGGTCAGGCGCGAAGTCCCCTATTGCTGCGCCGTGATGTTTTCATACTCGCTCAGCAGTCGCACCAGCCATATGGCTCCTGCCAGACAGGGTCCGAACGGCAGAGCCGTGTCGGCCGAAACCCTGCGCCCCGTGATCCGCAATACGAGTGCCGTCAGCAGACCCAGCACGGCCGCGCCCAGCAGGATGAACGGAAGTTCGGCAAGCCCTGTCCACGCACACCCTGCTGCAAACAGTTTCGGATCGCCCCAGCCCAGGCCAGTGCGGCCGCGAACCTTCCGATACAACAGCGCGACCGCCGCGAGTGCGCTCCACCCCAGGACCACAGCGATCAGTCGGTCTTCCAGAACAAATGCGTCCCTGAACGCCAGTGCCTCCCCAAGCCCGAGCAGCAACAGCGGCAGCGTCAGGACGTCCGGCAGCCGCCACGTCTCGATATCGATCCAGGCAAGCGTCATAAGACCCCAGCCCAGGATCACATCTCCCCACAGCAACGGCCCCTGCGGACCAGCAACGGCCACCGCGATGACGGCGACGATTGTGGTCGCCAGTTCGATGATCGGGTGGAACGCATCGATCTGCGCGCCGCAGGACCGGCAGCGTCCGTGCTGAACCAGATAGCTCAGCAGCGGGATCAGTTCGCGGGGGCCGAGTACATGGCCGCATCCCTCGCATCGGGACCGATCCAGGGCGACAGGGCGCCCTCTTGGCAGGCGGCGGATCAGCACCCCGAGAAAGCTGCCGACGAAGGGGGCGATCAGCACGGCAAGCCAGTTCATGAGGCGCGGGATCTCCGGGTGGCTCGGGGCGTGCCCCTGTCTGCGGGATGGCGCGCCGGGTTGCAAGGCGGGGTTTGGCGGAAGGGTGCGCTGTGACGGGTGTGACGACTTTCATCGAACCGGGGATGCGCGCGGCACATGCCGAACAACTCGCGATTGTCCTCATGCGTCTGGGCACATGCGACGGTGCGACGATCGAACGCGCGAGGCGCGTGGCGGCCGATACGCAGCAGGCGCTTCCGGCAGTCCTGCTGCAACTCGGGCTGGTGAGTGAGAGTGCGCTTGCCGTCGCCTATGCCGCGCTGACCGGGCATCCTCTCGTCTCGGTGTCCGATCTGGCGGCAGTGGACGAGGCCGTGCTGGCGGAGCGACTGGCGGCATCCTTCCTGCGTCAGGCGCGCGTCGTGCCGCTTCCGCCCGTCGGGGGTGTGCTGAGGCTGGCGATGGCCGATCCGCTTGACGATTTCCTGATCCAGTCGATTGCTCTGGCTGTCGGTCAGCCGGTGCAGCCGCTTGCGGCACTGCCGGTGGATCTGGAGGCCACGCTTGCCCGGCTTTATCCCGACAGTCCGCCACCGGACGGCGCGGGGCAGGACGAGGCGGGCACCCACGACGACCCGCTGGAAGACGATGCTGATCGTCTGAAGGATCTCGCCAGCGAAGCCCCGGTCATCCGGCTGGTCAATCAGATCATCTTCCGGGCGGTGGAGACGCACGCATCCGATATTCATTTTGAGCCCTATGAGGACCGGCTATGCGTCCGCTTTCGCTATGATGGTGTGCTGCACGAGGTCGACACCCAGCCATCGCGCCTGATCGCGGCGGTGATTTCACGCGTGAAGATCATGGCGCGGCTGGATATTGCCGAGCGTCGATTGCCGCAGGACGGCCGCATCAAGCTCGCTGTGCGCGGGCGGTCCGTCGATTTCCGGATTTCCACCATTCCGACGCTTCATGGTGAATCCGTTGTCATGCGTGTGCTTGATCGCGGCACAAGCCGCTTCGACTACGCGCATCTGGGGCTTTTGCCACAGGTGGTTGAACGGCTGCGGGCGGCGCTGGACGAGCCCAACGGTATCGTTCTGGTCACCGGACCGACCGGCAGCGGAAAGACCACCACGCTCTATACCGGGCTGGCCGGGCTGAATGTGGGTGAACGCAAGGTCATCACGACCGAGGATCCGATCGAGTATCAGCTGCCGGGGATCAACCAGATTCAGGTCAAACCGCAGATCGGTCTGACGTTCGCCAGTCTGCTTCGGGCCATATTACGGCAGGACCCGGATGTGATCATGGTCGGCGAAATCTGCGACCTCGAGACCGTACAGATCGCGGCTCAGGCGGCCCTGACCGGGCATCTGGTGCTCTCGACCCTGCATACCAATTCGGCGGCGGCGGCCATCACCCGTCTGCGCGACATGGGGCTGGAAGATTATCTGCAGACTGCGGTGCTGCGCGGCGTGCTGGCGCAGCGTCTGGTGCGCCGTCTGTGCGCGCGTTGCAGCAGACCCCATGGCATCGACGCCCCCCTTGCCATGCGTCTTGGCGTTTCGGCTGACCGTGCAGGCGGCCTGCGACAGGCGGTGGGGTGTGCTGAATGTCGCCACACCGGCTATCGCGGACGCGTGGCCATCGCGGAGTATCTGACCCCGTCACCGGCTATCAAGCAGCTGATTCTGGCGCGCGCCGACCATGACGAGATTGAACGTCAGGCCGTCGCGGAAGGAATGGTGACCCTGTATCAGGCGGGCATTGTCGCCGCCTGCGCGGGTGAGACTACGGTCGAGGAAGTCTTGCGGATCGTGCGGGCCGAGAGCGCTGCATGAGTACCGCGTGGCACTATACCGCGCTCGGCGTGGATGGGCAGTTAAGACAGGGACAGGCCGAAGGCGAGGCGGAGGCGCATGTCGTTGCCGAACTGCGGAAGGCCGGACTGACCCCCGTGCGGATTGTACGAGCCACGGGGGCGAAGCACCGCACACTGTCGCTGTCCTTATCCTGGCGCAGACGCGGCCTCAGCCGACGTGCCGTGACGGAGATCACGCGTGAGTTGGCGCTGATGCTGGCGGCGGGTCTGGATCTGGATCGCGCGTTGCGGTTTCTGGTTGAAACCGTCGCGGATGTTCGCGCGCGCGAGGTGCTGGAGGAGGTGCGCGATGCCATGCGCGGCGGCGGTGCGTTCGCCACGGCCTTGACGCAAAGGCCGGAGAGCTTCACGCCGCTGTATATCGGACTGGTGCGGGCGGGGGAAAGCGGCGGTGCGCTCGGCGATGCACTGGAGCGTCTGGCGACCCTGATGGAGCGGGAACGCAGTCTGAATTCGGCGATCCAGTCCGCGCTGATCTATCCCGCGATCCTTGTGATCGCGTCGGTGGGTTCGGTCGTGCTGCTGCTGACGCAGGTTTTACCGCAATTCGTACCGCTGTTCGAGGAGGCCGGAGCGCAGTTGCCGATGGCAACACAGATCGTGATCGCGGCAGGCAGCACGCTCAGCCACTGGGGGCTCGCGCTGCTGCTGGGCGTTGTTCTGGGGGCGTTCGCGCTCCGGGCGTTGCTTGGGAACCCGTCATTCCGATTGGTGTGGGACCGCATGGTCTTGCGGCTGCCGGTCTTGGGAACCTTGGCGCGCGATATCATGGCGGCCCGGCTGACGCGCACGCTGGGCACGCTTCTGCAAAATGGCATGCCGTTACTGGGGGCATTGCGCATTTGCGAGGACGTGATCGGCAACCGCGCGGGCGTTCAGGCGGTCGAAGCCGCGGCTGTTGTCACCCGTGCGGGCGGAGGGCTTGCCCGTCCGCTGGCTGCGGCCGGCGTGTTCCCGGGCCGCACGATCCATCTGCTGCAACTCGGAGAGGAGACGGCGCAGATCGGCCCGCTCGCCCTGCGCGCCGCCGAACTGCATGAGGAGGCGGCGCGGATCGGCCTGCAGCGGCTGGTGGCGCTGCTGGTGCCTGCCATAACGGTCATTATGGGGGCAATCGTCGCTGGCATCGTTTCGGCGCTGCTGCTGGCCATGCTGGGGCTGAACGACCTTGCGAAATAACGCCACGGACGCGGGGTTCACGTTGCTGGAGACAATCGTCGTTCTGGCGATCGCCGGTCTGCTGCTGGGGTTGCTGATCGAACGTGGACCGCTGCATAGCGCGCGGGCGGAGTTTCTGAAGCAAAAAGGCCAGGTTCTGACGTTGTTGCGCCACGCGCAACTGGACGCGCAGTTGCGTGGCGAGCCGGTATCGGTCGGACTCGATGCCAGTCATCGCGCGCTTGTCGAGCGGGCAAACGGTCGGCTGCTGGCACGCACCTCGCTCGGGTCTGATGCGGTTCTGGTCATGAGTGGGGGCAGGGCGATGGGGTTCCGGCCGGACGGGTCGGGTGAGGCGGCGCGGTGGTTGCTGCGTGTCGGCGGTCATGTCGCGACCCTGTCGATCAGTCCGCTCACGGGGCGTATTCTGATCGATGAACCGTGATCGAGGCTTTACACTGCTGGAGGTTATCGTAGCGCTCGCCATCGCGGGGGCGGCGCTGGGCGTGTTGAGCATGACGCTCAGCGGGGCGCTCGACGGGTCGGCACGAATTGCGCGTCGGCAAGAGGGCCTGTTGCGCGCGCGATCGCATCTTGATGCCGCGATGGCGTTGCCACGTCTGAATGTCGGCACGCAGCAGGGTGACGATCGCGACGGGTATCGCTGGCGGATGGAAACGCGTCAGATCGAACCGGCCAGCAGCGGGCGTGGCGTGGCCGAGGCCCTGTATGCGGTGGACATCGTCGTTTTGTGGGGCAGCGGGGGGCAGGTCCAGCTTACCGGGCGTCGCCTCGCGCCGCCTGCACCGCAGTGAGACGTGGTCACCCGGCGGGGTTTACGCTGCTCGAAATGTTGGTGGTCACGGTGGTGATGGGCCTGTTGTTCGTGATGCTTGCAGGGGGTGTCAGCTTCGGGATGCGAGGCTGGAGCCGGCAGGACAGCGGGGCGGATCGTCTCGCAGCGGAAGTCGAGACCGAAGCTGCGTTAAGGCGACTGCTGGTCACGGCGCAAAGCACGAAGGACAATCGTCTGGCCGGGGTTGCAAAAGCGGCGTTTAGCGGCTTGGCCGATCGTGTGCTGTTCGTCGGTTCCGCAAAGCTGGACGATGATCGACGGCGCGATATCGAAATCGCGATCGGGGTCGACTCACAGCGTCGCCTGATGCTGCGCTGGCGCATTCTGCGATCACCCGGCTGCTCCCCCACAGATCCAATGCGGGAAGAGGTTCTGACCCCGGCCGTCACGGCCTTGCATGTGCGGTACTGGGGCGGAGATGCGGCACCGGGTTGGCATCCGGTATGGAGCGCAAATACGCCGCCCGCACTGATCGGTTTGACGATCGTGCCGATTCGGGGAAAACCTTGGACGGAAATCATGATTCACCCTTTGGCGGCGCAGAACGACCATGACACGAATTGAATTTGCGCCTGGCGTTCGGTGTATTTTGGCTTGTCTGGCGATTTTTTCGGGCGCGTTGGTATCTGCACCTGCCACGCAGGCGCAGGCGGAAAAGGCGACGTCGGATCCCGTGAGCGTCATCCTCGCCAGACCGCTTTTCGAGCAATCCCGAAGGGCGGATGTGGCTGCGACAGCTGCGGATCAAATGCCGGTCCTGACGGGAATCGTGCGTAACGCTGATGTGCAGGTCGCGATATTTCGGGGGAGTGGTGTGAACGACACCATGATATCCGTTGCCGTCGGGGGTAAAATTCAGGGCTGGTCGCTTGTCGCACTGACACCGGACACAGCGTCGCTCACGCGCGCGGGCACTCGTCTCGCGCTGCATCCGGATTATCGTGGGGCGCCGTTCGTGGGCGGTGTGACAGCGCTGCCGACCGCCGCTGCAAACTGAAGGTCCAGCCTTCGTTTGTCACAGTCTATTCACGAAACCATCACACTCAGTTTGGCTCTGAGCGGATAGTTAACATTCCGTTTCCAACTGCTTCGTAACACGTTTCGTTCCCGTGTGTGACATCTGATTTTGTTCCGCAGCGGTGTGCCGTCGCGGGCAAAAAGGGTACTCTGTTCTGTGTCGGGAAAACAGCGGCGTTCGGGTACAGAAAAAGGTTATTCGAAGAATGTTCGTTAAGCGAGCACGTATCGCCCTGTCAGGTCTGCTGTCCTTGTCGGTATTCGCGCCGGGCGTGACCCTGGCCGACGCACCGGGTTTCGGATCGCACGCCTCGGGTCAGGCAAATTTCGCGACGAAGACACCGATCCATCACCTGGTTGTCATTTATCAGGAAAACGTCTCGTTCGATCATTATTTCGCAACCTATCCGGTCGCGAGCAACCCGACGGGCGAACCGTCCTTCAAGGCCAAGGCTGGCACGCCCGCAGTGAACAACCTGCGTTCTGCCAACCTTCTTTCGACGAACCCGAACACGAATACCGCCAACGGCACCGGGGCGGCACTGCCGTTCCGTCTGGACCGCACGCAGGCAAGTTCTGCCGACCAGAACCACTCCTACACGCCCGAGCAGGAAGCCTACGACAACGGCAAGGCCGATCTGTTCCCGCTTTACACCGGCACGGCCACGTCCGGTGGTGTGGGCGCGTTCGGCACCAAGGGTCAGGTCATGGGCTATTATGACGGCAATACCGTCACGGCCTTCTGGCACTATGCCCAGCAGTTCGCCATGAGCGACAATGCCTATTCCGACACGTATGGACCTTCGACCCCCGGCGCGCTCGAAGTCGTTTCGGGACAGACGAACGGCATGAAGATCCGCTTCACGACCGACACCGTTTCCACCAAGACGAGCAGCAGCCCGTTCATTGCCGACGGCCAGGGTGGCTACACCATGGTCAACGACATAGACCCAGCATACGACACGTGCTCATCCACCACCAACCAGACGGCCATGACGGGCAAGAACGTCGGTGATCTGCTGAACGAGCGCGGGATCACGTGGGGCGGCTTCATGGGCGGCTTCGATCTGACTGCGTCGAACGCCGACGGTTCCACGGGTTGCAAGCGCCAGACCTATTCCTCGGTCGTGTCCGAGACTGTGGCCGATTACATCCCGCATCATAACTGGTTCCAGTATTTCGCCAGCACCGCCAACCCGACGCATGCACGTCCCACCTCGACGGCGGCCATCGGCTACACCGACGTTCCGGGCACGCACAAGGCCGATCCGGCGAACCACGAGTATGACCTGAACGATTTCTACAAGACGGTGAAGGCGGGCAACTTCCCGGCGGTGTCGTTCATCAAGATGCCGGCTTATCAGGACGGACATGCAGGCTATTCCGATCCGCTTGACGAGCAGGTCGGCGTCGTCAAGCTGGTCAACTTCCTGCAGAAGCAGCCGGAATGGTCGGACACCGCCGTTGTCATCAGCTACGATGACTCCGACGGCTGGTATGACCATGCCTTCACGACCCCGACGCACGGCTCGTTCGATGCCTCGGCTGACCAACTCAATGCTGCCGGTCAGTGCGGCGCGATCGGTTCTGCGCCCAAGGGTGTCGACGGCAAGGTTGTGAACGGTCGTTGCGGCCCGGGAACGCGTATCCCGCTGCTGGTTCTCTCGCCGTGGTCGAAGCAGAACTACATCAGCCACACTCTGGTCACGCAGGCTTCCGTGGTGCGCTTCATCGAGGACAACTGGCTGAATGGTGAACGTCTGGGCGGTGGATCGTTCGACGCGACGACCGGCAAGCTGGACGATCTGTTCAACTTCAACGGCGTCCCGAACAAGGACGTGCTGCTTCTGGACGCAGAAACCGGCGATATTCGCTACAGCGGTGCCTCCAAGAGCGGCGACAAGGGACATGGCAGCTCGCCCTTCGGTGGCAATAGCGGCCACGGCCAGGGTGGCAGCGGCAGCAACGGTGGCAACAGCGGTCTTCTGGGCTGGCTGTTGGGTCTGCTCGGCCTCTGATCCAAGATTTTCGTCCGGGGTGCGTTTGCACCCCGGATACCTGAATCGTCAAAAGGCATGCTGGCGTGCGGCGTTTTACAGTCTC
>Ga0157365_10000573_pt1 | contig 15813 bp, 10 predicted proteins | sample AttsexASBM3_FD_111478 | JGI IMG/M metagenome (GOLD analysis project Ga0157365, IMG submission 111478) | Fungus gardens microbial communities from leaf cutter ant in Ribeirão Preto, State of São Paulo, Brazil - Atta sexdens ASBM3 | ecosystem: Host-associated > Fungi > Mycelium > Unclassified ... | reverse complement strand
CACGACAATGCTGGACGCCGTGATGACGAAATGTCCGGTCATTCCGGTTCTGGTCATTCCCGACCTGTCTCTGGCGCGTCCGATCGCGCAGGCGCTGGTCGCGGGCGGGTTGACCACGCTTGAAGTAACGCTCCGTACGGAATGCGCGCTCGACGCTATTCGCGAAATGGCGAAGGTCGAAGGAGCGCATGTTGGAGCCGGAACCGTCCTCAATGGTGATGACCTGGCGCGGGCCGTCGATGCAGGGTCGCAGTTTATCGTCAGCCCCGGCCTTACGCCGGAAGTGGCGGCTGCGGCGCAGCGACATGACGTGCCCTTGCTGCCCGGCGTTGCGAATGCGGGGGATATTATGCGTGGGCTCGATCTCGGTCTGAGTCGCTTCAAGTTCTTCCCGGCCATGGCCAATGGCGGTCTTCCGGCCCTGAAGGCGCTTGCTTCGGTTTTCGGGAAAGTCAGGTTTTGCCCGACGGGGGGGATCAGCGAGGCCAATGCCCCCGAGTGGCTGGCAGAATCCGCCGTTTCCTGTGTTGGCGGGTCCTGGCTGACTGCCGGGACGTTTGATGCGGCGGCCGTCGAGCAGCGCGCGCGTGCAGCGTCCAGAATGGGCAAGCGCGACTGACAACAGGGGAGGGGCCGATCGCGATTGGTTCCTGCCCTATTTTTTATTTTAGATTTTATGTTCGCATCGATTGCCAAGGGTAATGGTTTCGCCCGATAGACGATCAATGCTGTGCAGTATCCCCCTGTTTCGTTTCTGTGGTCTGATGCTGCGTCCATGACGAAGCAGGGGCGCTCCTATTTTGGGTTGGCGGGCGTGATCGTGCTCGCGATGACGACCGAATTGAACGAGCAGGTCTCCTCACAGTCGCTCCCCGATATTCTGGGCGGACTCGGCCTGAGCCACGATCCCGGAACCTGGTTCAACAGCCTTTATCTTTCCGCCGAAGTCATGGGCATGGCGCTCGCACCATGGATGGCTCTGACGTTCGGCGTCCGGCGGTTTTCCATCATTGTCGCGATTGTTGCCAGCCTCTCGGCGGCCTGTATCCCGTTCAACCATCATCTCTCCCTTCTCTACGGTCTGCGGATCATCGAGGGGCTGGCAGGCGGGTTTGCGGTGCCGCTCCTTCTGCTCGTCGCGCTGCGCGTGCTGGCTCCGCCTGTGCGCCTTTACGGGCTCGCCGCCTATTCGCTCACCGCCACGTTTTTTCCGAATTTGAGCACGGCTCTGGCCGGGCTCTGGACCGATCTGGTCGATTGGCGCTTTGTTTTCTGGCAGGCGATACCGTTTGGCAGTCTCGCCATATCGCTGCTGTGGTACGGTGTACCGCCAGAAGATATGAAACTTGCCCGCACCCGTCACTTTGACTGGAAAGGCGCGCTGCTGATCCTGTTCGGCTTCGGCGCGCTCTCCACGATGCTCCAGCAGGGTGACCGGTTCGACTGGTTCAATTCCCCGGCCATCTGCGTGATGGCGCTGATAGCGGGTATCTGCCTGCCGCTTCTCGTCATCAATGAGTGGGACCAGCACACGCCTTTGTTCCGGTTCCAATTGCTGGGCAGACGCAATTTCGCCTATGGGGCCTCGACACTCCTGATTTTTCTGGTTGTATCATTGGCGTCATCCACCCTGCCTGCCACCTTCCTGCAGGAGGTGGCGGGATACCGCCCGGAGCAGATCTATCCGGTCACGCTCGAGATCGCCTGTATCCAGCTCATCATGCTTCCACTCATGGCTGTCGTGCTCAACAGCCGCAGCGTTGATAGTCGCGTGGTCAGTCTGCTTGGCATGTGCCTGATCTGTATGGCCTGCATCGGCGACAGCTTCCTGACCGTAGGCTGGAACCGCAACGAGTTCTACCTCTGGCAGATCTTCATGGGAGCGGGTGAGGCGATGATCGTCATGCCGCTGCTGATGATGTCGACCAACACGCTTGTTCCCGCCGAAGGGCCATTCGCTGCGGCGATGGTCAATACCCCCCGCGCGGTTTCGCAGGCGATCGGGGTGTGGATGCTTCAATTGATCCACCGCTGGCGGGGCGGACTTCACTCGGACCGTATAACGGATCGTATCGGAGTAGACCGGTTTCGCACCTTTCAGGCCAATGCGATCCCCTTGCAGCGTCCGGCTCCCTTGCTGCCTGATGGGAGCCCGCGCAGTCCAGACGCTCTCGCGACGTTCAAATATCAGGTTGCGCATCAGACAACTGTGCTGGAACTATCGGACGCCTATCTGATCATAGCCGGAATCACCGTGTTTCTCATGGCCTGGGTTACCCTGCTTCCCCAGCGCACCTATCCGCCCCGCCTCATGTTCCTGAAGAAAAAAACCTGACCCATGGCCTCAGACGATCAGAAAAGCAGCCCGGCCAAATGGCCCTTTGTTGTCACAGGCCTCATCATTCTGGGCTTTTGTGCCATCATCCTCGCGATCATCTTCGTCCCCAACCGAAAGGTCTGGACGAATGATGCCTATGTGACGGCGCATTATGCCACGATTGCGCCACGTGTGCCGGGTCAGGTGATCGATGTCCTGGTCGATGACAATCAGAGCGTCCGGGCGGGGCAGGTGCTCGTGCGGCTCGATCCACGCGATTACGAGACGACACTTGAGAAAAGTCGGGCCCAGCTTGGGCATGATGAGGCGCTCGTGCTGGACACCGAGGCCGCTGTTGACCGTCAGCCGAGCATGATCGAGGAGAGCAAGGCCGAAGCTGCGCGCATCGAGGCGCAGCTTGTCTACGCGCGGCAGAATGCGCGGCGTTATCAGAATCTTGCCCAGACAGGGGCGGGCTCCACGCAGGAGCATCAGCTGACCGATGCGTCTATGCGCGAAATGGAGGCGAATCTGCGTAGCATGAAGGCGCGCGTCGCCGCAGCGGAAGCGGATATTCCCATCCTCAAGGCGCGCCACGAAGCCTCGATGCGCAAGCTGATCATCGATCGGGCGATTGTGCATCAGGACGAACTCAATCTCTCCTATACCGAGATCCGCGCGCCTTTCGATGGAATGGTGGGTGAAAAGACGGTTCAGGCGGGTAATTACGTCGCCCCTGGCGCGGCCATGATGGCCCTCGTGCCGATGAACCAGCTCTGGGTCATGGCCAATTACCGAGAGCTTGCGTTGCGTCACATGCGCCCGGGCCAGCATGCGCGCATCCATGTGGACGCTTACGACATGGATCTCGACGGTATCGTGGACAGCATCCCACCGGCATCAGGTGCGGCCTTTGCGCCGATTGCCCCCGAGAATGCGACCGGTAATTTTACGAAGATCGTGCAGCGTCTGCCTGTGAAGATCATCGTGACGCCTAATCAACCCTTGGCGAAATTGTTGCGCATGGGATTTTCGGTCGAAACGACGGTCGATACCGGCCTTGAGAACGTGGTGGACGAACAGCGCCACAGCCAGACCGGGATCACGGCGCGATGAGTTCTTCTGCGCGCCTGCTTATGCTGCTCGGGGCGAGTACGCTCCTGTCGGCGTGTACGTTGGGGCCTGATTTCAAACGCCCTGAGGTCATCTCTCCGGCGCGCTACGGCGAGGAACCTCAGGATCTGGCGGGCCGGACCTATGGCGGGCCAGTGGATATTGCCTGGTGGAAGCGATTCAACGATCCTGAGCTGAACCGGCTTATCGATCGTCTGGCGGTTCAGAACATCGATCTGCAACGCGGTATGCAGCGTATCGCGGAAGCCCGCTCGCAGACTCGTATCGCAGCTGCCCAGGGTTTGCCGAGCCTCAATTGGGCAGGCTCCTATACGCGGACGCATCAGAGTGAGACCGGATTTATCTCTTTGGTGCAACCGCGAAACGGCGCGCCCAATGAGTATGATTTTTTCCAGAACACACTCGGGGCCTCCTGGGATCTCGATCTGTTCGGGCAGATTAGGCGTTCGGTTGAGGCGCAGCACGCGTCGCAGGAGGCCGCTATCGAGGCACGCCATGGCTTGGCCCTGAGCACGCTGGCAACCCTGGTAGACAGCTACATGCAGCTCAGAGGCGTACAGGACCAGATCGCCATCACGCAGCGGCATATGGCCGTTGCCGAACACGATGTGGCCCTCGTTGAGTCGCGTTTTGGCAACGGCGCGGCGACGACGCTCGATCTGGCGCAGGCGCGTACGGAACAGGCGGATACGGCGGCGGCGTTGCCCGTTCTGCGCAATTCTGAGTCTGCCCTCATCAACGCCATCGGGATGTTGCTGGATGAGCCGCCCCGGAGCCTTGCCGTCGAGCTGGCTGCGCATGATGGCACCATGCCGGGGGTAATTCCGTCCGCTCCGGTGGGATTACCCTCCGCGCTGGCGCGCCGTCGCCCCGATATTCGGGAGGCTGAAGCCAAGCTCCATATGGCGACCGCCGGAGTAGGCGTTGCGATCGCAGCGTTCTATCCCGATATCACCCTGACAGGGCAGATGGGCACGCAGACCCTGTCAGCGGCGAATTTCTTTTCGCTTCCGTCGCGTCAGTTTGCGACGGGTCCGACATTATCGGTTCCTCTTTTCGAAGGGGGACGTCTGCGCGGTACGCTGGCCTTGCGCAAGGCTGAACAGAAGGATGCGGCGCTCGCTTTTCACCAGACCGTCACCACGGCCTGGAACGAAGTCGATAATGCGCTCACTGCTTACGCCCAGTCCCAGAAGCGCCTCGAGCAGACGCGGGTCGCCTGGGAAGAAAGTCGCAAGGCAGTCGGTATTGCACGGGAACAGTACCGCGAGGGTGCCGTGGACTTCCTTCAGGTTGATAACGCTGAGAGCGCCGCATTGGCGGCAGAGGCAACCTATTCGGCTAATCGTATCCTAATCGCGACGGCGTTCGTCTCTCTCTACCGCGCCTTGGGTGGAGGCTGGGAGTATCCTGCACTGATGGAACATAATGCCTCAAAATCAGGATGATGCGGCAGATATCTTATCTTGATGTCAAGATACACTGAAGCGACTAACCTTAGGCGTTTGCTCACAGATTGTATGAGATTTTTGGCGTAGTATACTGTCTTTGCAGTATTTTATATACGCTAAGAGCGAATGCACCGTTCCGGTATCGAAGACCGTACCCTGCCCGGAGATGAGATAGGCGGCGAAGCCAATCGGTAGCCGAACGAGGCTTCGCTTGAGGATTTTCCGCCCCGCCTTCTGACGCATCGAATGCCGCGCTTAAATCGGGTACGGGGCTGAAGAGTATCGAATAGAATCATAGAGATGGACGAGAGAGTTCATGTGGTGCCATAAGGCAGCATGATTGGACGTTCCCATCTTGTTCTTGGTATCGCTTGCGGGCTGACCGCAGCAGCCGCAGGCTGGCTCCCGCTCTCATGGCCGGTAATGATTGCGACCGGTCTCGGCAGTCTGGCCCCCGATCTGGACACAGAGAGATCGATGCTCGGCTGCCGTATGGTGTGGCTGTCGCGGCCGCTGTCCCGCATGGTGGGGCATCGTACGGTCACCCATAGTCTCGCAGTACCCCTGGCGGCGGGCTGGGCACTCGAACATTCTCTCGGACCGGCGGGGCTTCAATCCGCCTGGGGTGGGTTCCTGATCGGCTATTTCAGCCATATTCTTGCGGACATGATGACAGGGGGATGCTGGGCGCTTTATCCGCTCTCTCGCAACAGACTGTCCCTCTGGCCTCACGCCAAGACCGGCAGTTTCAGAGAGTATGTGCTGCTCGTTGCCTGCCTCTTTTGCCTTGGCTGGATAAGTTATCGTTGCCTGCTTCATGACTGGTCGCCTGGAATGTTAAAATTCAGCCACATGCCTTTGATTGCCTAATCGGATGCAGGGGAATAAGAGCAGCAGCAAAATTCCGCTGTTGTGCGTTCGTGGCTGACATCCCGGGCTACGATATCCGGGATCTCGGGTGCCGGTCCATGACGGGCAATAGCGGAGCCTCCGTCGCTGAATACCAGCGCTGAATGCCGGTTACTCTGGAGCCTGACATGACCTCTGCCGACCGCCTGCCCATTCGCAGGGCGCTTCTCTCCGTTTCCGACAAGACCGGGCTGATCGACCTCGGTCGCGCCCTGACGGCGCAGAATGTGCAGCTGCTCTCGACGGGCGGCTCTGCCAGGGCGCTCCGCGATGCGGGGCTGGCGGTTACGGATGTTTCGGATCATACGGGTTTTCCGGAAATTCTCGACGGACGCGTGAAGACCCTCGTCCCTCAGATCCATGGGGGGATTCTCGGGCGTCGCGATCTGGCCTCCCATCGTGAGCAGATGGAAGCCCATCAGATCGCCCCGATCGACCTGGTTTGCGTCAATCTCTACCCGTTTGCCGCGACGGTGGCCTCGGGAGCGGGTCCTGAGGACTGTATCGAGAACATTGATATCGGTGGGCCGGCCATGATCCGCGCTGCCGCCAAGAATCATGATCACGTCGTGATCCTGACCGAACCCGCGCAGTATCCCGCATTGATGGAGGCGCTCGAAAAGGGCGGCTCGACGCTGCAGGAGCGCACGGTATGGGCCGGCGCTGCCTACGCGCATACGGCATCCTATGACTCGATGATCGCGACCTGGTTCGCGAAGCAGCGCGGAGACATGCTGCCTGAGAGCATGACGCTCACGGGTTCGCGTCGCGAGTTGCTGCGCTACGGCGAGAATCCTCATCAGGACGCTGCATTCTACGCCACGTCCGACAAGCGTTATGGACTGGCCACCGCAACCCAGATTCAGGGCAAGGCGCTCAGCTATAACAACCTGAACGACACGGACGCCGCCTTCGAGGCAGTTGCCGAATTCGACAAACCGAGCGTCGTGATCGTCAAGCATGCCAACCCTTGCGGGGTTGCCAGCGCCGAAACTCTCGAGGCCGCCTGGAAAGCTGCGCTCAGATGCGACCCGGTTTCCGCATTTGGCGGGATCGTTGCGCTCAATCGCCCCCTTGATGAAGCCACTGCCGAGCTCATCTCCACCATCTTCACCGAAGTGATCGTTGCGCCGGACGCTACGGACGGCGCAAAGGCCGCTCTCAGCCGCAAGAAGAACCTGCGTCTGTTGCTTACAGGCGGTCTGCCTTCGGCCACTGAAGCAGGCATGACGTTCAAATCGGTCGCAGGCGGTTTCTTGGCCCAGAGCCGGGATGCGGGGCAGGTGCAGGAGGCGGATCTCCGCGTTGTGACCAGGCGCGCGCCGAGCGAAGCCGAAATGGTCGATCTACTCTTCGCGTTCCGTGTCGCCAAGCACGTGAAGTCCAATGCTGTGATCTATGCTAAGGACCGCGCGACCGTCGGTATCGGTGCTGGTCAGATGTCTCGCGTTGATTCTGCCCGTATCGCGGCTCGCAAGAGCCTCGATGCCGCTGAGGCGGCTGGTGAGAGCATGGCGCTCACCCAAGGTTCTGTGGCGGCTTCAGACGCATTCTTTCCGTTTGCCGATGGGCTCGAGAGTGTCATCGCCGCTGGCGCCGTCGCGGTTATCCAGCCGGGTGGCTCCATTCGTGATCAGGAAGTGATCGACGCCGCCGATGCCGCCGGTATCGCGATGGTGTTCACTGGGATGCGGCATTTCCGCCATTAAGTGCCGTGCCCGGTGACCGCCGGGCTGATATCGAATCTGATGAGGGAGTTTACGCCATGCGCATGATGTCCAGAGGCTCGGGTCAGTCCTCTCGCCGTATGGCGACAGCGCTTTTCGCCCTGTGTATCTGGCATTCCGGCGCGGCCCGCGCCGCAGGTCCTATTGAGGCGACTCAGGTCGTGAGGAGCGCCTCACCTGGGCAAGTCGCTTCGCAATGCGTGTTCGACCTTCGGGGGATGCAGCGATACTCCGGGAAGGTCGAACGTCTGCTCCCTGGCACACAGGGTGACGCGGTCGGGGCGATCCTGACCGATGGGACCGAGATTGAAATGCCTCCGGGCCTCGCCGCGCAGGATCATCATCTGCGCGCCGGTTCCAGCCTGACCGTGAGGGGACTGATCGCTCCTGCCCTGCACCTGATCCGGGCTTTTGCTTTGAGCGACAAGCAGGATCTTTGTGCAGCCCCCATGCCGGAGCTGGTTACCTCGGCCCCTCCCGCGAGCGCGCAAGGGCGAATCGCGCGTCTGCTCCATGATAGTGACGGGGCGCTGAACGGAGCACTGCTCGATAGTGGAACGGTGCTGCGTGTACCCGCCTCGGGTGCACGGACACGATATTTGCAACCGGGAGCGCCAATCTACGCCGAGGGCTATGGGTACCAGACCGCTTACGGAAAGCTGGTTGTGGCCCGACGTCTTGGTCCGGATCGGCTTCAGGCCATCCATGTCTCTGACGAGCCGCTCATCCCGCGCGGCGCACCGCCCGGGTCTGTGGGCTATGATCAGATCCAGGGTCCGGGTGGCACGGAATAGGGAACGTGATTTTTGCGGCGTGACGTGACCGGCGCAGCCGTGGGAGCAGTGGCCTCGTCCGGGAAACGAGAGCCTTTACTGTCAGACGATATCTGATTCCCGCAGGGCGAGGGTCAGGCAGGGCGATAATGGCAGGATCGGTGCCACGGTGGCCTGAAATGCATGGTATAGATCCGCCTTGTCCGCGTACACGGCGCCGGAAACATGCCCGTCTGCATCGACCTCGTTACGCCAGCCGCCCTGGTCATGGTCGATCAATGTGTCGGCGATATAGTCCCAGACCTTGCGGTACCACATTTCGTAAGCCGGGCTGCCGGTGCGCTTGAGCAGGTTGACCGCAGCTGTGACGGTTTCCGCCTGCACCCAGTGCGCGCGGTTGGTGACGTGAGGGCGGTGGTCCCAGTCGATCGTATAGATCATCCCCGGCTTTCCGTCCGGTCCCCAGCCGAGGCGCAGCGCCGAATCGAGCAGTGCCCGCGCGTCATGAAGCATCCACCCGGGGGCGGTGCCGGTACGGCGAAGAAGCGCTGCCTCGACCTTGAGTGTCAGATGCGCCCATTCCGAGAAATGGCCAGGCGTCATGCCATACGGGCGCAAAGGGTCCGTCGGCTTGTCCTTGTTGTACTCGCGAAGAAGGGTCCACTGGCGGTCGAAATGCTCGGGCATGCAGAAATCGTTATTGCCCGCGATTTCATGCACGAAGCGGTGGACGATGAGATGCGCGCGATCGAGCCATTTATCATCTCCCGTGATATCGGCGAGGGCCAGGCAGGCTTCGGTGGAATGCATGTTTGCGTTGGCGCCGCGATAATCTTCCTCATCGCTCCAGTCAGCAGCGAAACTCTCGCGCATGACACCTTCTTCTTCCGACCAGTAGCGCCCCTCGAGTACGTCGGTCGCCAGAGAGAGGAGTCTTTCACCGCCCTCCACGCCGAGAAGCGTGGCCGAGGAGCCGGCAAGAGCTACGAAGGCATGCAGATAGGCCTGCTTGCGCGCTTCAGGATTGGCCGGGCTCGCGTACCAGCCGCCATGCTCCTTGTCATGCAGCGGGCCGAGAAGGGCCGCCACGCCATGGCGGACCATGGGCAGGCATCCCGGGATACCCTGTAGCGCGGCCATGGCGAACGCGTGCACCATACGCGCCGTGAGAATACCATCCGGAACGCTGTCCGCAGGAAGCTTGCCGTCGCGACCCAGGGCTCCGAACCCTCCTTCTATGCGTGAGGCTGAGGCAAAACGCAGTAGCCGGCGCCCCTCGGCGCCGAGCCAGTGACGATGCGCGGCTCGGCGCACCCAACTCGTTTCTGGAAGCAGCATGGGAGAAAGCAGATCGGTCATCGAGGCAATCCTGTACCGTGAGCGTTTCGATGAACACGCGACCGGGGAGGGATGGTTGCCGTTTGACAAAGCACTTATCGTGATCGGCCCGTGAAAACGGTTATTTGCCGTGACATGTCACAAGAATTCACTGTTGTCGTAGCGGGAGGGGATTTATTATCGCGTTCTGTCTGATAGACGCGCTGAACTCGTTCCGAGCAGGATGAACATAAGAGCCATGCCCCCGTTTTCGCCCAAGAAAAAACAATCCCAGGACCTCGCGAGTTTTGGCAAGCTTCCTCTTGCCGTCGCCCATAACAAGGGAATTTGGCCTCAGGCGCGCTATCAGCACGTGCTGGTGGCATGCGCGCGCTGGGAATCCGATTCCATCGCCGAATGGCTGAGCTATCATCGGTCGATCGGGTTCGATCACGTCTACCTCTACTGTAATGACGATGATCCCTCGGCGCTTTACGAGGCCGTGCTGCCGTTCATGATGGAGGGGCAGCCTTTCGTCACCTTCCATCATTATCGTTACACGGGCGAACAACTGCAGATGTATCGTCATTTCCTGCGTCATCACGTGCATGAGACGAAATGGCTCATGTTCCTCGACGTGGACGAATATGTCTGTCTGCCGGGCAGCAATGACATTCGTCAGGTCAGCGCACGCTTCGGCGGCGATCACGACGCGATCTATCTGAACTGGTGTGGCTACGGGCATTCCGGCCACGCTACCCGCCCGACCGACGGTGTGCTGCGCAATTACACGATGCGCGAGAGCGGAGCTTCTCCTTTCACCAAGATCCTGGCCAAGGCGGGGGCTGTTTCGTATCGGCTCTCCTATGAGAACCAGCACGTCGCGATTCATCACGATCTGTTCGGACTGGGCGCTCCCTTGCGGGCCTGCAACATGCTCGGTGAGTCGATGGAGGGCTATTACGAGAATTTCCCCGAGAAAGCCTGGTCCTTCTTGAACGCTGAAAACCGCCGTGCCCGACTGGTAGAGACCGGTTACATCGCGCATTTCAACATTCGCTCGGAAGAGGATTTCGATCGTCGGAACAGGCGCGGCTGTCTGGGCGATTTCGGAGCGCAAAAGCATTGGGGTGACAAGACCGCAGAGGAACGTGCGGCGTATCACGCCCATACCAACGAGGTTTCCGACAGCTATCTCAAGGACTATTGGGAATCCCTGATCGGCAAAGCACGCGCGGGCATCATCATCCCGTTGGCCGACTGGCCGTTACTGTCTCGCGGGAAGCGCGCGACGCAGAGTTCCACGCTTCACGAGGGCTCGCGTGACGAGGATGCTTGCCGCGCTGTCTCGGGGCGTCTCATGGGACGGCCTCAACATCACACGGCCCTCGAGGACAATCCCTGGTGGATGGTCGATCTGGGAGAGCTCTGCCATATCCATGAGATCATGATCTTCAATCGCCTCGATGGCGTGCTGGAGCGCTTGTCTTCCTTCCGGGTTGAGGTTTCCCACGATCGTTTCTTCTGGAGCACGATCATCGATCGTCAGGGCGGCCCGGTATTTGGCGGTCTCGATGGTACGCCTTTCATCTGGCGTGATGAGGCGGGTGTGCTCGGTCGCTTCGTCAGGGTGACGATCCCCGGTACCGGAGTCTATCTGCAGACCGATCAGATCGAGATCTTCGGGCGGCCATTCTCGATCAAGGAGTTCGAGGCACAGATCAAGGCGCTGCGGGAAGCTGTCTGAATTTGAATCGCGCGGCCTCCCGTCTTTTCGGATTGCAGAGAAATCGACTGCATGAGGGTGAGGCGGGAGACGCTCTGTTCTTCGCAGGCGTGGTCGCGCGTGCGAATTCGCAGTAAGCCGCTCTTGGCAATCAAAAAAAATCTCCCATCTTGAAGTTATGACACTGCGAGGATCGCCTTGATGGGGTTCTCGCTGTCGCAACTGGCCGCCTTCACGGGGCATAGGAGCATTGCCAAGACATGAATATTGAGAAATTCACCGAACGTAGCCGCGGTTTTCTTCAGGCCGCATCGACCATCGCCCTGCGCGACTACCATCAGCAATTGACGCCCGAGCATCTTCTCAAGGCGCTTCTGGACGACCCGGAAGGGGCCGCGTCTGCACTCATCCGCGCCGCCGGTGGAAATCCTGATAGTGTCCGCATGGCCAATGACGCCGCGCTGGCGCGTTTGCCCAAAGTCCAGGGCGGCGGCGCAGGCCAGCCTCAGGCGACGCCTGATCTTGTCCGCACCCTTGATACAGCCGAACAGGATGCCCAGCGCGCGGGCGACAGTTTCGTGGCGCAGGATCGCCTGCTCGTGGCGCTTGCCGCGAGCAAATCAGGTGCCGGACAGGCTCTGTCCGAGGGCAAGGCCGATGCCAAGGCCCTTGAGCGTGCAGTGGCCGAATTGCGCAAGGGCCGGGTCGTCGATAGTGCGAACGCCGAGGCAGGGTTTGACGCGCTCAAGAAATATGCGCGCGATGTCACTGCCGTTGCCCTGTCGGGTAAGCTCGATCCAGTGATCGGTCGCGATGAGGAGATTCGTCGCGCTATCCAGGTTCTGGCGCGCCGTACCAAGAACAATCCGGTCCTGATAGGCGAGCCCGGTGTGGGCAAGACGGCCATCGTGGAAGGCCTGGCGCTGCGTATCGTCAATGGCGACGTACCCGAAGCGTTGCGCAACAAGAAGCTGCTCTCGCTCGATATGGGTGCGCTGGTGGCCGGTGCGAAATATCGCGGCGAGTTCGAGGAGCGGCTCAAGGCTGTTCTCAAGGAGATCGAAAGTGCCGAGGGGCAGGTCATTCTGTTCATCGATGAGATGCATACGCTGGTAGGAGCCGGCCGCTCCGATGGCGCAATGGATGCCTCGAACCTGATCAAGCCGGAACTCGCTCGAGGCGTTCTGCACTGCATTGGTGCCACCACGCTGGACGAGTATCGCAAGTACATCGAAAAAGACGCGGCACTGGCCCGGCGCTTCCAGCCGGTTTTCGTCGGTGAACCCTCAGTTGCGGATACCATTTCCATCCTGCGTGGCATCAAGGAGAAATACGAACTCCATCACGGTGTCCGCATCACCGATGGTGCCCTCGTCGCTGCGGCGACGCTGTCCAATCGTTACATCACCGACCGCTTCCTGCCGGATAAGGCCATCGATCTGATGGATGAGGCCGCGAGCCGTCTGCGCATGCAGATTGACAGTAAGCCAGAGGCTCTGGACGAACTCGACCGACGCATCATTCAGCTCAAGATCGAGCGCGAGGCCATACGCAAGGAAGATGACAGCGCGAGCCGCGAGCGTCTGGTCAAGCTCGAGGTTGAGCTGGCCGACCTGCAGGAGCAGTCCGACACGCTGGGTGCGGCCTGGCATGCGGAGAAGGACCGTGTGAATGCGATCCAGAAGCTCAAGGAGCAGCTCGATCAGGCGCGCTCCGAAGTCGAAATCGCCCAGCGTAAGGGGGATCTCGGCAAGGCCTCCGAGCTGATGTATGCGACCATCCCGGGTCTCGAGCGTCAGATCGAAGAGGCCCAGCAGGAAGAGCAGAAGGACGCCGCTCAGGCGGGTCTGTTCAGCGAGGCGGTGACGGATCAGGGCATCGCCTCTGTCGTGTCGCGCTGGACCGGTGTTCCGGTGGACAGGATGCTTGAGGGCGAACGTGCCAAGCTTGTGCGCATGGAAGACGAACTGCGCGAGCGCGTAGTGGGTCAGGAACCTGCGCTCAAGGCCGTGTCCAACGCCGTGCGCCGTGCGCGCGCGGGTCTGCAGGACCCCAACCGGCCGATCGGCTCATTCCTCTTCCTCGGCCCTACCGGCGTGGGCAAGACAGAGCTGGCCAAGGCGCTGGCACAGTTCCTGTTCGATGACGATCGGGCCATGCTGCGTGTCGATATGAGCGAGTTCATGGAGAAGCATGCAGTCTCCCGTCTGGTCGGCGCGCCTCCGGGTTATGTCGGTTATGAAGAGGGCGGCGTGCTGACCGAGGCCGTGCGTCGCAGGCCCTATCAGGTCATCCTGTTCGACGAGGTCGAGAAGGCGCATGAAGATGTGTTTAATATCCTGCTGCAGGTGCTGGATGACGGGCGTCTGACGGACGGGCAGGGACGTGTTGTCGATTTCCGCAACACGATCATCATCCTGACCTCCAATCTTGGTTCGGATATTCTGGCCCAACAGCCCGATGGAGAGAGCACGGCTCTGGTTCAGGCGCAGGTAATGGCGGTGGTGCGCAGCCATTTCAGACCGGAATTCCTGAACCGTCTCGACGAGATCGTGCTGTTCTCGCGTCTGCAACGGGCCGATATGAACCGTATCGTGACGATCCAGCTTAAGAGGCTGCGTGAGCTGCTGGCCGATCGCAAGATCACGCTGGATCTCGACCAGGCGGCCGATGACTGGCTGGCTGAGTCCGGCTACGATCCAGTCTATGGGGCGCGTCCGCTCAAGCGTGTGATCCAGCGCAGCCTGCAGAACACATTGGCCGGGCTCCTTCTGGACGGGACGATCTTCGATGGCCAGATCGTCCATGTCTCTGCCAATGACAAGGGACTGGTCATCAATGGTCAGCAGGCGGAGATCGACTGACCGGTCTGTTTCAAGGCGGTGTCCCTCGGAACCGATAGGACATCATGCGTAACGAGGGGGTGCATCGCCTGGACGCGATGCACCCCTTTTTGAAACTCCTTCACGCGCAAACAGGCATGTCAGAGTTACCGCGGGACCCGCTGTCACCCCGGCATACCGGTGCCGCCGGTAATGCCGTAGATTTGCCCCGTGATGTAGCTGGCTTCGGTCGAAGCAAGGGTGACGTAGAGCGGCGCGATCTCCGCCGGTTGTCCCGGCCGTCCCATCGGCACGGTGGTGCCGTATTTCTCGACAGCTGACATGGGTTGGCCACCACAGACCTGAAGCGGTGTCCAGAAAGGACCCGGGGCGACGGCATTGATGCGGATCCCTTTGAGGAGAAGCTGCTTGGCGAGCGATTTCGTCAGATTGGCAATACCTGCTTTCGTCAGGCTGTAGTCGATGATGATCTCGGACGGGTTATAGGCATTGGAGGACGCCGTGTTCACGATGGCGCTTCCGGGCGGCATATGCGGAATGGCCGCCTTGATGATCCAGAACAACGCATAGAGATTGGTCTTGAGCGTCCAGTCGAATTCCTCGGTGCTGAGTTCGAGAATACTGTCATGGTGATGCTGGCGTCCGGCACAATTGACCAGCGTATCCAGACCGCCCAGCGCCGTTGCGGCATCATTGACCAGCTTCTGGCAGAATGCCTCCGAGCGAATATCACCCGGCAGGGCAACGGCCTTGCATCCTGCCTTGCGGATCAGGGCGATAACTTCCCTGGCATCCTCTTCCTCCTGCGGGAGGTAGTTGATGGCAACGTCCGCGCCTTCGCGCGCAAAGGCGATGGCAGCGGATCGGCCGAGCCCGGAATCCCCGCCCGTGATGAGCGCGCGCCGTCCTGCCATGCGACCACTACCCTTATAGCTGCTCTCGCCGCAATCGGGCTTGGGATGCATGCGCGATTGCAGCCCTGGCCATTCCTGAGGTTGAGAGGCAAACGGGGCGTGGGGATAGAGCTTTTGCGGATCGGCCAGAGGCGCCGCCCCCGCCTGTACCGATGCCCCCTGAGCAGATGTCGCCTGCGCGCGACTGGTCGCGGCCACGAGCCCGGCGAGCCCAAGCGTCGCGCCTTGCATCATGCCGCGTCTGCTGGGTGAGGTCGCTCGAGCATTGGCCCGGTCGGACGTTGGCGACGCATTCTCGGGGGGCAGAGCCGCAGCAGGGGGGATCGTAGGATCGGACGGGTTACTCATGGCGTCGGAACTCGCTTTTGACAGGAAGGAACCGTGCCGGTCGGCCGACACATTATGAGAAGCCGTCACGAGGCTTTGGGTTGCTATGCAAGGAGCGCTCGATGAAGACTCGGCCTTGTCACGTCGAAAGCTCGGTCCCTCGATTGCGACATTTACGACAGGTGGGTTTCTTGGGTCCCCGGCCCGTATCCCAACGCCCTAGCCGTGGCTCGTCAGAGGGGCTATATTGATCGCTTGTTGCGAGTAGGAGCGTCACGCCAGCATGTCCGAACAGATCCGTCCGACCGAGTTGCCTGAGAACCTCGATGACGAAGCCGATTATGGCGCCTCATCCATCTCGGTTCTCAAGGGGCT
>Ga0157365_10000572_pt1 | contig 15848 bp, 19 predicted proteins | sample AttsexASBM3_FD_111478 | JGI IMG/M metagenome (GOLD analysis project Ga0157365, IMG submission 111478) | Fungus gardens microbial communities from leaf cutter ant in Ribeirão Preto, State of São Paulo, Brazil - Atta sexdens ASBM3 | ecosystem: Host-associated > Fungi > Mycelium > Unclassified ... | reverse complement strand
GTTGACGATGACCTTGGCCACCGCCTGCCCCGGATCCACTTCCATGTTCTCCAGGATCGAGATGTAGTCGACGCGCTGGCTGGGATCCACCGGCGCCGTGACGCGAATCGATCCGGCATCAACAGCAGATGCAACACCCGCGCCAAGTGTCTCGTTGATCTTGTCGACGATGCGCTTGGCGGTGGTGAAGTCGCTGCGATTGAGGTCCAGCGTGATGCTGTTGCCTTGGTCGAAGCCGCTCGGCACCGGCCGCTCGACGGTGGCGCCATTGGGAATGCGGCCGGACGACGGAACGTTGACGGTGATCTTTGAGCCATCGCGACCTTCGGCGTCAAAACCACCCACCACCAGGTTGCCCTGGGCGATGGCGTAGATCTGGCCATCGATCCCCTTGAGCGGCGAGAGCAGCAGGCTGCCGCCTCTCAGGCTCTTGGAGTTGCCGATGGAGGACACCGTGATGTCGATGGTCTGGCCGGGCTTGGCGAAGGCCGGCAGATCGGCATGGATGGACACCGCGGCGACGTTCTTCAGCTGCGCGGTGGTACCCGGCGGCACCTTGATGCCGAACTGGGCCAGCATGTTGTTGAAGGTCTGCACGGTGAAGGGCGTCTGGGTGGTCTGGTCGCCGGTCCCGGGCAGACCCACCACCAGGCCGTAGCCGATCAGCTGGTTGGTCCGCACGCCCTGGATGCTGGCGATGTCCTTCAGCCGATCCGCCTGGGCCAGGGGCATGACCAGGGCCAGGGCGGCAGCGGCGATGAGGGTCTTGAACATGGCGCTCATCCTCAGAAGGGCATCAGCGGGCTGCCGAAGAACTGGCTCAGCCAGCCCGGCTGACTGGCATCGGCGAAGGCGCCGGTGCCCGAATAGGTGATCCGCGCATCGGCCACGCGGGTGGACGACACGGTGTTGTCGGTGGCGATGTCATCGGCGCGGACCATGCCCTGGATGCGCATGAGTTCGTTGCCGGTGTTGAGCGTCAGCCACTTCTCGCCGCGGACCACCAGGATGCCGTTGGGCAGTACCTCGGCGATGGTCACGGTCAGCGAACCGGACAGGCTGTTGCCCTGGGCCGCCGTGGACTTGCCGGTGTTGGAGCGGTTGCCGGAGAAGCCGGCGTCCAGGCTCAGGTCGCCGTCGGCCAGGGGATTGGGGATCTTCGGCTTGGCCCCGAACAGCGAAGTCAGCCCGAGGGTCGCCTTGCTGTTCTTGGCGACGTCGGAACTGGCGTTCTTGCTGGCCTGGGTCTTCTCCTGCAGGGTGACGGTGATGATGTCGCCCACGCGGAAGGCCTTGCGGTCGGTATAGAGATTCTGTTCAAACCCCGACTGGAAGATGGCGCCGTTGTTCTGCGCCGCCGGCACCGGCGTGCGCGGCAACACCGGAGCGTAATAGGGATCGTCCGGCTTGGCGGCCGGGGCTACGCATCCTGCGAGTACGAGCGCTCCCAGGAGCGGGGCGACGGCGAACAGAGGTTTCATGGAGCGCTTCCTCACAGGGATTAGAGCTGTTGACTGACGAAGCCGAGCATGTCGTCGGCCGCTTTGATGACCTTGGAATTCATCTCGTAGGCGCGCTGGGTGGTGATCATGTTCACCAGCTCCTCCACCGTGCTCACGTTGGAATTTTCCAGGGTGCTCTGCAGCACGGTGCCGAGGCCATTGAGGCCCGGGGTGCCGACCTGGGGCGCACCGCTGGAGGCGGTCTCGCTGAACAGGTTCTGGCCCACGGCCTGGAGACCGCCCGGGTTGACGAACTGGGCGATCTGCAGGTTGCCGATGACCTGGGGCGCGGCCTGGCCGGCGGTGGTGACCGACACAGTGCCGTCTTCGCCGACGGTAAAGGTCTTGGTATCGGCGGGCAGCACGATGGCGGGCTGCAGGGCGAAGCCGTTGGCGGTCACGAGCTGGCCATCGGCATTCAGGTGGAAGGTGCCGTCACGGGTGTAGTTGATGGTCCCGTCGGGCATGGTCACCTGGAAGAAGCCATCGCCGTTGATGGCCATGTCCAGCGGCTGGTCGGTGGTCTGCAGCGAACCCTCGGTGAAGTTCTTCTGGGTGCCGACGATGCGCACACCGGTACCCAGCTGCAGGCCGGAGGGCAGCTGATTGTCCTGGGTGGACTGGGCACCCGGCTGGCGCCGGATCTGGTACAGCAGGTCCTGGAATTCGGCGCGGTCGCGCTTGAAGCCCGTGGTGGACACGTTGGCCAGGTTGTTGGAAATGGTGGTGAGGTTCATGTCCTGGGCGGACAGACCGGTCTTGGCGACCCACAGTGACGACATCATGATGGTATTCCTCGAAGTGCCGGTTTTACGTCGGCGCTAGCCTTGATCAGGAGAATTGCAAAACCTTTGCCAGCGCCGCGTCGTTGTCTTCGGCGCTGCGCATCATCTTCACCTGCAGTTCGAACTGGCGGGACAGCGACAGGATCGAGGTCATCTCCTCCGCCGCATTGACGTTGCTCGACTCGACGAAGCCGGACACCAGGGACACGTTGGCATCCATGGGCGGTGCCGCCTGGCCCTGCTTCATGTGCAGCAGGCCGTCGAGCCCCTTTTCCATCTGCTTGGTGTCGGGATTGACCAGCTTGATGCGATCGACCTGGGCCAGGGCATTGGCCGCTTGGCCGGAGCCGCGAATGGTGATGCTGCCGTCCTGACCGATTTCCACCTTGGAAGCGGGCGGCACGGCGATGGGTCCGCCATTGCCGAGCACCGGCATACCGCTGCCGGTCCGCAGCATGCCGAGGGGATCGATCTGCAGACTGGAGGTACGCACATAGGCCTCCTTGCCGGAGGGATCCTGGACCGCGACGAAGCCGGGGCCCTGGATGGCCACGTCCAGGTCACGCCCGGTTTCCTGCAGCGCACCGGGGGTGAAGTCCGTCGCCGGCCGCTCGCTCATGGAATAGACGCGCGACGGCATGGTCTCGCCGAACACCTGCATCGAGCGCGCCTGCTCGAGATCCTTGCGGAATCCCGAGGTCGAGACGTTGGCCAGGTTGTTGGCATGGGCGCGCTGGGCCATCTCGTTCTGGCTGGCGCCGGTCATGGCGACGTACAGCAGCTTGTCCATCTGATCCTCCGACGGCGGCAGATTGCCGCCAAGCTTGCGTTCGGAGGTTCTTTAGCAAGGCCCGTTCCAGAAAACGAAAAACCTGCTGAATCAAGGGCTTGAGAATAGAAATGCCTCCCGAAGGAGGCTTTTCCTGACGTCTGAGCGGCAAGCCGTCAGAGAAACGACATCAACGCAGGTTGATGATGGTCTGGGTGATGGCGTTCTCGGTCTCGATGGTCTTGGCGTTCGCCTGGTAGTTGCGCTGCGCCACGATCATGTCGACCAGTTCGGTGGAGATGTCGACGTTGGACGCCTCCAACGCACCGGATTGCAGGGCCCCCAGGGTACCGGCCCGCGGCGTGCCCACCACCGGCTGGCCGGACTCGGCGGATTCGGTCCAGGAAGTCTTGCCCATGGGCGTCAGGCCTTGGACGTTGGCGAAGTTGGCCAGGATCACCTGACCCTGCACCTTGGACTGACCGTTGGTGTAGCGCGCGAAGATCTGACCGGTATCGTCGATCTCCAGACCGGACAGCTGACCGGTGGTGTAGCCGTCCTGGTTGACGCTGTTCACCGCGAAGGCCGTAGAGAATTGCGTCGAGCCGCGCGGATCGAAGGTGAAGCCGCCCGTGTTGCCCAGCGCGCCGTTCCAGCTGTAGTTCGCCGGGTTGCCACCATCGGATATCGCCGGGATCCAGCCACTGCCGCTCGAGCCGGTGGGGTCGGCGGCGAAGGTGATGATATTGGTCTTGGGATCGATGCTGACGCCCGACGAAGAAGAGGTCACGGTGCTCAGCTTGCCGGCCGCATCGAAGGTCACGCCAAAGCTCTGCGGCTGGGTGCCATAGGCGGCCACTGCTGCGGCGACCGAGGCCGCAGTCGCACCGGTAGCGGCAGCTGCGTTGTTGGCGATGGTCTTCACCTGGGGCGTGGCCCCGGACATGTTGTTGACAGCCGTAGCGACATCATTCGCCGTGGCACCGGCAACCCCTGCCGCCGTATTGGCCGTTTTGGTGGCGATACCCGGATCCAGCGGATTGCGCCCGTCGATCAGCACCTGCATCGACCACTGATTGGTGGCCGGCGCCGGTGCCTTGACGAAGTACTGCGACATGACGTGGGAGTTACCCTGGCTGTCATAGATGTTCAGCGAGGTCGAGGAGTTGTAGGTTTTCGGATCCGAGGGATCGAAGGGCGTCAGCGTCGGCGGTGCGCTGGTCGAGTTCAGGTTGAACTGCTGAGCGATCTGGGTGGTGGACTTGGGCGCCTGACTGGCCGTCTCGATGCGCAGGTCGCTGCGTACGCCGGGCTGCAGCAGGCCCTGGGCGTTGGTGGTGTAGCCCTGCAGCTTGTAGCCGTTGTTGTCGACGATGAAGCCTTGCTTGTCGGTGCCGAAGTAACCCGCACGGGTGTACTGGACGGCACCGTTGTTGCTGGTCATGAAGAAGCCGTTGCCATTGATGCCCATGTCCAGCGCATTCTGCGTGGAATCGATGGTGCCCTGGTTGAACAGCTGGCCGACATTGCCCAGCAGCACGCCGCTGCCCTGGGCATTCTTGCCGGTGCCCAGCACCGAGGCGGCATAGAGATCCTGGAATTCCGCCCGCGACTGCTTGAAGCCGACGGTGCTGGCGTTGGCGATGTTGTTGCCGGTGATGTTGAGGTCACTGGACGCGGCCTTGATGCCGCTCAAACCGATATTGAAAGACATGCTGGATTCCTCTCGTGTGCCGCGCCTTACTGGCCGACCGCCTGGACTTTGGAGATGCCGATGCTGCCGACGCCGGCAAGGTTGAGTGTCATTTCGCCGCCGTTCTGCCCCAGCGTCACGCTGTCGACGTTAGCCGGCAAACTGGTTTTCATGGCTTCGGTCTTGCCATCGATGCTGGCCTGGGCCTCGAAGCGATAGGTGCCTGCGTCCAGCTTCTTGCCACTGGCATCGGTGCCATCCCAGGTAAAGTTCACCAGGCCGCTGGATTGCTGTCCCAGGTTCAGGCGGTTCACCTGACTGCCGCTGGTGTCATAGACGTTGACCCAGACATTGGAGCTGGAAGCGGTCAGGTTGAGCGCACCCTTGAAGTCCGCACTGGTATCCACCTTGACCTTGTCGGTATCGACGATCACCTTGCGGCCCACCAGGGTGGACGCCTGCAGCGCCTGGGAAGACTGGCTGCCGGAGAGGATCGAGTTGACGCTGGTGTTGAGGTTGGTGATGCCCTCGACGGTACTGAATTGCGCCAGCTGCGCGATGAATTCGCCATTGCCCTGGGGCTCCAGCGGATTCTGGTTGTTCATCTGGGCGACCATCAGCTTGAGGAACTCGTCCTTGCCGAGCTGGCTAGTCTTCTTGGTCTCGCTGCCGCTGCTGTCACCCGTGGCACTCGTCTTGTTGAGCGAGTACTTGTCGAGTACCGACTGAGCGGTGGAATTGGTCGTGCTTATGGCCATGGCGCCGGTTCCTTACTGACCGAGGGTCAGCACCTTCTGCATCATCTGTTTGGCGGTATTCATCATTTCCGCATTGGTCTGGAAGGCGCGACTGGCCGAAATCATGTCGGCCATCTCCTCCACCACGTTCACATTGGGGTAGTAGACATAGCCGTCCTTGTCCGCCATCGGGTGGTTGGGCTCATAGCGTTTCTGTACCTCGCTCTGGTCCTCGACGATGCCCTTGACCTCCACCCCGACTCCGGCCTGACCCTGGTCGTCGAACAGCGACGCGCCGCCCTGGGCCTCGTTGAGCTGGGCGGCGAACACCGGGTGCCGCGCCTTGTAGGTCTGGTCGACGCTGGAAGACACGGAATCGGCGTTGGCCATGTTGCTGGCCACGGTATTGAGGCGAACGTTCTGGGCGCTCATCCCGCTGCCGGCGATGTTGAACAGCGAACTCAGGGACATGGCTATTCTCCGCGCAGGGCCGACATCAGCCCCTTGAACTTGCTATTGAGCAGGGTGAAACTGGCCTGGAAATTCATCGCGTTCTCCGCGTAGTTGGCCTGCTCGACCTGCGCATCCACGGTGTTCTGGTCCACCGAGGGCTGAGTGGGGATGCGATATTTCAACGCCGAGTCGCCCATGCTCATGTCGAAGCCTTCGGCAGCGATATGGCGGCTGTTGGTGGTTTCCAGCTGATAGTGGCCGGAGGCCCCTGGTGCGCTCTTGGCCGCCTGCTCCGCCATCACGGCGCTGAAATCCAGATCCCGTGCCTTGTAGCCCGGGGTGTCGGCATTGGCGATGTTGTTGCCCAACACCTCGGCACGCTGCGAACGGAAGTTCAGCGCCTGCTCGTGCAACCCGAGTGCTTTGTCGAAACTGATGCTCATGTCGAGAGACCTTTGACGTGGCTTGCAAGCGATTTAGCAAGGCCCGTGCCAGTCTCCAGCATCCATCTAAATCAAGGGCTTAGCGCAAGGTGGCAGTCAGAACGACGGCAAGCGGCAAGGTTTTTCCGCCGTCCTTGCCGGGCCCCGAGGCCGGGGCGGCAAAACTTTGGCGCAAAAGAAAGGGCAGACCTGGGTCTGCCCTTGGGGTGTCCATCGACCGGCCTACTTGGCCTTGTAGATGATGCCCGGATTGCACTGCACCATCTGATAGAGATCCGGCAGGCCATTGAGCGCCTCGGAGGCGCCCAGGAACAGATAGCCGCCCGGCTTGAGGGTGCCGTGGATGCGCGTGAGGATGTCCTTCTTCACCTCGGCGGAAAAGTAGATCAGCACGTTGCGGCAGAACACCATGTCGAACTTGCCGAGGCTGGCATAGCTGTCCAGCAGATTCAGCGCACGGAATTCGATGCGGCTGCGAATCGCCGGCTTGACCGCCCAGCGCCCCGGCTGCTGCACGTCGAAGTAGCGCTGCAGGCGCTCCTGGGACAGCCCCCGACCGATCGCCAGCGAATCGTATTCGCCGGACTTGGCCGCGGTGAGAATGGCGCCGGACAGGTCGGTCGCCACGATCTGCATGCCGCCACGCCCCTGCCCTGCCGCACTGCGCTCGAATTCGTCCATGGTCATGGACAGCGAATAGGGTTCCTGACCCGAGGAGCAGGCCGCCGACCAGACCCGCAGGCGCTGGCCGAAGGTGTTCTTGGTCAACTCCGGCAAGAGGCGGTTCTTGAGCACCTCGAAGGGATAGGTGTCGCGAAACCACAGGGTTTCGTTGGTAGTCATCGCATCGATGACCTTTTCCCGCAACCCGCCACGGGGCTGCATCTGGATGCGCTGCACCAACTCCGACAACGTCTTAATCCCTTCGGTCTCCATCAGCTTGTTGAGCCGACTGGAGACGAGGTACTGCTTGTTGTCACCGAGCAGGATCCCGCTGGATTTCTCGAGGAAATCACGAAAAAGCACAAAATCCGCGTTGACTGCTGACACTGCCGCTCCGCCTTCTGGATACCGGGATAGAGACGCCTTCACCTAGTGACTGTCGACCGCGTTGATGCGCTCGGCTACCCGGGAGGCAAGATCATCGGGGCGGAACTTGGCCAGGAAGTCGTCCGCACCGACCTTCTTGACCATCGCCTGGTTGAAGACGCCGGACAAGGAGGTATGCAGCAGTATATGCACTTTCTGCATCCGCGAATCATGACGGATTTCCGCCGTCAGGGTGTAGCCATCCATTTCCGGCATCTCGATGTCGGAAATGATCATCAGCAATTCCTCTTCCGGGCGCTTGCCTTCGGCCACCATGGCCTGGAGGTAATTCAGGGCCTGGCGGCCGTCGTTGAGGGAGATGACCTCTACCCCGACGGTTTCCAGGCAGCGACTCACCTGCTTGCGGGCCACCGAGGAGTCGTCGACGATCAGGACGCGCTTGGTGACGGCCTTGGCCTGTACCACTTCGCTGATGACGCCGGCCGACACGGTTTCGACGGACGGTGCGACTTCGGACAGGATCTTTTCCACGTCGATGATCTCGACGAGCTGGTTGTCGACCCGGGTGACGGCGGTCAGGTAGTGATCACGACCGGTGCCCTTGGGCGGCGGGTTGATGCCTTCCCAGTTCATGTTGACGATCCGCTCCACCGAGCGCACCAGGAAGCCCTGCACCTTGGTGTTGTACTCGGTGATGATCACGAAGCAGTTGTTGATGTCTTCCAGCCCACGGCGACCGGTGGCCATGGCCAGGTCGATGATGGGAAAGGTGCCGCCGCGAATGCTGGCCACGCCCCGTACCACCGGACTCGATTTCGGCATCACGGTGAGTTTGGGGCACTGCAGCACCTCCTTCACCTTGAAGACGTTGATGCCATAGAGCTGCGAGCCGTCCAGGCGGAACAGCAGCAGTTCCAGACGGTTCTGGCCCACCAGTTGGGTACGTTGGTTGACTGCGTCCAATACACCAGCCATTTGGCGACTCCTCTCGTTGCCACGGACCGGTTGGAAAACTCGGCACAGGGCTTGCTTAGATGTGACTCATGAAGATCGAAGCGACGTGTTTCCGACCTATGAAGACTTCTTGCCGCTGGGCTGCGAATCTTGTGCTGATCCTGACATGCCTGGGCGGAAAGGCCTATGCAGAAGGCGACTACACCTCATCTGACGAACTTATCGGCGCCGTCGAAAGTTTTCTTGAGGAGCGCGTGCAGGAATATTTGCTGGAGACCCATTCCAACGCGCGCCATGAAACCCAGATCAACTCGCTGGATTCCCGCCTGCGCCTGGCCGCCTGCGACAAACCCCTGACGCTGTCGCAGCAGGGCAATCCAATGCCGGTGGGTCGGATCAACGTCAAGGTACGCTGCGAGGGCGGCAGTCCCTGGACGGTATTCGTGCCCGCGCAGGTCAAGCTGTATCGCCCGGTGGTGGTCACGCTGCAGCCCCTGTTGCGTGGCGCGGTGCTGGACAGCCAGAACGTGGCGCTGGTGGAGCGTGATGTCGGCACCCTGACCCAGGGCTACCTGACCAGCCTGGAACAGGTGATAGGCACCCAGCTGAAGCGTCAGGTGGTCAGCGAGCAGGTCCTGGCGCCGTCCTTTATCGAGCAGGCCGAACTCATTCGCAAGGGCGAGCAGGTGGTCATCAATGCCCGCAGCGCCTCCTTCAGCATCCGCATGCAGGGCGAAGCCCTCAGCGCCGGCGCCAAGGACGAGGAGATCCGCGTACGCAACCTCAGCTCCAACCGGGTAATCCACGGTCGGGTCGTCGATCAGGGCCAGGTGGAGGTAGCCCTTTAGCGCAGGAGCCAAAAGAGGTACCTTGAACGTCCGCTTCCTGAACCTCTGCGCGTCATCCTGTCGAAGGATGTGACGGGGCGCACAGGTCTACGGCTAAAGTTTCGGCATTGCACGCCGATAAGCCGGACATGCGAACGAGACGACACGAGGATCTCCACTCATGGCTCTAGATATCAATCGCCTGAATTCGTCCTCTACTGCGGGCATAGGCAATACCAAGGCGGCGTCCACCAAGGACGTGTCCGCGGCTCAGACCAGCGACGTCAAGGCTACCCAGAGCACCGCCTCCGGCGAGTCGGTCAGCTTGAGCGCTGAAGCCAAGCAACTGAGCTCCCTGACGGCAGGGCTCAAGGATCTGCCGGTGGTCGACAGCGACAAGGTCAGCCGCCTGAAACAGGCCATCGCCGATGGCTCCTACAAGGTCGACAGCCAGAAAGTGGCCGACAAACTGATGGCGTTCGAGTCCTGACGCCCGGTTCGGCACGGCCTTTCTGACGATCGTCACTAACGTTCGAAAGGAAACCGTGCCATGCCCAATGCCACCTTGCTCGAGATCACCCGCCACGACATCGACCTGAGCGAGCAACTGCTGGCCCTGATCGAGCAGGAATTCCAGGCCTTGAGCGAGCGTCAGCTCGATCGGCTGGAAGCCCTGCTGGGCACCAAGCAGATCCTGCTCAAGCAGCTCGACCAGCATGCCCAGCAGCGCACTGCCCTGCTCCAGGCCCACGGCCTGCGCGCGGATCTGCAGGGCTTGCAAGCCCTGGCTGCGCGGCTACCCGATGGGGAAGAACTGCTGACGCTTTCCAGTCGGCTCGCGCAGCTCATGGAGCAGTGCAAGGCGCACAACGTCCGCAATGGCCAGATCATCCAGGCCAACCGCTTCGTGGTCGGCAAGCTGCTGAACGTGCTGCAGGGCACCTCGGCACCCACGCTGTACAACCGTCGCGGCAGCCAGACCGGTGGCGGTTATCAGCGTCCGCTGAGTTCGGCTTGAGCTCGGAGCTTTTCCCCCAACGCGTTTTTGCTGTACAGATGGCAGCTAGCCAGTATTCTTGCTGACCGCTGTTTACAGGAGTTTCCAGGTGCAAGGTTCTTCCGCTAGCGACAACGCCGCTCAGCCACCCCAGATCTATCGCTCCAAGGGCGAGATCCTGGCCTGCCTGCGGCCGGCGCAACAGCAGCACATTCCGCTGCGGATCACCTTCAATCGTCAGGGGCAGCAATTCCAGAGCTTCGTCGTCGAAATCGACGAAGCCAAGGGACTGATCGCGCTGGACGAGTTCATCCCACGCGAAGCCGAACGCCTGCTCGAACAGGGCCAGGCGTTCCGGGTGGACAGCTTCCACGAGGGCATCAAGGTCACCTGGCAGATCGATCAGCCGGTCGAGTTCAGCGAACTGGACGGCAACCGCTGCTATTGGATCGGCCTGCCCACCGAGCTCACCTATCACCAGCGGCGAAATGCCTATCGGGTCAAGCTGCTGCTGACCCAGCCGGCGACGGCCGAGTTGAGTCAGGGCAACAGCCAGATCCAGCTGCGTGGCCAACTGATCGATCTGTCGGCCACGGGCTGCAAGCTACGCTTTCCCGGCAACGTGACCCACTTGCTGCAACCCGGGCAGCGGGTCCAGAGCTTTACCGCCGAGTTGCCCATAGGCGCCATCAACACGCCGGTGACCATCCGCCACGTCGCCTGTCCGGACCGCCTGGAATACAGCGACGTGGGCGTCTGCTTCGACAACCTCAGTGGCGCAGCCCAGCGCCAGGTCGAACGCTTCATCTACCAGCTGCAGCGAGAAAATCGCCGGTTCGAGTGACCGATCGGGCGCCCACGGCTGCTGGGCGCCCTCCTCCAACTCTCAGGTCGCCTTGGATTCAGGCGGATTCCGGCGAAACTCGATCTCTTCCTGCAGAGGTGCCCCCTCCTCGGCGGGTTCCTCCTCCACGACCGGATCAGTATGCATCTGGTCGTGTACCACCTGGCTATCGACCCGTGGATCCAGCGCGGCGGCCAGCGGCGAACTGGTCGACCCTTCGGGCATCTGCACATGGCTCAAGGGCGCCTCGTCGACCAGGTGCTTGCCTGTGACTGCATCCGGCCGGATGCGCCAGATCAGGATCGCCCCGCAGAGGACGACGAAGGCATAGAGCATATTGGGTCCGACCAGATTCATCAGAGCCCCCACCACCAGCGGACCGATACAGGCACCGATGCCAAAGGTCACCAGCAGCATGGCACTCAGGGAGACCCGGCGCTCCCCTTCGATATGGTCATTGGACAGCGCCACCGCCAGCGGATAGAGCACGAACTGCAGCAGGCTGGCGATGAGGCCGAGGGGTAGCAGCACCACTGGCGGCACATGGGGCAGCACGGCCAACGGCAGGGCGGCGAGAGTCAGGGCGATGGCGACCACGCGGATCAGCCAGCTGCGATCGTGCCGATCCGAAAGCCAGCCAATCGGCCACTGGGCGATCAGACCGGCGAAGATGCAGCAGGCCATGAACAGGCCGATGCGCTCGGTGGGCAGGCCCTGGGCGCTGGCATAGAGCGGCGCCAGGCCATAGAAGGAGCCGATCACCAGTCCGGCGACCAGGGTCGTCGTCAACGACTGCGGAATCCGCTGGATGAAGAACGTGGGCTCCAGCGGCGCCGGCTTGAGCGGCGCCGGGTGGATCTTGCCGGTGACCGCTACTGGCACCAGGCACAGGGCATAGCAGATGGCGACCAGCATCAGCTTGTCGACGCCGAGATCGGGCGAGAGCACCAGCACCACCTGCCCCAGCGCCAGGCCAAGGTAGGAGGCGGTCATGTAGCCGGAAAAGACCTTGCCCCGCTCGCCAGGCCCAGCCTGCTCGTTGAGCCAGCTTTCCAGCACCATGTACTGGCACATCATGCCCATGCCGATCAGTACCCTGAGCGCCAGCCACACCGGCAACCAGGGCAGCAGGCCGATGCCCAGTACCGCGGCGCCGACCACCCCGGCACAGGTCACATAGGCGCGGATATGGCCAACCTTGGCGATAAGCCGATGCCCCAGCTTGCCGCCTATCACCAGTCCTGCGTAATAGGCGGCGGTCAGAGCGCCGACCCAGAGTCCCTGCACCTGATCGGCGGCCAGTCGCAGGCCTAGATAGGTACTCAGCAGACCGGTCCCGATCAACATCAACAGCGTCGCGAAATAGAGCCCGCGAAACGCCGACAGCACACGCACCATTGCCTACTCCATCGTCTCTTGCGCATCAGGCGAGCGCGACGGGATCAGCTTCGTCGTTGCGCTGCCAACTGGGCATCCTCGCCCAGGCGTGGGTTGTAGTGGCCTGCACAGGCCTTCATCAGTACCTGCAACACCGACAGATTACCTCTGACGCTGCTGATCTTGGTGGGTACCTCGCCCTTCGGATAGCGCCGCACGGTGGGGAGTTCCACGCAGCGATAGCCCAATTTCGGTACCCGGTAGGACAGATAGGCCAGCAACTCGTAGGTGGTGAACTCGTCGCGGAACGGTGCCACGCGCGGATCCAGCAGCATGGCCCGGCTGTAGGCGCGGAAACCCTGGGTGGTGTCGGTCCAGTGGAAACCCGAGGCCAGGCTCAGCATGGGGGCATGGATGAAGCGAATGGCGAAGTCGCGGGACTTGGGGGTGTTCTCCGCCACGCCGCCAGCCAGAAAGCGCGAGGCCTGGACGAAATCGTAACCCTGCTCGATGGCTTCAATGAAGCGCGGAATGGCGTCCGGGTCGTCTTTGTCGTTGCCGTCGATGGTCACGATGCCGGTGTAACCCTCGTCGAGGACGAAGGCATAGGCGCAGCGCAGCTGGGCGCTCAGCTTGCCCGGCGCGGTCTTGACCAGCAGCCCGCGGACGCCCAGTTCCTGCAGCCGTTGCGGCTCCAGCGAGCCATCGGTGCTGCCGCCGTCGACGATGATGACATCGGCGATGTCGGCGATCCTGACCGCCGCCATGCGCCGCAGGAGATTGAGAATGCGCTCGCCTTCGTTGATGACCGGAATCACCACGCAGTGCGGGCGGCTACGGCCGTTCCAGAAGGTCGTCGAATAGCTGGGCACCTGCCAGAGGGCGCGCTCGGTGGCGGGAATTGCAGTAGTCATAGGTCCTCCAGGTTCAACCGACACGGGCCGTGATGAGGGCGACGCCGGCGATGATCAGGACGATGCCTGCCGCCGTGGTCCAGGGAAAGGCTTCGCGAAAGATCACCACCGACAGCAACGCGACGCTGGCGATGGCGCCGGCCGTCAGCACCGGATGCGCCACGTTCAGCGGCAGCTTGGCGAGGGCGGCGGCATACAGCAGAAAGGCCAGGCCATACATGAACAGCCCGAGCCAGAACGGCCAGTTGGCCAGCGCGCCCATGGGATCGCTCAGGCTGGGAAAACGCCGCGGCGGCAGCATGGCCAGTTTCACCAGCACGCTCGCCGAGGCGTTGGACGCGATGCCCAGGATCAGGATCAGCCACTTCATGCGGCAGCCTCCGGCAGGTCTCGATAGGCCTTGACCGCGACCTGGACGCCACGCTCCAGCGCGGCCAGGTTGGAGCCCTGCTTGGCTGGCAGCATCTCGATGCTGACGACCTGTTCCGGCAGGCGGCGGGTCAGGGCGAAGGCGATGCCCTCGTGGTTGGTACCGCCCTCCCCCAAGGTCACCAGGTCCGGCTCGCTGGCATGGACGTGACCGATCAGCTCGGCATGCTCTTCGAGCACGCGGGCGGCATCTTCCTCGTTGATGGTCAGGGCGCCGGTATCGAGTTGCATGCGGATCGCCGGATGCTCGACCGCCCGCACCACGGCGGCGGTGGAGTCGCTGTCGATCATGAAGTTGGCGCCATAGCGGGGCGGATTCGGCTCCAGACAGATCTGCACGCCATGGGTCGCGGCCACATCGCCCAGACGGCGGAAGAAATCCCGTGCCTGTGCCAGGGCCTGGTCGTCACTCAAGCCCGAGCGATCGCGATTGCGCGGCGAACCGAACACCAGACGCGTCGCACCCAGTCCCTCGGCGACCCGGCAGACGCCCTCCAGCTGCGCCAGCAGCGCGTGCTGGATGTCGTTGGCGCCAAAGACATTGAGTCCGGTGGTGCCGAACAGCAGGGCCTGCATACCGGTGATCTCGATGCCGCGGGCCTGCCACTGCTGACGCACCGCCTGGATGTCCTGGGCGGTGGCCGTCTTGGGATCGGCGAAGTACTTGCCAGGCGCGATGTCGATGGCATCGACCCGGTATTGCTGCAGGATCTCGGCGACCATGGCGTCATCGGTCGGCTCCCAGGCGATATTAGAGATGGCGATGCGCATCACTGACCCTCCGCCTTGATGACCGGGGGTTCCGACTGGGCGTAGGCGCGAACCGCGAGCAGGGTGTCGCGCGCGCTGTACTGGTAGCCGTCACGCCCGCCGAAGACCTCGGCATGCACGCTGCGAAAATCGTAGCGCGCCGGCGTACCCTCCAGGGTGTTGCCGAAGTCGCGTCCGAAGCCCTGGCGGGCGATGTCCGCCACGCTGATGGGCTCGGCGGTCAGGTGCACCAGGTCCAGCCCGGCGGCCTGGGCGGTCTGGATGTCATAGCCGAGATTGACCATCGGATAGAACTGGAAGACGCCGCGACTTTCCACGGCGTGCAGGTTGTTGTCGTTGAGCAGATCATAGATCACGTTCTTGCGCAGGCCGGGACCGACCAGGCCAGGCAGGCGGACGATCAGGGCATTGGCGAAATGCTCCCGGACGAACTGCTCCAGTCGATAGCGATTGGCGCCGTACGCATGCAGGCCCTCCTCGTCGACCGCGGTGGTCTCATCCACCCCGAGCGGCTGCTTGAAGACGTCCACGGTGCTGATCAGCACGAAGGAATCGCACTGGATCCGCGACAGATGACCGATCAGGCCATCGATCTTCTGGCGATCGGCCTCGGGATCGCGATTGGCGATCCACTTCTGGGCGGGGGCGCCGGCGCAGATGACCTGGCCATAGGGCTGGTCGCCGATCTGGTCGATATTGGTGGAGCGAAACAGCGCGCCGAAGGCCTTCTGCTTGAGCAGCGTCGACCCCACGAAGCCGCTGTACCCTATCAATGCGTCGGTCTTCATGTTGCTCACCCCTTGGTCTTGAATCTCAGGCAATAGTCCGGTTGGCACTCCTCGACGGGATAACGCTCGTCCAGGTAGGCCTTGAGTCGTGGAAACTTGTCGTGCATGGAAATGTTGTTCAGGTTGAATGACCAGAAGGTCGTCGAATACACCACCGCCGGCGGATCGGCATGCTGCAGATCGCTGAGCAGATCGGCCTCGTAGGGCGGCGTGGCATAGACCGGATAGATGTACTTGGTACAGGCCGGCAGATCGGTCACCCCGTTGATGACCCCGTTGTTGGCCAGGTCGAACACACAGTGGGCGCCGCTCTCCAGCAGGCGCTGCGAGGCCCATTGCACTCCGGGCGTTGCCAGGGCGGCGTCATCCGGCAAGGCGGCCAGCTCTGGTACCCAGGCGAGTCCCTGGGCCCACACCCGCTCCACCGGCGACTTGTAGAGGTTGAAGGCGGCGAGCAGCACCAGCAGCGCCGCCAGGGCCGGCACCAGCAGCCGCCGACTGAAGGCCAGCAGTGC
>Ga0157365_10000571_pt1 | contig 15879 bp, 11 predicted proteins | sample AttsexASBM3_FD_111478 | JGI IMG/M metagenome (GOLD analysis project Ga0157365, IMG submission 111478) | Fungus gardens microbial communities from leaf cutter ant in Ribeirão Preto, State of São Paulo, Brazil - Atta sexdens ASBM3 | ecosystem: Host-associated > Fungi > Mycelium > Unclassified ... | reverse complement strand
TGTTCTGGTCCAGTTCCACCATCACGTTGCCGGGCGTGCCGCCATACGGGTTGGGCAGCGCCGCACCCGCGACCGACACCAGCGCCGGGCGAATGAGGTTGGAGGACATGTCATAGATTTCGGAGGCCGTCATCCGGTCCGAAGACACCTGAAGCATCAGCACCGGGACGGAGGACGCGTTGTAAGTCAGGATCAGCGGCGGCGTCATGCCGGCCGGCATCTGCTTGATGACCGTCTGGGAGACCGAGGTGATCTGCGTCTGCGCGACCGAAGTGTCCGTGCCGGGCTGGAAGAACACCTTGACGATGCCGCGGCCGTAGTACGAACCACTCTCGATGTGTTCGATGTTGTTGACCGTCGCGGTCAGCGTTCGTTCATAATAATAGACGACACGCCCGGACATGTCTTCGGGCATCAGTCCCGTATAGGACCACGCGATGGCGACGACCGGAATCTTGATGTTCGGAAAGACGTCGGTCGGTGTTTTCAACACCGACAGCACACCGAACACGAGGATCATGATCGAGAGAACGACGAAGGTATAGGGCCGCTTCAGTGCGGTAACAACGATCGCGTTCATAGGGTTAACCTGGGCCTCATGATGGACGTCCTCCTTGTCCCGGTTGACGGCTTACTCGGAGAGTGCCGATCCTGAAATGAAAATCTCGTTTAATTGAGTGCGGCCACCCGATCCGGGACAGGCAGGCACAGCACGAACACACTGCCCGGATTGACCGGGCGGCTGCTGGCCGGATGCACCGACAACGCGCCCCCATGCAGACGCACGATGGCCGAGACAAGGCTAAGCCCCAGCCCGCTGCCCGCGACATGGCGGCTTTTGTCCGACCGGTAGAACCGGCCGAAGATCGACGCGCGCTCGCTTTCCGCAACGCCAATCCCGCTATCCTCGACGCGCAACACGGCCTCTTCCCCTCCGCGGGCAACGGTCAGGCTGACCGCACCGTGTTCGGGCGTGAACTTGATCGCGTTATCGATCAGGTTGGCCAGAAGCTCGACCAGCAGGTCGCGGTCGCCGCTGACCTGGATCACCGGGCAGAAACACTCCGCCACCAGCGAGATGCTCTTGGTCTCGGCGATCGGCTCGTACAGGTCCACGATATCACGCATGATCTCGCACAGATCGACCGTGCCGAACCCCGCCCGCCTGCGCCCGTTCTCGATCTCGCCGATGCGCAGGATCGCCGTGATGACCGAAAAGCACTGGTCCAGATCGTCGCTGGCCCGGCCGATGCCCGCGCGCAGGCTGTCGATATCGACCGATGTTGCCAGCGCACGCTCCAGCCGCACGCGCACGCGGGTCAGCGGCGTGCGCAGGTCGTGGGCGATGTCGTTGCCGACATTGCGGATTTCATCCAGCAGATATTCCAGACGATCCAGCATCCGGTTCACGCTGCCGGCGAGCCGTTCCATGTCGTCGCGTTCGCGCGCGGCGGGCAGGCGTTCATGCAGGTCGCCGCCCATGATGCGCTCGATCGCCTCATGCATGATCTTCACGCGCAACAGCGCCCGGTGGCTGAGGAAAATGCCCATCAGCAACGCGAACAGCACCGTGGGCAGGATCGACAGCACGGCGGCGCGGCGCGTCATGGTGCGCAGTTCGTCAAGGATGTGCAGGCTGCGGCCCAGTACCAGAATCCGCCCGCCCTCGACCGGCACGGCCAGAAAGCGCATCGCATAGGGCGCGTCCTCGGCCGGCTGGACGGTGATCTGGCGGACCTGGTGGTCGGGCTCCAGCCCCTGCGGCATGGTCTGGAGATCGCCCACGATATAGTGGCGGTCGGCGTCGAACAGCCCGATATCGTTGATGACGATACGCAGGTCGTCGGTCGCACGGGCGCGCACCATGTGTTCCAGATGCGCGACCGATTCATGCGTCAGCATCCCCGCCTCGCGGTGCAGGATGGCATCGGAGCGGCTGGATTCGAACTGCGTGACCTGGACATAGAGCAGCGCGAACTGCACGCCGGCCGCCGCAATCATGGCCGCGACCGCCATCAGCGTCAGGCGGAACGTGGCTGTCCGGAACAGTTCAATCCGGAACATGAAACAGGAACCCCGCCCCCCGGATGCTCTGGATCAGCGGGGCCTCGCCGGGGGCATCGATCTTGCGCCGCAGCTTGCCGATATGCACATCGACCAGATTGGTCTGGGGGATGAAGCGGTAATTCCAGACATCTTCCAGCAGCATGGTGCGCGTCAGCACCTGGTTGGGGCGACGCATCATATATTCCAGCAACCGGAATTCGCGCGGCAGAAGCTCGATCGGGCGCCCGTCACGCAGGACGGAGCGTTCGATCAGGTCGATCTCTACCGCCCCCACGCGCAGCATGGTGGCGCGGGTGTCGTTCGGGCGGCGCAGCAGCGCCTCGATCCGGGCAACCAGTTCTTCCATCGCAAAAGGTTTGGTCAGGTAATCGTCGCCGCCGGCCCGCAGGCCGGTCACGCGGTCGTCCACCGCCGACAGCGCCGACAGCACCAGCACAGGCGTGGTGGTGCCGTGCCCGCGCACAGTCTCGATCACCGAAAGCCCGTCAAGCCCCGGCAGCAGGCGATCAACGATCATCACATCATATCCCTCCGTCGTGGCGGCCTCCAGCCCGGCCGTGCCGGTTGCCTCGTGCCGCACGACAAAGCCGCGCGTGCGCAGTTCCTCGCTGACTTCATCGGCAATGCGCTCGTCATCCTCGATGAACAGCACGCGCGCGCCGACGGGGGATATTTCCATCATGTCCGTCATGGGGCCATCAATGGCCCAGCCTTTGGGTTGCTGACATTAAATTCGGTTTGAATGACCAGACCGGCGCCCGCGATGGCAGCACGCCCACCCGCCACTGTATAGCCCCACCGATCGCACGCCACCACACCCGCCCTGACAAGCAGGGTGGCGGGCTGACGGCAAAGCCACCGCGCAGACTGGACGACGCCAGTCGCGTGCGCCACAAGCAGGGGCACCCTGCCACTCACGACAAGGCCGCCGAAAACCGGCATGCGGACGACAAGGACACCCTCTCATGCCCTCTCTCACGCCCGCATCATCCATGGTTTCGCCCACAGGCTCGGGGGGTTCGCCCACAGGCCCGGGCGCGCACCGGCTTTATCTGCAGGTTCTGGGGGCCGTTGTGGCGGGGGCGGTGCTCGGCCATTTCGCGCCCGGCGTGGGGGTGGCCCTGCAGCCGTTGGGCAATGCGTTCATCGCACTGGTGAAGATGGTGGTGGCCCCGCTGATCTTCCTGACCGTCACCACCGGGATCGCCGGCATGGCAAGCCCGGCTTCGGCGGGGCGGCTGGCCGGGCGGGCGCTGCTCTATTTCCTGGTCATGTCCACGGCCGCCCTGCTGCTGGGGCTCGGCGTGGGCAACCTGATCCGGCCAGGCGCATCGCTGCACGTCGATCCGCACACGCTTGACGGGCACGCGGTCGCGGGGTTCGTCGCAGCATCCGAACATCACGATGTGGCGGGGTTCTTCCTGAACATCATCCCGGCCAGCGTGGTGGGTGCGTTCACGTCGGGCAACGTGTTGCAGGTGCTGCTGGTGGCGATCCTGTTCGGGGTTGCGCTGTCGCGCATGGGCCGCCGGGGCGAGATGCTGCTGGGCCTGTTCCGGCAGATGACGGACCTGACCTTCGGCGTGGTGTCGATCGTGATGAAACTGGCGCCCGTCGGGGCGTTCGGCGCGATTGCCTTCACCATCGGCCGCTTCGGGCTGGGGTCGGTCGTGAACCTGGCCCTGCTGGTGGGTACGTTCTATCTGACGTCGGTGCTGTTCGTGCTGGGGGTTCTGGGCGTGGTTGGCCGCGCGTGCGGGTTTTCCGTGCCGCGGCTGCTGTTCTATCTGCGCGATGAACTGCTGATCGTGCTGGGCACCAGTTCGTCCGAAGCCGCACTGCCATCGCTGATCGGCAAGCTGGAACAGGCGGGCGTCAGCCCCTCGGTCGTGGGGCTGGTGGTGCCCATGGGCTATTCGTTCAATCTGGACGGCACGAACATTTATATGACACTGGCGTCGCTGTTCATCGCGCAGGCGACGGGGGTGCATCTTTCGACCGGGCAGCAGATGGCGCTGCTGGGGGTTGCGATCATCAGTTCCAAGGGCGCAGCCGGGGTTTCGGGCGCCGGGTTCGTCACGCTGGCGGCCACGCTGTCGGTGGTGCCATCGGTGCCGGTGGGGGGCATGGCGCTGATTCTGGGGATCGACCGTTTCATGTCCGAATGCCGGTCGCTGACCAACGTGTGCGGCAATGCCATCGCGGCCCTTGTGGTGGCCCGGTGGGAGGGCGCGCTGGACCGCACCCGCCTGCACGCGGCCCTGCATCCGCACACACCGCAGGGAGCCGCACCGTGACACAGACACCGGAGCGCAGGATGGCCGTGCGCGGCATCTTCGCGGGCTCGGCCGGGAACCTGATCGAATATTACGACTGGTATGTCTATTCGTCGTTCGGGCTGTATTTCGCGCATGTGTTCTTCCCGCGCGGCGACCAGACGGCGCAGTTGCTTCAGGCGGCCGCGGTGTTTGCGGTGGGCTTTCTGATGCGCCCGATCGGCGGGTGGCTGATGGGGCTGATGGCCGACCGGTATGGACGGCGCGCGGCGCTCAGCCTGTCGATTCTGGTGATGTGCGCGGGGTCTCTGGTGATTGCCCTGTGCCCGGGCTATGGCCGGATCGGGGTTGCGGCCCCGGTGGTGCTGACGCTGGCGCGGCTGTTGCAGGGGCTGAGCCTGGGCGGTGAATATGGCGCCAGCGCCACCTATCTGTCCGAGATGGCACCGGCCGGGCAGCGCGGATTTTACGTCAGTTTCCAGTATGTGACGCTGGTGGCCGGGCAGTTGACGGCGCTCGTGGTGCTGCTGGTGCTGCAAAATCTGGTGCTGCAACCTGATCAGATCGGGGCATGGGGGTGGCGCGTGCCCTTTGCGATCGGCGCGCTGCTGGCCGGGCTGACGCTGTGGCTGCGGCGCGGCATGCATGAAAGCGCGCAGTTCACCCGCGCGCGCGAAGGGGGCGGCCACGGCGGGCTGCGCGTCCTGCTGCGCGACCCGATGGCCAGCCTGCGCGTGTGCGGGCTGACGCTGGGTGGCACGGTCGCGTTCTATACCTATACGATCTACATGCAGAAATATCTGGCCAACAGCCTGGGCCTGTCGCGCGGGGTGTCCACCTGGATCGCGGCGGGGTCGCTGCTGTTCTTTGCGCTGATGCAGCCGGTTGTGGGCGCCCTGTCCGACCGGGTCGGACGCCGGCCGCTGCTGATTGCGTTCGGCGTGCTGGTCACGTTTGGCAACGTGCCGCTGATGGCCGGGCTTTCGCACACGCACGGGGCGGTGGCGGCGTTCGGTCTTGTGTGCCTCGCGCTGGCGGTGGTGTCGCTTTACACCGCGATCAATGCCGTGGTGAAGGCCGAACTGTTCCCCGCCCGCGTGCGTGCGCTGGGGGTGTCACTGCCGTATGCGCTGACGGTCTCGGTCTTTGGTGGCACGGCGGAATATATCGCGCTGTGGTGCCGACAGGCCGGGCATGAAGGGGGGTTTGCGTGGTATGTTTCGGCGTGCGCGCTGGTCACGCTGCTGACGGCGCTGACCCTGCCGCGCGATGACGAATCACGGCTGGGCTAGAGCCGTGTTGATCGAGCATCGTCACCAGTCCGAATGAGCCCATTCAGGCTGGATCTGCTCTAGCAAGGATCAGCTTTCGGGAGCCCCGAGCGGGTTGAGCCGGGATCATCGGTCAACATCGAAGCCACATTGAACAAGGCTTCGGGTGCTTCAAGCCCTTCCGGCGCCTCGCCACCCGCCATGACAGGTGCACCATGCCCTTCGCCGGATTCGCTCACCCGGCCGCCACCATGATTGGGTGACGATGCCTGTCGATCTTCGCCGGACCACACGGCCGAACGCGCTGGGGGTCGTCTTGTGGCGTCCCCCAGCGTGCGGCCTTACCGCCAGCCCATCGCCTGGAACACGCCATCGCGGCGGATCAGGCCATGCACCAGGGCGGCGGCCAGATGCGCCAGCACCAGCGCGAAGAAGCCGAACCCCAGCACCGTGTGCGTCTGGCGCAGCAGCGCGAACAGCGCGACATCGCGCGGCAGCAGCGCCGGCAGGGCAAAGCCCGGCCACATGATCACCGGATATCCGCCCGCCGACAGCATGCCCCACCCCACCAGCGGCATGGCGAACATCAGCGCATAAAGCGCCACGTGCGACCCGTGGGCCGCCAGTTTCTGGACGGCCGGAAGGTCGCGCGGCAGCGGGGGTGTCGGGGTGGCCAGACGGTTGATCAGCCGTCCGATCGCCAGCACCAGCACCGCCATGCCCAGCGGGCGGTGCAGCGCCACAAGCCCGGCATATCCGGGGCCAGCGGTCGAGGCCATCAGCACGCCGACGAACAGCATGACGAACACCATCGCCGCCATCAGCCAGTGCAGCAGCCGCGCAAGGGCTGTGAAACGCGTAACATCAGCCATTGTGGTCTCCTGCGATCTGACGGGGGGTGATGGCGCTGGGGGGTTTGGTCTCGCCCGCGCGGCCGCTGAAGGAACGCGCATAGACCGCCGAGCGCGCGGGCAGGATCGGGTCGTCCGATGCCGCGATGCCATGCGGCAGGATCAGCGGGTCGAACGTGATGTTGGTGCAGGGGCCGCCATCTTCGGCTTCGGCCGTCTGAAGGGTCAGCAGACCGGCATCAATGGTGGTGCGGTCCGCGGGCCACGGCTTCGTCGGGTCGGCCGTGGGGTCGCCCGGCTGCCCCACGGTCAGCATCAGGTGCCAGTGCAGCGGCCCGTGCGACAGGTCGCCCAGCAGCGCATCGAACAGATGGTCGGGCCCGGTTGCGGCCGGATCGGCGGGCGGGGGTGTTTCGGGCACCATGGCCCAGCGCACCGGCACGGTGGTGCCCTGCGCATTGGTGAACAGGAAGGCGTCAAGGCTGTTGAACGTGTCGTCGGCAAAGCCCGGCGTGATGGTCCGCGCCTTGAGCAGCCCGAGTGCCGCTGCCGTTGCGGGGTGGGCCTTCAGGAACGGCCCCACGCGCGCTGGGTCGGGCGCGTGGGTTGCGGGGTCGGGGCGGGTTGCGGCCAGAAAATCATAGAATTCTTGCGGGGTGCGCACCGGAAAGACCGGGATGTTGTTGATGCCCATGCGCCAGATGCTGTGGTCCGGGGCGGTCAGGCTCAGGGCCATGCTGCGCACGGTGGCCGGGGCGTCGGACTGGAAGGGCATGCCCCCGGCCAGCGCGAACCGGCCGATCACGTGACTGCGCCCGGGACGGAAGACCGCCGCATCCGACAGGGCCGAACCCGCGCCGTTGCCGTCGAACCAGCCGGTGACGCACACGCCCTTGGCATGGTTGCGGCGGAAGCCCGGGTGCACGCCATCAATCGACTGAAACCGCGCGATGAACATCGACTGCGTCAGGCGACCGGGCGCCACGAAACCGGCCGCCCACGCAAACGCCGCTGCCAGCACAAGCACGACGGCGCCGATCAGGCCGTAATACAGCCCGCTTCCGGGCCGGGCATCGGGGATGCCGGGGGGTGACGTCATGGACTGATCCTCTGTCTGTTTCGCAGTGGACGCATGGCGCGGCCAAATATTCCCGCCCGCCGGAAAAAAAATCCCGCAGAAAAATTTTGCAGAAAAAATGTCCGGGCGCGGGAATAAGACGACGCCCCGCGCGTCCATGCCGTATGACCCCGTGGATGCGGGGCACGAAGGGGCGGGCACATGGACAGCAGCGAGAAACTGGAGGCCGCGATTCCCGCGCTGCGGCGTTTCGCGCGCGTGCTGGTGCGGCACGACGCGGATGCCGATGATCTGGTGCAGGACTGCCTTGAACGCGCGCTGTCGCGGCTGGGGTCCGTGCGGCGGCAGTCTGACCTGCGCCCGTGGCTGTTCTCGATCCTGCACAGCCTGCATATAAGCCGCTGGCGGCGCATGAAGCGCGGGCTGAGCCTGGGCCTTGGCGCACCGCAGCCCGAAGACACCAACGCCCCCTCCCCGCAGGAGCTTCACATGCAGATGCACGATGCGGCGCGCACCCTTCTCGCCCTGCCCGAAGACCAACGCGCGGTGCTGATGCTGGTGGCGGTCGAGGGCATGGATTATGCGGTGGCGGCGGACATTCTGGACATTCCCGTGGGCACGCTGATGTCGCGGCTGGGGCGTGCGCGCAGCCGGATGCGTCTGCTGATGGACGGCAGCGGGGCCCAGACCCCGCGGGCCGGACGCCCGACCCTGCGGAGCGTGACATGACCACCCCTCCGCCAGACCCCCGCCCTGTCACCGAAGCCGACCTGCATGGCTGGGTCGATGACCAGTTGAGCACCGAACGCCGCCAGACGGTCGAACAGTGGCTGAGCACCCGCCCGCAGGACGCCGCCACCGTGCGCCAGTGGCGCGAGGACCGCGACCGCCTGCGCGCGGGCTTCAGCGATGCCACAACCCCTGCCCTGCCGCTGCACCTGTTGCCACGCGCGCGGCGCCGGCCCGTGACACAGATGCGGCTTGCGGCCTCGGTCGTGCTGGCGTTGGGGGCGGGGCTGGGTGTCGGGGGTTTTGCCGGGTGGCACGCCCACCGCCCGCCCATCGGGGTTGCGGCCATCGCGCAGGAAAGCCTGGCCGCAGACCGCATCTTCACGCAGGTGGCCGATCTGCCCCCCCAGGACAGCGCGGCCCCGCAGGACGCGGTCTCGGGCGATGCGGCGCATATCGGCATCTGGGCCAGCCGCATTCTGGGGCGCGCGGTCACACCCCCTGATCTGCGCAACGCCGGATACCGGCTGGAGGGCGGGCACATGATGGCCACCCTCTATGGCCCGGGCTGCGTGTTCGTCTATGCCGCGTCTTCGGGGGATGCGTTGCTGGTGTTCATGCGCCCCATGCACAGCGTGGACGTCAACGCGCACATGCGCGCGCTGCCCCATTCCCGGCAGCAGGGCACCGCACGGGGCTATGTCTGGGCAGATGACGGGCTGGGCGTGGGGCTGGTGGGGCATAACGGGCAGGACGTGCTGCGGCTTGCCCGCGATGTGCGCGACGGGGTTCTGCGCACGGCCAGCCCGGCGGAGTGACGCCACGGCATAACGTCGGGGTCAGAACGCCCGGCCGCATCACGTTTGACGGAAGCGGGGTGCGCCGCGGGGCCGATCGTGCAAACGTCGCGCCGGTGCGTTGCCGCACCCACGCCCGACCACCGGCCGCCGGCGAACTCGCCCGATCAGCCACAGGAACCCGCGCCCGGCGGGTCCGACGGAATATCCTGCATGCCCCACCCATCGCCCGACACCGCCGCCCGCCCCCCGCGCGACGGGGCCCCGCGCCCGCCTGCGGCCGTGATGCGCCGCCAGACGCTGGTGCTGGGGCTGCTGGTGGCCACAGGGGTGGTCAGCTACATTGATCGTGCCACACTGTCGGTGGCCAACGGCATGGTGCGCCACGATCTGGGGCTGTCGGCGGCGCAGATGGGGGTTCTGCTGTCGGCGTTTTTGTGGACTTACGCGCTGGCGCAACTGCCCGTGGGGTTCCTGATCGACAAGGTGGGCGCCCGCAAGGCCCTGAGTGCCGGGCTGGCCGTGTGGTCGGTGGCTCAGCTTCTGGTCGGGTGCGTGACATCGCTGGGCCAGTTCTGCGCGGCGCGTGCGCTGCTGGGGGTGGGGGAATCGCCCGTCTCGCCAGGCAGTGCGCGGGCCACGCGCGACTGGTTCCCGCTGCATCGCCGCGGCATGGCGACGGGCGTGTGGAACAGTTCCTCCAGCCTGGGCACGGCCATTGCGGTGCCGCTGCTGACGGTGCTGATGCTGGCGGTGGGCTGGCGGTGGATGTTCGTGGTGATGGGTGTCGCGGGGCTGGGCGTCGCGGGCGTGCTCTACTGGCTCTATCGCGATCCGCAGGCCTGCGGCCTTCCCGCCGATGCCCTGCGCCATATCGGCGATGCCCGCGCCCACGGCGACACCGCCCCCGACGCCCCCATCACCTTCGCCCAGTGGCGGCGGCTGTTCTCGCGGCGCACGGTGCTGGGCGTGCTGGCGGGGATGTTCGGCTGCATCTATGTGCTGTGGATGTTCAACGCGTGGCTGCCCTATTATCTGGAACACGACCGGCATCTCAGCGTGGGCTATACGGGGCTGATCGCCGCCATTCCGTTTGCCTTTGGCGTGCTGGGCAGCCTGATCAGCGGCTGGATGCTCGACCTTCTGGTGCGGTGGGGTGTCAGCCCGGTCAACAGCCGCAAATATCCCATGACCATCGGGCTGATCGGCATGGGGCTGGCCACCATCGTGGGGGCCGTGGCGCAAGACGGCGTGATCGGCATCGGCGCGATCTCGGTCGCGATGTTCCTGTGCTATGCCTGCACCGCGACGGCCTGGGCGACCCCGGTGATTGCCGTGCCGGGGCCGTTCTGCGCCTCCATGGGGTCGATCCAGAATTTCAGCGGCTATATCGGTGGCGCGCTGGCCCCTTCGGTGACAGGGGCCGCCCTGCAATGGACCGGCGACCTGCACGCCGGGCTGCTGACCGGCGCGGCCGTCGGGATCGGGTGCGGGGTTCTCTATTACCTTCTGGTCACGGAACCGGTGTCGATGGCAGAACTGGCACACCCGGCGGGGGCTCGACCGGAAAAATCATGATGAACGCGGCCCCGGCCCGGTCACGGCGGTCGCGCGCCACGATGCGCCCGCCCATGGCCTCGACAAAGCCGCGGGCAATCGCAAGGCCCAGCCCGGTGCCGGGGCGCGAACGGTCGGCCGCGCGAAACCGGGCGAACTTGTCGAACACGCGGTCGGGGTCACCCACGCCAAGGCCCTCGCCCTCGTCCAGAACGCTCAGCACCACATGATCGGCCTCGTGGCGCAGGCGGACGGTCACGCGCGTGCCAGGGGCGGTGTATTTCGCGGCATTGTCCAGCAGGTTGAACAGCGCCTGCTCCAGCAACACATCATCCAGCAGCAGCATCGGCAGGTCCGCCCCCGCATCCAGCACCACGTCGTGATGGGCCAGAATCTGCGCCGCCCGTGACAGGGCGCTGCCCGCGACCTCGGCCAGGTCCACGCGCTCGCGCCGGGGGGACAGGCCACCGGCCTCAAGCCGGGTCATGTCCAGCAGGTTGGCCACAAAGCGGTTCAGGCGTTCGGCTTCCTCGCGGATTGTCTCGGTCAGGGCCTTGCGGTCATCAGGGCCAAGCAGCGCGTCATAGCCGTCAAGGCTGGAGGCCGCGCCCAGAATGGCCGCCAGCGGCGTGCGCAGATCGTGCGAGATCGACGTCAGCAGCGCCCCGCGCAGCTTTTCCGTCTCGGCGCCGAGGCGGGCGCGGTCCAGATCCTCGGCAAAGGCGATGCGTTCGATGGCAAGGGCGGTCTGGTCGCTCAGCGCATCCAGCAACTGCCGCTGTTCGGGGTCGAGGATCGGCCCCTCGCGCTCCGAATCCAGCCCGATCACCGCCACCGGGCCACGGCCGGTGCGCGCGGGCACGAACAGCCATTGCGCCCCCGGCAGCGTGTCGGAATCCCGCCCGGTGACGCGGTCGTGCCGCCAGGCCCAGGCCGCCGCCGCCAGATCTTCCGAGCCGATGCCGTCGGTGGCGGCCGAGGACGCGCGCACGACCATGCCCTCGCCCTCGGGCATCAACAGGACCGTGCCGGTGCCCAGCAGGGCCGCGATGCGCCGGCACACCGTCCACAACAGGTCGTCCATGATCAGGATGCCCGCCAGTTCGCGGCTGAACTGATACAGCGACTGCGTGATGTCCGCCCGGTGCCGGGCCACCACGGCCTGGCTGCGGACCCGCGCGCCAAGGTGGCTGGCAATCACCGCGGTCAGAAAGAAGAAGAACATGGCAACGACGTTTTCAGGCGCCGCTATGGTGAACGTATAAAGCGGCGGCAGGAAAAAGAAGTTGAAGCTGAGCATCCCCAGCACCGACGCCCACAGCGATGGCCACAACCCATAGGCCACGGCCACCCACAGGATGGCTGTCAGAAACGCCAGCGAGACGTTGTTGATCTCCATCCCCTGCCGCAGGCAGAACGACACCCCGACCGCCACCGTCACGATCAGCGTGCTTTCGAGGTAAACCCGGGCCTTGCGCGCGGGCCGGGGGGCCGGAAGCAGGGGTTCGCGCCCCGCATCGGCCGACCGCGCGACGATGTGGATCGGAAAACTGCCCGCATGGCGCACCAGACGGTCGGTCACCGACAACCCCAGCCTGGCCCGCAGCCACCCCTGCCAGCCCGATCCCAGCGGGTGCCCCGCCACGATCTGGGTGACGTTGTTCGCGCGCGCATAGGCCAGCGCGTCCAGCGCGACATCGCCCCCCGGCACGATCGCCGTCTCTGCCCCCAGCGCCTTGGCCAGATGCATCTCGGCCGCCACCTGCGCGCGCATGGTGTCCGACAGGTCGCGGCTGGTTTCGATATGCAGCGCGATCCACGGCGCATGCAGCCGGTCCGCCAGCCGCTTGGCATAGCGGATCAGCCCTTCGTCGCGGTCCTGAAAGGTCAGACAGACCAGAATCCGCTCCCCCGCTGCCCACGGCCCGGCAATCGCATTCGCCTTCATGTGATCGACAAGCTGCGCATTGACCTGCTGGGCGGTCTGACGCAGCGCCAGTTCCCGCAGGGCCGTCAGGTTCCCGGGCGTGAAATAATGCAGCATCGCACGACGCGCACCCGGGGCGGCATAGATCTTGCCATCACGCATGCGCGCCAGCAGGTCGCCCGGCGTCAGATCGACCAGTTCGATCTCGTCCGCTTCGTCCAGCACGCTGTCGGGCACCGTCTCGCGCACCCGCACGCGTGTGATGCCAGCCACGATGTCGTTAAGGCTTTCCAGATGCTGGATGTTGACCGTGGTCATCACGTCGATGCCCGCGGACAGGATTTCCTCTACATCCATCCAGCGTTTGGGATGGCGCGAGCCCGGCGCGTTGGTGTGCGCCAGTTCATCCACCAGCACCAGATTCGGCCGCCGCGCCAGCACCGCATCAAGGTCCATCTCGTGCAGGGTGCGCCCCCGATAGGCCACAGGGCGCGGGGGTAGCGCCTCCAGCCCCTCGGTCAGGCGCGCGGTCTCGGCCCGGCCGTGGGTTTCGACCACGCCGACCACCACGTCGGCCCCTTCCTGCATCAGGTGCTGCGCGGTGGTCAGCATCTCGAACGTCTTGCCCACACCGGGGGCGGCGCCCAGAAAGATCTTCAGCCGCCCCTTGCGGCGCCCGTCAGGGTCTTTTTGCGCCTGACGCAGCAGGGCGTCGGGGTCGGGGCGTGCTTCCATGCGGTTCAGCGGACCGGCGCCGGGGCGGCCGCGTCCAGCGCCATGTTCAGCGCCAGCACATTGACGCGCGGTTCACCCAGCCAGCCCAGCAGCGGTTCGCGGATCTGTGCCTTGACCACCTGGCGCACGCGGTCCTGCGTCAGGCCCCTGACACGGGCGATGCGCGGCACCTGAAAGAACGCGGCGGCGGGCGAGATCTCGGGGTCGAGGCCACTGGCCGAAGCCGAGACCAGATCGGCCGGAACGGGCATGCCTGCCGCAATGGCCTCGGGGTTTTCGGCGCGGATGGCACGCACGTCCTGCGCCGCACGGTCGGCCAGGGCATGCGACGTGGGGCCAAGGTTCGACCCCGCAGACGCCGCGGCGTTATACGGTGCCGATGCCGTGGCCGACAGGCGACCATGGAAATAGCCGGGGCGGGTGAAGTTCTGCCCGATCAGGGCCGACCCCACGATGTGGCCGTCCTGCCGGATCAGGCTGCCCTGTGCCTGATGGGGCATCAGGACATTGGCGATGCCGGTCATGGCCAGCGGATAGGCAAGCCCCGTCAGACCGCTGAGCAGGATGAACAGCATGGCCGCAGGCCGAAGGTGACGCAGTGATCCAGTCATGGTGAGACTCTCATGCAAGACCGATGCCCGTGACGAGCATATCGATCAATTTGATAAAGATGAAGGGCACGACGATCCCGCCGACGCCATAGACCAGCAGGTTGCGGCGCAGCAGCGACGCGGCCCCCACCGGCCGATACCGCACGCCCCGCAGTGCCAGCGGGATCAGCGCGATGATGATCAGCGCGTTGAAGATGATGGCTGACAGGATGGCGCTTTGCGGTGTTGCAAGATGCATCACGTTCAGCGCGGAAAGCTGCGGATAGAACCCCACGAACATCGCGGGGATGATTGCAAAATACTTCGCCACGTCATTGGCGATTGAAAATGTGGTCAGCGCGCCGCGCGTCATCAGCAACTGCTTGCCGATGCCCACGATCTCGATCAGTTTTGTCGGGTCGCTGTCCAGATCGACCATGTTCCCGGCTTCGCGCGCGGCCACCGTGCCGGTGTTCATCGCCACCCCCACATCGGCCTGCGCCAGTGCCGGAGCGTCATTTGTGCCGTCACCGCACATGGCCACCAGCTTGCCCGCGGCCTGTTCCTTGCGGATCAGCGCCAGCTTGGTCTCGGGGGTGGCCTGCGCCAGAAAGTCGTCCACGCCGCTTTCCGCGGCAATGGCCGCAGCCGTCAGGGGGTTGTCGCCCGTGATCATCACGGTGCGGATGCCCATGCGCCGCAATTCGACAAAGCGTTCCCGGATGCCGCCCTTGACCACGTCCTTGAGGTACACAACCCCCATCAGCCTGCCATCGTCCATCACGGCCAGCGGCGTACCGCCGGCGCGCGCAACGTCGTCGGCAATCTGGCGCACGGCCCGCGCAGGGGCGCCCGCCTGACTTTCGCCCACAATGGCCAGAACACTTTCGACCGCACCCTTGCGGATGTTGCGCGTGCCAATGTCGATGCCGCTCATGCGGGTCTGGGCCGTAAAGGGCACGAACCGCGCGTCCAGCGTTGTCATCTCCCGGCCACGAATGCCAAACCGCTCCTTGGCCAGCACGACGATCGAACGACCTTCCGGCGTTTCATCGGCCAGCGACGCAAGCTGTGCCGCGTCCGCCAGAGCCTGCGCGGTGATGCCGGGCGCGGGCAGGAAGTCGGCCGCCTGGCGGTCGCCGATTGTGATCGTGCCCGTCTTATCCAGCAACAATGTGTCCACGTCACCTGCGGCTTCCACCGCGCGGCCCGACATGGCCAGCACATTGAAGCGCACCAGCCGGTCCATGCCCGCAATGCCGATGGCCGAAAGCAACGCACCGATGGTCGTCGGGATCAGCGTGACAAACAGCGCCACAAGCATCAGCACCGGAATGTGGCCGCCGGCATAGGCCGCAAAGCTGGGGATCGTTGCCACCGCGAAGATGAAGATCAGCGTCAGCCCGGCCAGCAGGATCGTCAGTGCGACCTCGTTCGGGGTTTTCTGGCGCTGCGCCCCTTCCACAAGCGATATCATGCGATCAAGAAAGGTCGAGCCCTGGGCGGCCGTGATCCGCACGATCACCCAGTCCGACAGCACCCGCGTGCCCCCCGTCACCGCGGAACGGTCACCACCGCTTTCACGGATGACCGGCGCGGATTCACCCGTGATGGCGGATTCGTCCACCGAGGCAATGCCCTCGATCACCTCACCGTCGGACGGAATGAAATCCCCCGCTTCCACCAGCACGACATCGCCCACCATCAGTTCGGGGGCTGCAACGTCCTCAAACAGGCCCGTGCGGCGGAAGGCACCGCTGTCATCGGCCAGCAGTCGCTTGCCGTGCGTTTCCGTGCGGCTGCGGCGCAGGCTGTCGGCCTGGGCTTTTCCGCGTCCCTCTGCGATGGCTTCGGCAAAGTTTGCAAACAGCAGCGTGAACCAGAGCCAGAGGTTGATCTGGATCGCAATCCCCGGGTACGTGACACCCCGGATCAGGTCACGAACCAGAAGAACCGTGGTCAGAACAGTCACGATCTCAACCACGAACATGACCGGGTTGC
>Ga0157365_10000569_pt1 | contig 15897 bp, 25 predicted proteins | sample AttsexASBM3_FD_111478 | JGI IMG/M metagenome (GOLD analysis project Ga0157365, IMG submission 111478) | Fungus gardens microbial communities from leaf cutter ant in Ribeirão Preto, State of São Paulo, Brazil - Atta sexdens ASBM3 | ecosystem: Host-associated > Fungi > Mycelium > Unclassified ... | reverse complement strand
TTCCTGGAGCTGACGCCATGGGGGATTGGCGTCCGGCTGCGCGCCGCCGCCTGGCTGCCCGGCACACCACAGTTCTGCGCAACGCCGGGGTGTGTGCCGGGTACGCACCCGGCGGCGTGGTGACTCAGGCGTCGGGCTGCTGTTCGTTACTCTCAAGCAGCTCGTTGTACATCACCTGAATGGCTTCGCGGCTCAGCATCGCCAGCGTGCGGTAAAACGCGGTGGTGGCATGCGCTTCCACTTTGCCCAGGAAAGCCCCGCACCACGGCAGCAGATACTCTTCGAACAGCGCCAGCTGTGCCGCGCTCTCATCTTCCGCCGACTGATCTTCCAGCCATGACGCAGAGAGCAGCAGAACACCAAAGTGATCCGCGGGCGCATCGCTTAGTGGCATACCGCGCGAGGAGAGAAACGCCCGCACTTCCGGCTCGGTTTTTCCTTCAGGCCACTGTGAAGCGTAAGGCGGCACGTTACAGTCGCTGCCGACAAACAGCGCGTTGTAATCAGCGGCCAGCGCCTGAGGATCGCTGTTCTGTTGCAGACGGGTCAGCAGCTCATCCTGCTCCAGCGGCCACTGTGACTGCAGCTTACCCTCGCGTAGCAGGGTAAACAGCGGGACCAGCAGCGGGTCCTGCGGCTGACGATTAAACAGAGAGCCGATCACGCGGCACAGAATGGAAAACTCATTCATGAGTCAGATTTCCTTGAGGCAAAGTAAGTTAAAAGTCAGCCAGTTCAGCAATATGTTTGCCGCTGCGCTGCTCCAGAAAGTCGAGCAGGCGGCGCGGCGTGACATTTAACACCCGATCCTCCGGAAAATCCACTTCACGGGCGATGCGCAGGCAGTGATCGAAATGGCCCAGCGTAAACGCGGTGTGGGAATCGGAGCCAAACGCCAGGCGTCCACCGGCGTCGCGCACCGCGGCGGCAATCGCGCGACAGTTAGGTTCACTGCCGGGACGCGAGTGGGTAAAGGAGGAGTTGTTCAGTTCCAGCGCCACGTCATAATGTGCGGCTGCTTCAGCGATAGCCGGGATATCGACCGGAAATTTCGGGTTGCCAAAGCAGTTTTCTACACATCCAAATTGAATCATATCGTTAAGGTGTTAAACGGTCAAAGATTCGTACAAGATAGGCTCTATCAGCATCAGGTACAGAACGGCGTCCACCGTCGATAACCTTCCATTTGAACTTAACGTTTTCCCAAATCACGCGTTGTTCATCACCGCACTTAGGGCAAGGCACATGAAAGTAACTCTGATCGTTCATTGCAAATTCTTGGCATATGGGATCATCAGGTACTAACGGTGTAGAGCACATCATGATTAGTGAATCGCGGAATGAATCACAGCGTTGGGATACGAGGGCGATTGGATTACCCTCATCACCATCAGTTTCTACGCCTGAAATCTCATCACAGAAAGCACGTTTAGCAGTAAGGCCACGTAGTGTTGATGGTGAGTTAAGCGATACAAAGTAATCGAATGTACCAACGGTAGTTTCCTGTGTGGTTACATCGTTAGTTTTGGTCTTGTCTGATTTACTCGTGATTAGCTTTGCAAGTGATGGTGTTAGTTGGATCGTACTTACCATTCTTGTACTTCTTCACTGTATTTGCTGTTGTACCAGCAATTACCAAGTTTGATGGATCACTTTGAAGAAAGTACAGGGATGCATCAGTAACTAATGTTATTTTTAGTAACATGCCGAACTTATTAGTACAACCTTACGCACCCCAAGTTCAACAATTGGATCTAATGGTTGTTTTTCAAATTCGTACAACCGCATCGGACTTGCTTGTAACTCACCATCACAAAAATTAAGGTCTTTCTCTACCCAATCACTCGGTTTAATCTTCTGAGGCGGTAGTATGTTCTTCACCGCCTGATTCAATATCTTTACTAACTTCTTCTGATTCTGATTCTGATTCTGATTCTGATTCTGAAATTCCATTTTCATATTCTTCTAAATCTTCCTCGTACTCGTAATTTCCAATATCACCTAGCACTTAATCTATTTTATCTTTTAGCGTTTCCCTCAATTGGTTTGCATCTTCGCTTGCGAATAGTTCTATGTATGTTGTGTTCGGGATACTACGCAACATGTTCTTTAGTTGTAGTAAGTAACTTGAAAGAGATTCGGTGACATAATCAACCTCTATTAAATTACGTCTTTATTGATCCGCATTCATTTCTTCAATGTCAGCTTTAGCTTTTGCTAATCGTAATTGTTCACGCTGGGTTTATTCTTTTATATCTGTTAGTCCTTTCAATGGTGTTAGTACATTATCCTGTACCCATTGATAGATCTCTTCGTCTGTTCCTTCTATATCTAAACCCTTTGCTTTCCAATCACGGCTAACTGTAGCGGGATCATAACCGTAGATTTTTGCTAATTGTAAGCACGTCATATTTCCTCATATTGTGAATGAATTAGGTTTCAAACCTCATATATTTTATTTAAAGGGTGCGGCGAAACTACGCGGCGTTTCAAAACGCCAAAGAGAACCTATTTTTTTATTTATTAACATTGGCAATTGAACTATTTAAGTACTTCATGATAATCTTTCTGAACCACACACACGCGAGGTTAGTTTTATGCTGGATTACTTGTTTAGGTTCTTTGAGTTGTTCACAAAGTTGCCCAAATCTGTTCAAGAGCAAATCATCGATGCTATTATTCTTACGTTAACGCTTGTCTTTAAGCATTTCTTTAGAAAGAAAAGTGAAGATGATTTACGTACAGCTACTGAGGAAGCAGTAACACCACAACAGTGGAATACTACAACGGCTAATGTTACTAATATTATGCCATCTCTTTACTCTCAGAAGAAAAAGGAAGAGTTTGCTAATTCAGTTATCGAGTTAATTAGAAGCAATTCATTTATTCAAGAACTTGGTAATCGCATCGATAAGATCAATGCTACTGATGAAGAGGTTTATGTTGCTTTGTGCTCTATCGAAACCAAAAAATTAATCATTGAAATGCTTGAAAAGAATACCAAGTAAACATCAAAATTTTAGAATTACATTTGCATAGCTTTTATGGTAAGGATTTAATATGAATCTTCAAGCTAGTCTGTTTATAGCCGCTGCATTAGCTGTTGGTGCCTATCAATGGATAAAGCATAAAGGTACAAAAAGAATTGTGCGAAAGGTAGTATTATTTTTGTAGGTGTATTACTTGCAGTACCTGTTTTCTTTGTTTCCTCGGTTACAATTTATGGCCTATGGGGTCAGGATGGACAAGCAAAAGAAGATGCTGAACAGGCTGCACGTAAAGCATAAGAAGATAAGAACCCTATCCTTTTTGCAAAAAATCACCATAATCCTGTTTATGAGTGTCAACGAGCTATCGAGAAGTTAGCTAAGTTCGATTTCAAATGGAATGATTCGATTACCAACCCTGCCTTTGTTACTTACTCATGGGTTAGTAAAAATTCAAAGGTAATTGAAATGTATGGCGACCAAGCTAAGGCACAGAATGGATTTGGTGCTTATAAGAATGTGCAGTATTCATGCAAATTTAATGGTGAAACTGGCGAAATTTTATCTTATAACTTCGAATAATTATTAATTTATGCCCTACCGCTTTTAAAGTGGTAGGGCTTAATATAATGAGTTCTATAGCAATGTATGAACCTTATGGAACGGTACTGAACGGTATATGTAACCTTGTACCGCTGTTACGCCAGCATCGATCAGTGCTGGTAGCTCTCGCCGCTGCTCTACTCCCTTTGTAATTACATAGGGGCAATACACCATGATGTTCTTCATCAGTATGTTGAAGTTAGGTTTCAGTACTTCATGACGATAGAACGTCCTATCAAGTTTAACAGCCTCAAAGTATCCGGTTGTCAGTGCTGTAACATTGGCACGTCCTGAACCGAGATCATCAAGGAACAATCGACAGCCAGCGTTTTTGAGTGTTTTAAGTACCGACTGATTATCCTGAAATTCAAAGTCTTCTTTTATCTCTAACCTGGCAAACTCCAACCTATCCAGTAGTTCGATGATTTCAGAATCAAATGCACATAGCCGTGCCTGAACTGAATCCACGTTAACACTACAGTACAGGCGATTATCTCAGAACCATGACGCACTTGGTTCTATTGCCTGTAACTGTTGTTTCAGTAGCTTCTTCTTCCCTTCAACCGTCATAGCCATGATGTAAAACCTACTGTTGAGCACTGGCAGATCTTCACGGTGAAAGCGGGTTAGTAGCTCGCACCCTACGAGCTGGCCTGATGTTGTCATAATGGGTTCTGCTATGAAGGTAGTGCTGGTCATTCCGTTTATCTCTCCAACCGATTGATAAGAAATTATTGATCGCTTTATCCTATTAATTAAAGACACATTCACACAGAAGAATAAGACATATATTATTGAAAATGATAGTTTTTATTCCTTTTTTAGTGTTTTTTCTTGTATGATGTGAGATCACTATATAAATTTACAGTACCGTGAGCTTTTTGGAGGTGTGAAAATGGGCAATTAGAATAGTTTCGATCTTGGTATTGCATTTGGTATTCAGCTCTATTTCGAGTGCGGGGAACGGATCACAGTCGTTCATCCAAGCGGTTACTTGAATAGGATTGAAGAAGGGCATTGTGTATTGTTCGAAACAGCACCGACTGAGGACGGTACACGTATGTACTGGTTTGGTATGGTGTCCAGTAACGCATACTACTTTATACTTGAGGTGGCTAAGCCAGTTAATGTTTTTATGGTACGTAGCTGGTTTCTTGCTCAATAAAAGATGTTAGAAGCACATAACGGTAACCTGGACGAGTTCAGTGATATGCAAGGTGAATTACCGTTTTAATAGCACCTTCAAGCAGGTTATGGTACATACATTCAAAAGACTTTTTCAGGAAGGGAATCATGGAATGGGGTAATGTTTCTGATTGGTTTAGTGCCGCCTGTAATGCTGTTATGGCAGGAGTAGCCGTATATGCTGCTTTCAATGCTAAGGACTGGCTATCCCCTAAACTAAATGAAAGAAAATTCAAGTTCGCTGATGAACTCATTGATCAGTTCTGCAAACTACAACAGGAAGGATTTTACTTGCACAGTGATGTGAAGCATATAATCAATACCGACCCTGATCTACAAGGTGATGCTGACGTTTTCAGAAAACGCTGGAATGCTATGTATCAGAGGGAAAGTGAGTACCGAAAGAATATAATCAACCTCCAGACAACTATGGAAAGAATGGAATTGTGGGGATTGCATCCCAAAAGCCATAGTGATTTTAAAGATATCATAAGTTGCCATTTGAGCTTAGCATACAAAATAGAAGAATCGCTCTCTATTGGAGCAGACGAAACCAGATTTAGGCTACAAAACTGCTTTGAGTACGATAGGCAAATTAGTGATTATTACAAAATGGTTCGCGGCTCGCACAATAAAATAATGAAACACTATAGCCAATTGTTCATTGATTAAGGATATTTTATGGCATGGTATGATGTTACAGGATCAATAGCGGATTTGGTTATGGCTGGAGTAGCTGTTTACGCTGCTGCAAATGCAAACCAATGGTTCTCACAAAGATCTCACACTAAAGGTTTTGATAAAGCAGAACAACTATTAGCAGATATCGACGCTCAATACGGAAATTTAAAATATTACATTTCTGATCTTCATAACGCACTTGAATATTTAAATGCTATAAATGAAAAAATGACGTATGTTGATGGAAAGAAATCAGGTGATTATGAAATGCTGTGTGTTACTCATAAACACGACATTGAAAAAATTGATCGTTTGTCAGAAAACTTTGTGATGCTTGAACGATGGTCATTAGTACTTAAAAACAAAAATATAATTGAAGGCCTTTTGAAAAAACTTCGTGACTCAAGTGTATCCGCGTATAATTCCTCTTCATTAGCACAAAGTTGCATATATAATGCCGAACATATGGGGATGGAAGAGTTTCAAGTAACTCTCAAACACTTCAAAAGTCACTATGATGAATACGTAAAAGAATTAGCTAATGCTGAGCAGAAATATATTAAATTCAAGAAAATGAAATTCATTGATTTGTTTCATGTGAAATAATCATTTCCATTTCATTAACTTCCTTCACAAAAAATTCTGGCATAGCATTTAATGAAAGCATTTAAAATTTTTATTTTTATGTTATTAATCCCACCATTTATATTATGCAGCATTGTTGTTGCTAATTCCCTTCAACAATATGACTGGGGTTCAGTCCCTGATTGGTTCAGTTTTTTTGCTAATTTTTGCACAGTAATCATAACATTTATGATTGCCATTCGTGCGAAAAAATTTCTTGATGAAAAAGTACACAGTGAAGGTCTAACTCGAGGATATAAAATTTTAGATACCATCGATGAAATCGTTGATACGCTTCCTTCATTAATGTTTAGAACAATCAATAATGATGAAGTTGTACAAATGGCATCTAAACCGGAGGAGAATTATGAAAATTATAGCTTGGAGTCAGCAATAAGCAATGCAGATAAAATTTATTGGAAAATAAATGAAATTCAAGTCAAGCTTAAACAAGTTGAATTTATGATTAAGAGTCTTAACCGTTGGCATGTAGACATCAATCATACTCATGAATTTAATTTATTCATTAAAACATGCTCTGTTTTTTTGGAAAACCTTGGTTACATAACTGGTCATAATTCCGAACTTCACTACCCAAACACCGAATATAGTACCAAAAAAGCCCGACAACTCACCCCTCTTCTCTCTGTGATGCATGCTGAAGTTGAAAATTGCTATGAGCAGATTCTCTCATTAAAATTCAAAGAAACTTTTACAGTCAATTAATTATCTTAAGGCCGTAGTTGAGTAAACTCGCGGCCTGAATTACTAATTCAATATAAGGATTGGTAAGACTTTCATTAAAGTATTCATCCTTGCGTTCTCTGATGGTTAAGTACTGAAACGGATCGCCTAAATCTCGTACTCTCAAATCGCGGGTTTCTATCTGAAAACCATCAGTACCATTAGTTTCTATCCGTACTTCTTCTGTAACATAGAGAAAGTAGTATGTTCCATCATCGTATGTGTTAAATTCCAATCTAATCATTTACTAAATTCCATAGTTGGTTAGTACCGCTAACCTTTCTATGTATTTATTGTTTCCTTTTAAAGAAAAGATTTAGAAAACTAACTGTTTTTATTTAAATCTTCAAGCCTAATTTTTATCGCGTCCTCTCTACTTAAATAGCCATTTCCTCGACACTTTCTACAACTTTTATTACTTCTTTTGGAACAGTCAGGACAATCAAATGAATCAAATGAATCAAAAACATCAAAATCAATTCCAAAATAAATATCTTTCAAAAGAGTGCCATCTCCAATACATACCGGGCAAGATTCTGCACCCATAATTTGCACACCTTCGCAGAGAGGACACACCATAAATTTTGAACCTGAAACAGAGCTATTTCTCTCTTTTGAATGGAACTTGGTAAATTGCTCAAAATACTTTTTTATGGATCGATATATATCTTTTTTATCTTCTTCCTTTTGAAACATTTGTGGCTGAACTCTGATCCGTGGCATTCCTGTTTGTTTCAAAACCAATAAATCCTTCTCTTTATCATCCAATATTCCGTAGGATGTCATATGTCTGTGGTGGCCATCATACTCGACCCCAATTTTTGCAATAAACTCTTTTGAATGACGTGTATATAGTTTTACTGTTAAATCGATCGATAAAGAATTCTTGCTTCTCGGGTTATAGATTTTTTCCTGTAATTGGAAATTAATGACATACCTTCCATGCACACCATTAATTAATACATTAGTGCCAGCTATCTTTGTAAAAGAGAGTGGCTTAAAAAAAGACATTATATATGCTATGACAGTTATTTCAGAAGTAGAGGATAGATTTTCTTTCTTTCCAAAGTTAAATAAATATTCGGCTAAAAAGTCATTTCTAAGGATTTCTTCCATTTCTGAATGAGTGTAGCACTTTATAGATTCATTATTTTTGACCATCCCTAATCACCTAATATTTTCATTTTTCAACATCATTGCTTTCAAGGTTTCGATAGTCATAATTTTATTGCTGCGGTGTATCATTGCATGGCAGTTTGGACACAGGGGAACCATATCGTCAATCGGGTTTACTACATAGTTCTCACCTACTGTATGAAGCGGTTTGATATGATGAACATGTATAAATCCCTTACCATGTTCACCATATACTACCTCAAAGTCGAAACCGCAACATTTACACGTCGTTCCATGATGATCAATACAAGCCTGCCGTGCTTTCGGATCACGCTCATATGAGTTGACTATAACTTGCTTTTTGGCACCTTCAGCATAGTTTTCAGGCGAGCTAATTTCATCAGGAAACGGATTAGATAAAAAGTCTGCATACCAAACTGTTCCTTCTTTACGAAGGTAACGTTTTTCAAGTTTAGGGGTGAAACGTTTGATAACAGCTACGTCTCTATCCTCATCGTTTCTCCCCTGCTCCATATCGAAGGTGTAAAGATCATAGCCTTCAGCTATCAATTTTATGTGTTCAATTGCTTGAATGTATCCCAAATTCTTTCTTTCTCTACCATTCACTACTTTGCTTTTCCACCGCTCCCTTAGTATGATTGCTCTTTCTTGCTCTTTCTGTACATCCCATGCACCAAAGATCACCATTTTCTTGTCATGATTCACAAATGACCAACTCCAAGTAAAGTTTCTACAAGTAGCACCATGCGACTGGATGAATTGTTTTCTGTTCATGTTTTCCCTCTCTTAAGTACCTCTTTGTACACAAAAAGTGCATACTTGATCCAGCTCTTTATGTAGCTATTCAATAGCATCATAGTAAGGGAAAATGACCAGAGCGAGAGTTGTGAAACTGGCGGGGCATGTCGTACTTACCAATTCACTTTAGGTACTTCACTTGCTGTACTAACACCTATCGAGCAAAGCGAGAAGTAACGCCTTCCGTCTTTTCAAGTACCTACGAGAAAAACGGAACGTTCACGATCTAATATTTGGTTTTTATTGAGACTGACGAGCAACGCGAGTTAGGCTCTCTAATGACTGAATATCAGTAAGGAATTAGGAGATCCAATTAATATTAAATAAGGGGTACTAATTCGGGACAGTACAGAAAACAAGCAGAAAACAGGCAAAAAAGACGTTAAAAGGCCAATTTTTGGCGTTTTTTCATACTAATTTAACCCGATTTAACCTGAATTACCCCGAATTAGTACGATGGAACCCTAATTAGCACCCCACTATCGGACTAATTTAGGAAGGGTAAATTATCTTGATGAACTCATACAGCTCTTTCTTGGTTGGATTACTTTCAATAAGGCGTGTGAGATTATATAGCTCTTCACCATTTAGAAATTCACCACCTCGCGGATCGTCTGTTCTAATAGGTGTACCATTTACATACATCGCCCATAGTTCTTGTGATACACCTGTCAGTACTACCTTGTAATCATTCACCCTCGATTTAGAGTAATTGTCACTTTCGAACATCTCATTACTATCAAGTATTGCTTTTGTTTTAGCTATGCTGATATCACCCATCATTGTTAGTAGTAAAAGTATGTTCTTTTTTACCATGCCCTTCTTAGAACCTTTTGATTTTGTCATAGCATCTATATGCTCCTTGATAACGTTCTGTGCAGCACTGGTTAACTGATTTAGATTTTTAACCCCTGCTAAGTGACTACGCAGATCATTATTTTGATGTACCATTTCTTTTCTTCCACGTTTCTTTAGTTCATGTGGTTCTTTCTTTTTTGTCATAATAAATACTCCTGTAAAACTCTCAGTTAATTGTTGGCCTGTAGTGATTCCACCCACTACAGGCCATTTTTATTAAATTTTTTAGCGTGTTCTATTAGTGAAGAACAGCATGGTTACTATCTTTTGTATTTGGTATTACCGAGAGTAACTTTTGTCACATTGTCGATTACATCTTTAGGTAATTGTTGGTACTTCGATTTGTAGAATGTACCGTTAAGGATAGAACCATAAACTTGCTTGGTTGATTCTCTTTTAAACTTCACATTTGCCCATTGGGTAATTGTTGTAAGAGTATGTTTACCAGCTGCATATTCAACAAATAGATCATTGTGTTGTTCAATAGTTAATCTTCTACTTGTTATCGCCTTTCGACTTCTGTTCTTCGATGATGTATTTTCCTGATGTGAAACCCATTCAAGATTTGATTCTGCATTATTAGTACGATTTTTATCCTTATGGTTTACTTCATCACTTGGTTTCTTATTTTTATGAAATGCGGTACATACAACAATATGTTGATTGATTGTCTTACCGTTGATTTTTACTTGGTTGTACCCTGTGGTTTTATTATGGCACACAGGAATATAACCATTCCTTTTAATATCCCAAACACGTCCATCGTTTGATACGTAATGATTATCATCATATTTTGCGTGATTCGATCCTTGAATCATCATTTTGTTTACCTCTCTTTAGATATTATTATCTTCCCAAATTTATTATTGATTGACTTACCGTTTCGTAAGAATGATGTGTTGGTTTAGTAAGTACTGAAAAGCACTTGCAAGCGTTTCACGCTCAGACACATCACTTTCACTGAGTTTTTTTAGTTCTGCTAACTGTGCGTCAGTGATACGTACTGATACCAAATAAGTTTTTACATCTTTTTTATTTGTTTCATTTTGATTTCCATATTAGTTATGATTTCAATTTCGTAGTAAACCCTAAGCAAAAAGCACCCTACAGACGTAGGGTATCTTTAAATGAAAGGATATTTTTCAAGGGAATTTATAGATGAGTCACAATCTATATTTTATTTATCATTTTGTTCATTGCGAACAAAACGACGAAACGGAATGATGTGAACCATTAACATTTCTTTTACTACGATTTATTTATTATTTTTCTTCAGAACACGTGTGACATTTACAGTATAGAATATTTTTTCGGAGTGTTTCAGACGAATCTTTAGTATCTATACTACTAAGTTTTTCATTCTTGCAGTACTGATAACGTATGAGCTAAGAGTAAAGAACTTGATGTGTACATTATACCAGATTTATTTTTTCTGTTTCAGATAGCTTGTTACCATTCTATTTATAGCTGGTATCTTCAATGGTAGTGCAATGATACATAGCATCATAAAGAAGATGGCACTGACTAAGTAGAAAGGGAATAGTACGCAAATGTAAAGTAAAAACCCAGTACTTCTATTAAAAAATTCATTGATGGTTCCTCATTGGTTATTGTTTATATATTTATTAAGAACCGCTAAAGACGTGCTCAAATGCATAAAAAAATCCCCTTTTGGGGCTTAATTTAAGTTGATTACTTTCTTGGCCAAAACAGCTTGCTGTCTAATTCTGGACAACCCACAACCTTAAGCATTTTCCTCGCCTGCTCCAGCATTGTAATAGATGCATTATGATAAACTGCGTATTTTCCTACTAATGTTTTCAGAAATTGTTCTGGTATATCAATAGAATTATCTACTGCTTTCTCATTCATTACTTTATCGTTGGAGAATGGTATAGCACCTAAGTAGCACCCCCATTCATACGGGGTTTTACCAGCACTAAAATTGAAATATTCCTCATAACCCTTGATTTCAAATGACAGGTATAGACGGCGTTCTACCTTCCATGCTCGTGCATCACCTATACTACTTCGAACAATGTCTCGCAATTTATTACGAAATTCATGTACAGGATCTTCCAAAACTCCATACTGAGCATGACCTGCCCCCAGTACTAGATACAACGCTCAGTTAGTAATGTCGGTTTGTTTACCTTCTAATTTTGCATTTCTCCAGCTTGCTGCAAATTCAGCCGGTGTCTGGTATTTCAGCGATGAATGAGGACTGTACTCGTTATAGTCCTGCCGCCAGTCATTAATGACTTTTCTGGCGTGAACGATATCGCTGAACCAGTGCTCATTCAGACATTCATTGCGAAATCGTCCGTTAAAGCTCTCAATAAATCCGTTCTGAGTTGGCTTGCCCGGCTGGGTTAAGCGCTACTCAACACAATGCTCAGAAGCCCATTGATCCAGTGCGCGGCAGGTGAACTCCGGCCCCTGGTCAGTTCTTATCGTCGCTGGATAGCCTCGAAACAGCGCAATTCTGTCCAGAATGTGTGTCACCTGCACGCCTGAAATCCCAAAGGCAACAGTGACCGTCAGGCATTCCTTCGTGAAGTCGTCCACACAGGTCAGGCACTTGATCCTGCGACTAGTGGCGAGCGCGTCCATGACAAAATCCATCGACCAGGTCAGGTTGGGCGCCGCCAGGCGGAGCAGCGGCAGACGTTCTGTTGCAAGACCTTTACGACGCCGTCAGCGTTTTAAGCCCAGCCCTCTCAGATGATAAAGACGGTACACGCGCTTGTGATTAACATGAAGGCCTCCACGGCGCAGTAATTGCCAGATGCGGCGGTAGCCAAAACGCCTGCGCTCCAGTGCCAGCTCAGTGATGCGCTCTGATAAATGCGCATCAGCCGCCGCGCGCTGAGCCTCATAGCGGCAGGTCGAGAGGAACAAACCTGTAAGCCTGCAGCCACGACGTTGTGACAGACCGGTCGCATCACACATAAACTCAGCGGCTTCCCGCTTCTGGTCTGTCGTCAGTACTTTCGCCCGGAGCCACCTGAAGTGCCTCCCTGTCCAGCATGGCTTCGGCAGGCAGCTTCCTGCGTCTGGCGTTCTCTTCTTCAGGCGACTTCAGGCGCTTAACCTCGGGCACCTCCATACCGCCATACTTCTTACGCCAGGTGTAAAAGGTGGCGTTAGAAATGGCGTGCTTACGGCAGAGTTCACGCGCAGAAACCCCGGCTTCAACCTCGCGGAGAGTACTGATGTTCTGTTCGTCGGAAAAACGCTTCTTCATGGGGGAGTTCTCATGTGACTTATGAAGACATTACTAACATCGCGGTGTGTTAATCAACGGGGAGCAGGTTAGCTCCTGCATCATGTACTGTAGCGTTTGAAGATGCACCTTTTCAGTATCTCTATAGTTGTCTTTAGAGTTCCATGCATAGCTATTACGGCCTATGCTATAGCCCCTCTGCTATCGCACTGTGATGTATTTATACGTCGCTGGTATGCTGTATAAGTTCATGTAGATGTGGTAATGCAAGTACTGGATATTTGCGGTGATTAGATTGTCCTGGCGTATGTACTTGTAGCCGCTCTGTATGCCGTCTGCAAGCGTCGTAGTACCATTTGGGAAGTGTAGGAAAATAATCGGGATGATACCCCATAGTTGTTGTCTATAGGGTATTTAGGAAGGGATTAATCAGTAACTAAATCACGCTCAGCTAAATCCTTTTTCCATACTAATTCATTAGCCACAGGGTCATTCACCCATACATTGAACCCTTTATTTTTATCATTGTAGTTCTTAATTCCTAACAATGGCTTATCGCACTCTCTAAATGATTCACATATTTCGTTATAATAGATACTTAGATTGAAAGGGCGCCCACCATTATCTATATCTTCTGGAAAAGTGTTTACTAGTTTAGTCCTTATCACCTCACTGCCATTGACTATCACGGCTGTCTTTAAATCTTTGCTGATTGTTAATTTACCTTTATCGCCTAAGTTCAAGTAATAAGCTGCATTTACATATAAGCTTACCATTGTAATCATTACTGCTATCATTAATTTTTTCATTGTTTATGTTCTCCCCTTACCTTGCCGAGAAAATAGGCTGCACCATAACCAATAACAACTGCCCCAAAGAAACCGCAAAGTTTTAACGCGAGACTATCGAATACAAAAAGCGATGCAAGTGCAATGAAACTCATGGCTACTGTTATCGTTCCTTCCAGAAAGTGAGCTGATAGCTTAGCCAGCAAGTTTGCAAATTTCATTATTGATTCCCTTGCATGTTTGCGGATGGCTGATGATGAAATCCAGATAGGGCTTAAGCTGGTCCTCTACTACAAAGTAGATCATGTCCAGCCCTTGCGGCTGAACTTTCCAGTACATTGCATTATAGTGATTCTGTAATCTGCGGCTTCCCAAAGCGGCTTCTTCAATCAGTCCTTGCCATAAGGCAGTAGATATGGTGAAGCTGGCACCGAAACGGTACAGGGCTTTATAGGCATAGCTACTACGTGAATTCCTGATGATTGCCATAGCTACTGTTTGTGACACAAAAATCTGACCACCCAAACGGCCACTAAAACGGCCAGCACCATATGCCAACTGATTATGTATGGTTTGTTTACCCTCATCGTCAAGTTTCCGGTAAAACTCGGTAATGACTGTAGTAACCAACCTTCGTAAGGGTTCCTCATTTCTAACCAAGGATTTCACTACTTGGTAGAATCGCTCGGTCTCGCGTTCGTTGCGTAATTTCCGATCATATCCAACAGCACCGGTACTTATATAGGTACGTTTAGCACCATAGTACACACTCTGCGGAAGCCCTTTAATGCTATCCCATATACCTTTAGCAATGTTTGATGCGTCCATTCCCTGACCTTATTTTGTTCAGATTTGCTGGATAATATCTGAACATAGGCGTGCTTTTCAAACCAGAGAAAGATGGCTCTGAAAAGCCCCTGTGCGGGGCTGAGTTCCCGACGAAGCAGTTAAAAGTCAGCCAGTTCAGCAATATGTTTGCCGCTGCGCTGCTCAAGAAAGTCGAGCAGGCGGCGCGGCGTGACATTTAACACTCGATCCTCCGGAAAATCCACTTCACGGGCGATGCGCAGGCAGTGTTCGAAATGGCCCAGCGTAAACGCGGTGTGGGAATCGGAGCCAAACGCCAGCCGTCCACCCGCGTCGCGCACCGCGGCGGCAATCGCGCGACAGTTAGGTTCGCTGCCGGGACGCGAGTGGGTAAAGGAGGAGTTGTTCAGTTCCAGCGCCACGTCATAATGCGCGGCAGCTTCAGCGATAGCCGGGATATCGACCGGAAATTTCGGGTTACCCGGATGGCTGATGATGTGAACCTGTCCGCTGGCCATTGCGGCGATCATCGCGTCAGTGTGCTGTTTTTTGTCGCGCGGTGCATAAACCGGCTCGTGAAAGCCGGCAACGATCAGATCCAGCGCATCGAGCATCGGGCCGGAGCAGTCTATCTCCCCCTGCTGATTTTTAATGTTGGCCTCAATACCGCGCAGAATCGCCACGCCATCGATCACCCGCGGCCAGATGCGCATATTCACAAAGTGCCAGTAGTGCGGCGCGTCAGCCATATCAGGGCCATGATCGGTAATGGCAAACAGTTTCAGGCCCGTTTGCTTCGCCTGAGCCACATAGTCGTGCAGCGTGCTGTAAGCATGTGTGCTGGCAACAGTGTGCATATGCAGATCTACCGGATACATTCTTCTCTCCTCCTGAGCGGCCCTGACAGGGCCGGTTAGTTAATAGCCGCGCTGCCGATCCACCCTGCCCGGCGGCATGTCGCCTGCCTGGTCCTGAGTAATGGCGCGGGCAATATAGTCGATCGCTTCGTCGATCAGCGTGACCGCCGCATTATGGGGGGTAATTGTGACGCGCGGATGGGACCAGAGCGGATGCGCTTCAGGCAGCGGCTCCACCTGAAACACATCCAGTGCCGCCGCTTTCAGCTGACCACTCTCCAGTGCCGTCAGCAGATCCGCTTCCACCACCTGTGCACCGCGTGCAATGTTGAGGAGGAACGCGCCGTGCGGCAGCTGCGCTAAAAAGTGCTGGTCGATCAGGTTAATCGTCTCCGGCGTGCTCGGCAGCAGGTTGATTAACACCTGCGTCCCCTGCAGGAACGGCTGCAGAGCATCGCGACCGGCGAAGCTGGTGACGCCGTCAATAATTTTCGGCGAACGGCTCCAGACGCGCAGCGGGAATCCCCAGGGCTTCAGGCCCTCGGCGACGCTCTGCCCCAGCACGCCCGCCCCCAGAATACCGACGGTAAAGGTTTCACGCG
>Ga0157365_10000568_pt1 | contig 15913 bp, 13 predicted proteins | sample AttsexASBM3_FD_111478 | JGI IMG/M metagenome (GOLD analysis project Ga0157365, IMG submission 111478) | Fungus gardens microbial communities from leaf cutter ant in Ribeirão Preto, State of São Paulo, Brazil - Atta sexdens ASBM3 | ecosystem: Host-associated > Fungi > Mycelium > Unclassified ... | reverse complement strand
TTCCATAAAAAACCTTATCGACAGTGAGTCGTTTAATGTGTAGGGACAATAAGGTAAATCCCGGTTGGATTAACGGCAGTAAAGCTAACATTAATTTCCGCCTTGTCTATTTTCCGCCAGGATGAAAAAAACAAAACGGCGCGTCAGGACGATGCGCATATGAATAATTAATCAACTTTTCACTGCCTCTTGTAGTGCATTTTTATGCATTTTATATGCAGTCTAAGTGCATAAAGAAGATTTTTATCAATTTTTTCAGATCTTTGAAAGGGGTCAAAAAGTGAATAGAATGAATCCATGATGTGTTGACTTTGTTACAGGGGGCGGCCAGTATCACTCTCACTTAAACGGAAGAGACAGGTTTATTTAATCTACATTCACGCAAAATCGGCATGACTATCTATTTCATGGCCAACATCGATCGCGACGCATTAATTAATCGCGCGGATTAACTTCGCCGATAAATACGACGATCTGTTGCGCCGATATTCCCTTTTTCATTTCAGGAGAAATGACAATGTCTGCACGTCCTCATCGTGACGATTTCGATAAATATATGGTGCCCTGTTTTTCACCTGCGCCGTTTATTCCGGTAAAAGCCAGCGGTTCGCAGGTCTGGGATCAGCAGGGCAAAACCTATATCGATCTGGCTGGCGGCATTGCGGTTAACGCGCTGGGGCATGCCAACCCCCACCTGGCCGAAGCGCTGAAGGCGCAGATCGACCGACTGTGGCATATCGGCAACGGCTACACCAACGAACCGGTGCTGCAGCTGGCGAAAACCCTGGTGGAGTCTACTTTTGCCGACAAGGTCTTCTTCTGCAACTCCGGCGCGGAAGCCAACGAGGCGGCGCTGAAGCTGGCGCGCAAAGTCGCCGCCGATCGCCACGGCAAAGGCAAAAGCGAAATCATCGCCTTTCAAAACGCTTTCCACGGCCGCACGCTGTTTACCGTGACGGTCGGCGGCCAGCCAAAATACTCGGCGGACTATGCGCCGCTGCCCGGCGATATCACCCATTTGCCCTATAACGATTTACAGGCGGTCAGCGACCATATCTCTGAACGCACCTGCGCCGTGATCGTCGAGCCGATTATCGGCGAGGGCGGCGTCCGTCCAGCCGATCCCGCTTTCCTGCAGGGACTGCGTCAGCTCTGCGACCGCTATCACGCCACGCTGATCTTTGACGAGGTGCAGACCGGCGCCGGGCGCACCGGTTCGCTTTACGCCTATCAGCACTACGGCGTTGAGCCAGATATTTTAACCAGCGCCAAAGGGCTGGGCGGCGGCTTCCCCATCGGCGCGATGCTGACGCGCGACGCCTGGGCGCAGGCGTTTCAACCCGGCACGCACGGCACCACCTTCGGCGGTAATCCGCTGGCCGCCACCGTCGCCAGCAGCGTGCTGGCGCAGCTCGACAGCGCGCTGCTGGAAGGGGTGAAAGCGCGTCACAGCTGGATCGTGGCGCGGTTAGCCGCGCTGACCACGCAGTATGGGGTGTTCAGCGATATCCGCGGCGCAGGCCTGCTGATCGGTGCCGAGCTGGCGGCGCCCTACCGTGGCAAAGCCAAAACCCTGACCAACCTGGCGGCGGAAGAGGGCGTGATCGCCTTGATCGCCGGGCCGGACGTGCTGCGCTTCGCGCCGGCGCTCAACATTTCCTACAGCGACCTGGAGACGGCGTTTGCGCGGCTTGAGCGCGCCATCGCCCGTTTCGTTGGCTAACAGAGGAGAACGCCTGTGCTGTTTCGTCCGGTACAAGAATCCGATCTGCCCGACATCCTGCGGCTCGCGGCGCGCGCCGGCGTGGGAATGACCTCGCTGCCCCATGACGAGGCGCGCCTGCGCGCGCGTATCCGCACCAGTATCGACACCTTTGCGGGACGGCTGCCGCGTGCGCAACAGGGTTTTCTCTTTGTGCTGGAGGATCCGCTAAAGGCGCGCGTGGTCGGCATCAGCGCGATTGAAGTGGCGGTCGGGCTGAATGAACCCTTCTATAACTTCCGTATTCAGCGCAGCGTGCGCGCCTCCCGCGAGATCGGCGTCTATAAGAATCAGGAGCTGCTGCACCTCAGCTATGACCACACCGGCCACAGCGAACTCTGTACCCTGTTTCTCGACCCGGACTATCAGGTCAACCGTAACGGTCTGCTGCTGTCGAAAGCGCGGCTGCTGTTTATCGCCGCGCACCGCCAGCTCTTCTCCTCCCATCTCTTTGCCGAGATGCGTGGCGTGGTGGATGAGCAGGGCACCTCGCCGTTCTGGGACGCGCTGGGGCACCACTTTTTTGAGATCCCTTTTTCCGAAGCCGATCGCCTGACCGGCACCGGCATGAAAACCTTTATCGCCGAACTGATGCCCTCATGGCCGATCTATATCTCGCTGCTGCCCGCCGCGGCGCAGCGCGCAATCGGCGAAGTGCATCCGCGCACCGCGCCCGCCAGAGCGATCCTGGAAAAAGAGGGTTTTAGCTGGCGCGGCTCTGTGGATATTTTCGACGCTGGCCCGGTGCTGGAGGCGGAAACCGACGCCATTCGCGCCATTCGTGACAGCCGCATCGTTACGGCCGGACGCGCCGGCGAAGCGCTGGCTGAATGCCGCGCGCCCTGCATCGTCGCCCGCGACGATTTCGAACATTTCCGCGCGGTGCTGGTGCAGCCCGCCGCCGACGGCCGTTCCCTGTTGCTTAACGACGCCCAGCGCCGCGCGCTGCAGGTCGGCGAGGCTGACAGGCTGCGTCTGGTTTCCCTTAATCCTGAAGAGAATGCGTTATGAGCCATGCAGCACACTTTATCGCCGGCGCGTGGCGCCAGGGCAACGGCCCGCGCCTGACCAAATATTCCCCTGACGACCAGCAGATCCTCTGGCAGGCGCAAAGCGCCGACGACAATGACGTCAGGCTGGCGTGCGACGCGGCGCGCGAGGCGTTTCCCCGCTGGGCGCGTCTGTCGGCAGAGGCGCGTATGGCGATCGTCACGCGCTTCGCCGCCTGCCTGACAGAGGCCAAAGAGCAGCTGGCCGCGCTGATCTCGCAGGAGACCAGCAAGCCGCTGTGGGAAACCCGCACCGAAGTTCAGGCGATGATCGGCAAAGCGGCGATCTCGCAGCAGGCCTGGGCGCAGCGCACCGGCTTCAGCGAAGTGGCGATGCCCGATGGCAAAGCGCAGCTGCGCCACAAGCCGCACGGTGTGATGGCGGTGTTTGGCCCCTATAACTTTCCCGGACATCTGCCGAACGGACATATTATTCCCGCCCTGATCGCGGGCAATACGCTGGTATTCAAACCGAGCGAGCTAACGCCCGCCACGGCGGAGCTGACCCTGCGCCTCTGGCAGCAGGCTGGCTTGCCGGATGGCGTGCTGAATCTGGTGCAGGGCGGGAAGGAGACAGGCAAAGCGCTGCTGGAAAATACGCAGATCGACGGCGTGCTGTTTACCGGCAGCGCGGCGGCGGGCTTTCACTTCCACCGCTACCTTGCCGGTCAGCCGGAGAAGATGCTGGCGCTGGAGATGGGCGGCAACAACGCGCTGATTGTCGACGGCTATAGCGACCTCGACGCCGCTGTGCAGCTGGTTATCCAGTCCGCTTTTATCTCGGCTGGCCAGCGCTGCACCTGCGCTCGTCGCCTGCTGGTGAAAAGCGGCGCGCAGGGCGACGCGCTGCTGGCGCGGCTGGTGGAAGCGAGCGCGCAGATCCGCGTCGGCCAGTGGAATGCTGAGCCGCCGCCCTTTATGGGCGGTGTGATTTCGCTGCAGGCGGCGCAGGCGATGCTGGAGGCGCAGCAGAGGCTGCTGGCGCTGGGAGGAAAAAGTCTGCTGGAGATGCGCCAGCCCGAGGCGCAGGCGACCCGTCTGACGCCCGGCATTATCGATATTTCCGGCATTGAGGTGCCGGACGAAGAGTACTTCGGCCCGCTGCTGAGCGTGATGCGCTATAGCGACTTCGACGAGGCGATCCGGCTGGCGAACAAGACGCGCTACGGCCTGGCGGTCGGGCTGGTCTCGCCGGACGCCACGCTGTTTGAACAGCTGACCGAGGCGGCGCGCGCCGGGATCGTCAACTGGAACCGCCCGCTGACCGGCGCCTCCAGCAGCGCGCCTTTTGGCGGCGTCGGCGCCTCCGGCAATCACCGTCCCTCCGCCTGGTATGCCGCTGACTACTGCGCCTGGCCGATGGCCTCGCTCACCAGCGACGTGCTGACGCTGCCCGCCACGCCGGCTCCGGGCCTTCCTTTCTGATACTGAGGTTTCTATGTCTGGCTATGAAGCAAACTTTGACGGGCTGGTCGGCCCGACGCATCACTATGCAGGGCTGTCGGTGGGAAACGAGGCCTCGCTGCACAACCGCGACGGTTTGTCGAACCCGCGCAAGGCGGCGCTGCAGGGATTAGCGAAAATGAAAGCGCTGGCGGATCGCGGCTTTGTGCAGGGGATTTTACCGCCGCAGCCGCGCCCCAACATTGACGCGCTGCGCGCGCTCGGCTTTAGCGGCAGCGACACCCAGGTGCTGGCGCGCGCGGCGGCGACGTCGCCGCATCTGCTCTCCGCGCTCAGCTCCGCCTCGTCGATGTGGACGGCGAACGCGGCGACGGTATCGCCTTCGGCGGACAGCGCCGATGGCCGGGTGCATTTCACCGTGGCGAATCTCAACAACAAGCTGCACCGCTCGCTTGAAGCGCCGGTGACCTCGGCGATCCTGCGTGCCACCTTCAACAACGACGCCCACTTCAGCCATCACCACGCACTGCCGCAGCAGGGCGATTTCGGCGATGAGGGTGCGGCTAACCACAACCGTTTTTGCGGCGACTACGATCGGCAGGGCATTCAGCTGTTCGTCTATGGCCGTCGCGCCTTCGGCGGCGGCGTCGCGCCGCAGCGCTATCCGGCGCGTCAGACGCGAGAGGCGAGCGAAGCGGTGGCGCGCCTGCATCAGCTTCATCCCGACTACACCCTGTTCGCTCAGCAGAACCCCGCCGCCATCGACAGCGGCGTGTTTCACAACGATGTGATCGCGGTCAGCAACCGCCATGTGCTGTTTCACCATCAGAGCGCGTTTGTCGATCAGGATCGTCTACTGGCGCAGCTGCGCGAAAAAAGCGCCGCGCTGGGCCTGCCGTTTGAGAGTGTTGAAGTGCCGCAGGATCGGGTCTCGCTGCAGGATGCCGTCGCCTCCTATCTGTTCAACAGCCAGCTGCTGAGTAAGCCAGACGGAAAAATGATGATTGTGGTGCCGGAGGAGTGCCGCCAGCGCGAAAACGTCTGGCGCTATCTGAACGAGATGACGACGCGGCCTGGCTCGCCCATCGACGAGATCCAGCTGTTCGACCTGCGCGAAAGCATGCGCAACGGCGGCGGGCCCGCCTGCCTGCGGCTGCGCGTGGTGCTGAACGAGGCGGAGCGCGCCGCCGTCAACAGCGGCAGCCTGATGAACGACGCGCGCTATCAGCAGCTGACGCGCTGGGTGGAAAAGCACTATCGTGACCGGCTGCACAGCCGCGATCTGGCCGATCCGCAGCTGCTGCGCGAGGTTCGCCAGGCGCTGGACGAGCTGACGCAGATCCTGACGCTGGGGAGCATCTATGACTTTCAGCGCTGAGAAGAGCGAGGCGATTATCGAGGCGCTGCTGAGCTGCCGGCTGCGCGACGCGCGCTTTCCTGCCGCGCTTGAGGCGAGCTGGCTGGAGGAGGGAGTGCTACAGCTGCTGCCTGCGCATCCCACGGGGGCGGTGGTGATCTCCGCCGGCATCCACGGCAATGAAACCGCGCCGGTGGAGATGCTGGCCGCGCTGCTGGCGTCGCTGATGGCGGGCGAACAGCCGCTCAGCCAGGCGCTGCTGCTGGTGTTTGGCAATCCGCCCGCGCTGCGCGCCGGGAAGCGCTATCTGCACAGCGATATGAACCGGCTGTTTGGCGGCCGGCATCGCCATGCCGTGCCGGGCAACGAGAGCCGTCGCGCGGCGCGGCTGGAGCAGGCGACCGCCGCCTTTTTTCAGCGAGTGGAAGCGGAAGGCGACCTGCCGCGCGTGCACCTGGATATGCATACGGCGATCCGCGGCTCGCGCTTTCCGCAGTTCGCCCTGATCCCTTTCCATCAGCACCGCTATGGCGCAGCGTTTTACACGCTGCTGGCGGCCTGCGAGCTGGACGCGGTGGTGCAGCATACCGCGCCGGGCGGTACCTTCAGTCACTACCTGAGCGACGCCTTCGGTGCGCAGAGCTGCACGCTTGAGCTGGGCAAAGCGCGGCCGTTCGGGCAAAACCCGCTTAGCTGCTTCGCCGCCGTCGACAGCGCGATCAGCGCGCTGCTAGCGGGCAGCGCGCTGCCCGCCAGAAAACAGCCGCCGATGCGCTTCTTTACCGTGGCGCAGAGCATCATTAAAACCAGCAGCAGCTTCAGGCTCAATCTCGATCCCTCGGTAGAGAATTTCACCCAGCTTCCGGCGGGCTATGAGATCGCCTGCGAGCACGACAAAAGCTGGCGCGTAGACGACGTCGCACCCTGGATCCTGTTTCCCAACGCCAGCGTTGCGCCGGGTTTACGCGCCGGTCTGCTGCTGAAACCGGACCTTTCGCCTCAACACTGAAGGAATTGCCATGACCGTTAAAGAATCGCATGCGCCGTCAGCAACCTCTTCATCCTCACAGCTGGAGCGGGGGCTGAGCGAGCGCCATATCCAGATGATCGCGCTGGGCGGCGCGATCGGCACCGGGTTGTTTATGGGCGCCGGAAAGAATATCGCCGTGGCGGGCACCTCTATCCTGATCATCTATGCGCTGGTCGGGTTTTTTATGTATATGGTGATGCGCGCCATGGGCGAGGTGCTGTTATCAAAACTCGACTACCGCTCCTTCGCCGATTTCGTGGCGGATTATCTGGGGCCGAAAGCGAGCTTTTACCTGGGCTGGTCCTACTGGCTGAGCTGGGTCGTCACCTGCATCGCCGACGTGGTGGTGTGCGGCGGCTATATGCAGTACTGGTTTCCCGAGATGTCCGCCTGGATACCGGCGCTGATCACCCTCGGCATTCTCTGCATGTTTAATCTGCTGTCGGTCAAAATGTTCGGCGAGGCGGAGTTCTGGTTCGCGCTGATCAAGGTGATCACCATTGTCGCACTGATTTTTACCGGGATCTGGATGGTCGCCACCGGCTGGACCTCGCCGGACGGGGTGCAGGCTTCGCTGCATCACCTCACCGACTCGGCGGTGTTTTTACCCCATGGGGTGACGGGGTTTCTGGCTGGTTTTCAGATTGCCATCTTCTCCTACACCGGTATCGAGCTGCTCGGCACCATGACCGCCGAAACCCGCGACCCGGAGAAAATCTTGCCAAAGGCGATCAACGCCATTCCGCTGCGCATTATCATCTTCTATATGCTCTCGATGATCGTGATTATCGCCGTGACCTCCTGGGCGGCGATTTCGCCAGACGTCAGCCCGTTTGTCACGCTGTTTGACAAGGCCGGGCTGCCCGCCGCCGCCGCGATCATTAACTTTGTGGCGCTGACCTCCGCCATGTCTTCCGCCAACAGCGGCGTCTACTCCAGCACCCGCATGCTCTACGGCCTGTCGGTAGAGAAGCACGCTCACTGGCAGTTTCGCATTCTGTCGCGCACCACGCGCATTCCGGTGCGCAGCCTGCTCTTCTCCTGCTTCTGCATGCTGAGCGGCACGCTGCTGCTCTTCCTGGTGCCAAACGTGATGACGCTGTTTACCATCGTCTCAACGCTGGCAGCGATCCTGGTGATCTACAGCTGGGGCATGATCCTGGTGGCCTATCTGGCTTACCGCAAACAGCGTCCCGAACTGCATGCGCAATCTCGCTTTAAAATGCCGGCGGGTATCGTGATGAGCTGGCTTAGCCTGCTGTTTTTCGCCTTTTCGGTGGTTATTATGGTGTTCGACCCCGATACGCTGGCCGCGCTGTGCGCCATGCCGTTCTGGTTCGGACTGTTGTGGGTGGTCTGGAGAATAAAGGCGCGCAAGGCAGAGACGCTCAGCGCGATACGCAGTTCCTGAGCCGCTAAAAAAGAAAACGCTCCTCGCAAGGAGCGTTGCTAATCAATTAGCAAAAATTAACCATGTTTGTGAGAATAAAGGTTGGGTGCCTTTATAAACGCATTACATCACGGTTTGCTTAAATGAATTATCAACCCATATCTGACAGGTGGGCCTGTTTTTTTGCAGGTAAAAGCGAAATAAAAAAAGCGCCCAGCGTATGGGCGCTAATAAAGGAAGGTTACTCAAGGTATGGTTTATTCGTCGTGGCGCGCAGACACCACATCGTCCTTTTTACGCTTTTCATTCTAAACCTTATTTAAACCGATCTGTTTTTGCCGCAATAACAGGCGGAAAAAGTAAAATAACTCTCCGCCGACGTTATAACAATGTTAACAGCAGACGTAGCCTGCATCGGGGCGGACACAGCGAAGGGAAATAGCCACTAAAAGCGAAACGGGGAGTCCGTTATGCCTCGCTGACGATCGCGCAAGCCAGCTGCACCCGCAGAGAAAATTGATATAGATCAACCGATTCCGGCCGCCTGCGGCAGCGGCTGCCGCAATGGCCGATGTTGAGCCGCTATTTAGGCTTAATGGCGCATACTATCCCCAGGTTAAAGCATGTTTTGCTAAATGCACAATGGATGAAAACTGTCATTTTGAGGGAGCTATTTTTGGTTAAGCTGGAAACAATGCAAATGCGATTCTCTCACAAGCTGACGGGCCTGCTTCTGTTTTTGATCCTCTATTGTTCAGCGGGCTATCTGGTCTGGCTGATACTTATCAAATGGCACTCTTTGTTGCGCTTTATTTTCCACTAACGACTCTAATCGTTAATACTCCTAGCGATAATCGTGACTACAGGTTTCAAATATCACTCTGTAAACCAGCTGTGCCAGATGCGAAAACCAGTTGCCGTAGCCATCGGGCGTTTTCCTGATCAGGCACTCTGCCGTGTCCAGCATAACGCGCGCGTGAATTTTATAAATAATAAAAAGTGAAAAAAAGAGCCCAGCCAAACCCCATGCGAACATAAAGAGGCTGACTTTTCTCGAAAAATAATACATTTACTGACGATCTCAATGGTAACCGGCGGAAACGCTGACGCTTATATTACCATTTCGATGAGATGAATTTATGACGCTTAGCAGGCTGCGAAGGAATAATCGGGTCTATTATGCGAACCGGATTAGGAAAAATATTACTTTAACCATTTTTTTTAACCTTTCGCGCACGGCAGGCACCACCCACCGCGGCGTGACGCGCGCGGAGGGGGCCTTTTTGCGTGGCTATTCGTTCGCCAGCACGCGCTGGCGCACATCCTCGGGATAGCCCTGATCAAAGGAGGCGTGGCGATGGCGCGCGGCCTGCAAGGCGTCGAAGACGACTTTCGCGCCTTTGCCGGCAACGTACTCCGCTTCGTCGTAACACTGCGGCAGGCGGATCACGCGCTGATCCTCGAATACCGCCCGGCGACCGACCGGATGCACGCGCGTGGAGAGCGCCCAGACCACTTCACGCAGGTTAGTGGGATCGAAGTCATCATCAACGACATACACCTTCGGAATAAACACCATCGCATCGGTTTTAAACAGTATCTCGCCGATACGCTGCGCCAGCTGTTCGCTGCTGACGCCTGGCAGCTGCTCGCGCCAGGTTTGCGGCATGACCACCAGCAGCCAGTGCACCGTAGAGTCTTCTGGGATCCAGGCGGTTTTGACCGGCAGATCGGCCTGGCGTAGATGGGTCAGCGCGTCGGCCGCCAGGCCGATAGCCCACAGCGTATGCGACTCATCCGTCGGCCGTCCGGTCACCGACATCGGCCAGATGGGATCCTGACGATGGGTAATAACCTCAACGTGAAAGGTGGGCTGAAGCGAGGAGCCTTCGCCGAGGTAGCCGCCATATTCGCCGTAAGGCCCTTCCGGGCAGTCGCGTTCGATCGAAACATGGCCTTCGATCACAATCTCAGCGGTCGCCGGCACGTCCAGATCGACGCTTACCGCTTTTACCACCGGCACCGGCTCGCCCGCCAGGGTGCCGATATAGTCCGCTTCATCGGCGTGCGCCGGGATCGGGATGCCGGAGACGCAAGAGATAGCCGGCGCCGGGCCCTGCACCAGCGCATAGGGCATTGGCTCGCCGCGCGCCACCCACTGCGTCCAGATCTGGCCGATATGCTGGCTCGGCACAATCAAGCCGACCATCCGCTTGCCGTCCACTTTCATTACGCGCGCGATAGACCAGTTCACCCATTCACCGTCGGGCGTTTTCACAATCAGCGTTCCCCAGGTGTTGGCATAGCGGCCGCCATCCTGGTCATGGGCGAACGGGATGGGAAAGCGGTCTAGCGTCGCCGCGTCGCCGCGTAAAATATGCTGATGACAGGGCGCCGCGTCGGAGGCGACGCGGACCGGCGGGATCCCGGGCTTCAGGCGGGCGGCATAGAGCGCCTCGATGATTTCCGGCCCGGTGGATGCCGGCGGCAGCCCGAGCGACATGGCGACGCGCGCATAGGGCATATCGCGACGTGAAGAGAGCGCGGCCGGCGCGCCGAACAGCCGAAATCCCGCGGCGACGCCTGCGATCCGGTGGAACAGCGGCGCGGGTGACTGCTTTTCATAACTGCGGCGCGTTATCGCACTCGGCTCGAAATCGCCGTCGACCTGGCGCTCGACATGCAGAATGTCGCCCATGGCGTCGAGGGCATCGATATAGCTTCTTAAATCGCCGAAATAGTGCATCAGATTTTCCTTTAAACCGGGACAGAGGGGACGAGACGAAAACTCCTGTACACTGTGGGACGTCTACCTTTGCCAACAGGCGCGCCGCCAGCAGAGGTCTCATTAACGAATCGAACAGTAATAGTTTGTAATCAAACTGTTCGTGTTTAAACTATAATTTTGCCGTTACCGGGAGTCAAGCCAGCCGATGTCACAAAATGCCGACTTCATTCACGCCGCCCCCTTGTGGCCGCACGGCGATTGTTCCTTAATGCATCTGGTGCGCCGCGCCGGCCAGCACTCGACCACCTGCTGGAGCCAGTGCGTCGATACCGGGCTCTCCGCCGTGCAGTACGCCATTCTGGTAGTGCTGGCAGAGGAGAGCCGCTGCGATCAGCAGACGCTGGGCAGCCGCGCCGGCTTTGATAAAGCCACCGGCACCTACCTGATCGACCGGATGAGCAAAAGCGGATTGATCAGCGTGGAGATCGATCCCGCCAACCGTCGCCGCAAACAGGTGTCGATGACGGCGCAAGGCGAAGCGATGCTGAACCGGATGACTGAGCAGGCGAAAAGCGCGGAAAAGATGATCGCCGCTCGCCTCGATAAGCAGGATATTGCCGACCTGAAACGCTTGCTGAGCAAGCTGGGCGGCGTGCAGGAACCTGAAAACCATGCCACAGCAGACGAACCCTGAGATAAACGCCGAGCCGAAACCCGATCTCACCGTCGGTTTTCTGCTGATGAACCGCTTTACGCTGGCGTCCGTGGCGGGCCTGGTGGAGTCGCTGCGCTTCGCGGCGGATGAATCCTTTTTCAGCCGGCAGATCTTCTGCCGCTGGCAGTGGATGACCTGCGACAACCAGCCAGTGACCGCCAGCTGCGGCCTGCCGGTGGCGCCGACCGCCGATCTCGATTTCAGCCGCCGCTGGGACTATTTCGTGGTGGCGGGCGGGCTGCTGGAGGAGACGCGTCAGTCGCCGCCGTGGCTTCTACAGGCGCTGCGCGAGCTGCACGGGCGCGGCGTGCCCATCATCACGCTGTGCAGCGGCGCCTTTGTGGCGGGCAACGCCGGCCTGCTGGACGGTCGCCACTGCGCCATCCATTTCACCACCCGCGACGAGTTTCGGCTGCGTTTTCCCAAAGCGATTCCGGTCATCGATAAAACCTACATCAAAGATGGCGGCATCATTACCTGTCCCGGCGGCACCGCCATCGATCTGGCGGCGGATATCATCCGCCAGCACTGCGGGCTGGTGCGTTCGCAGAAGGTGCTTAAGTATCTGCTGGTGGAGGAGCCTGCTGCGCCGGTAAAAAAACCGCAGCGCAGCGTCAACGAGCCGGATGTCTATGAGAACGAGCTGGTGAGTAAGGTGATCGAGTTTATGAAGCACCATCTCGACTCGCCCACGCCGCTGGCGGAAGTGGCGCAGTTCGCCGGAGTGACGTTCCGCCAGCTCAACCTGATCTTCGCCAAATGTACCGGCTATTCCGCCGCGGTCTACTGGCGGCGCATGCGGCTGGAGCAGGCGCGTAAGCTGATGGCGGACTCCAGCAACAGCCTGAACGCTATTGCCGCCGCCACCGGTTTCGCCGACGCGTCTCATCTTATCGCGTGGTTTCGTAAACAGTACGGCGAAACGCCGAGTTCGTTCCGTAAGCGCCGACGCGACGTTGAGCGGCTGATTAAAGAGTAAGCCGGGGCGGCATCCGCCCCGGTGGTGTCACCAGGAGCTGCGCTTCGACAGGTTGCCGCCTACCCTGGGCTGCGGCGCATCCAGCGATGCGGCGTCTTCCAGGTTGCGCGCCGCCGTTTCCGGCGCCAGGAACCAGGAGACCAGCAGGCCGAAAAAGGTAATGCCCGCCGCAATATACATGGTGTAGCCGATGCCGATAGTTTGCAGCGATATCGGAACCAGCCAGGTGCCGACGGCGGCGCCGACGCGCGACATTGAAGTGCCGACCCCGACCGCAGCCGCCCGGATTTCCGTCGGGAAGATCTCGTTTGGATAAACCAGCTGCAGCACCTGCGCGCCGCCGATAAACAGGGCATAGGCGCCAAACATCAGCAGGATCACCATCGACGGCCCGTCGCGCAGCAGTCCCAGCAGCAGCAGCGCCAGGCCCGACCAGAGAAAGCTGTGCAGCAGCAGTTTGCGGCGTCCCAGCGAATTCACCAGCCGGGTGGCGATAATGCAGCCGACGACAAACAGCAGCGTAATGGCGATCGAACCGTAGGCCGCCCAGTTGCCGCTAAGGTGCAGCGCTTCCAGCACGCGCGGGGCAAAGGCGTAGACGGCGAACACCGGGATCACCGAGCAGGTCCAGAATATGGTGACAAAGGCCATACGCTTGCCGTAACCCGAGTGCAGCAGGCTGCCGAACGACAGGTTCTGACACTCCGCCTGCTGCGGCAGATTATGCAGCCCGAAGTCGCGGCCATAGACGCGCTTAATTATCGCTTCCGCCTCGTGTTCCCGACCTTTGCTCATCAGCCAGCGCGGGGATTCCGGCGTGCCGAGACGCACCAGAAACAGCAGCGCGCCGATCACGGCGGTGCTCGCCAGCGTCAGGCGCCAGGCGTCCGGTCCGCCCATATTCAGAATGGCTTCGCCGGTAAGGTAGGCCGCTGCCGCGCCGGCAAACCAGAGGATGGTCAGCGTCGCCAGACAGGGGCCGCGATAGCGTTTCGGTAGAAACTCCACCAGGAAAGCGGTAGCGACCGGATATTCGATGCCTACCGCCACGCCGTTAAGAAAGCGCAGGGCAAACAGCATTTCGCCGCTCTGCACCCAGTACTGCGCCAGCGAGCAGAGGATAAACAGCGTCGGGCCAACGAAATAGAGCACGCGTCTGCCGAGCCGGTCGGTCAGCGCGCCGCCAATAAAGCCGCCGAAGAAGATGCCGATCAGGGCGGATGCGGCGATAAGTCCTTCCCAAAAGGCGCTCAGGCCAAGCGCAGGCGAGACCTTCGTCATGGCGATGCCGATAATGCTCAGCACATAGCCATCAACGAACGAACCGCCGCCGGAACGTACGGTAAGCAGACGATGGAAACGGCTAAGCGGTACATCTTCAACAGAAATGTGATTAGACATCACAGGCTCCTCTCTTTTCACCAACGCATTCACGGCGGGCTAAGCCGAAAAACGGCCGCAGGGTACCAGCCCCGTTAAATGCGTCAGGAGTCGGAATTAATATAAGATGTGAGATAGTTAATAAAAAATTATCCGGCAGGCTATTCGGTTGCCGATAAAATCAATCTGTCAGTTTGGTAACGTCATAGAGTATTTCCTCCGGCGCAGGGTAAGCGGTTATTTATATTTTTATTGTTATTTAAAAAGAGGAGGGCAGCGCCCTCTCACGTCAGGGTTACGACGCCTCGCGCGTCACTTTTTTACTCTCGGGCGAGCGGGTTGACCACCAGCAGATCAGCGAACCCAGACTCACCATCGCTGTGCCCTGCCAGAACGCCACCGTCAGGTGCGAACTCAGGATAAAGGCGGCCAGCACGGAAGAGATAATCGGAATAAAGTAGGAAGCGGCCGCCAGCAGGTTAACGTTGCCGTGCAGAATGCCGGTGTTCCAGGCGGCGTAGCCGAAACCCATCGCCATCGCAGCCAGCGCCAGATTGAGCAGCACCAGCGGCGAAACGGCGAAGGGCGGCTGCGGCGACAGCAGGAATTTGGCCCACAGGGTCAGCGCGGTTAATATAAAAAACAGCGTAATGCCGTTACAGCCGTTGGCGATTTTTTTTGTCACCACGCAATATATCGACCAGATGACCGCGCCGCTAAATGCCAGCCCGTAGCTCAACGGGTTATCCATAATATTGTTGCCGATTTCGCTGACTGAAAACGCGTGGTCCCCCCCGAGCACACGACATATTCCTGCCACGGCCAGCAATACGCCGGGAATAATCAGCGGGCTGGTTTTTTGCCGGTTGACGATAACCGCCAGCACGATGGTCATGCTCGGCCAGAGATAGTTCACCATTCCGACCTCAATCGCCTGCCGGCCGTTATGGGTAAAGCCGAGCGACAGCGACAGGCAAAGTTCGTAAAGGACGAATAAGAGGCTGCCGACCACCAGGTAGCGCCGGGGAAAAGCGCGCAGACGAGGAAAGCCCAGGGTAAACAGCAGCAGGATGGCGCTGCAGCTGTAGATCAGCGCGGCACCGCCTACCGCGCCGAACCCCTCGCTCACGCTTTTTATCAGTCCAACAATCGCGCTCCACAGCACTATGGCGATCAGGCCTATGAGCGTCGCTTTCTTCTGGGTCATCACCCGCGTCCTCTGTGTCAGCCAGGCCCGCCTGTCGATGCAACCGGGAGCCTGTTAAATTCAGGTTAAAACTAGCAACAAACCTATGCTTCCTGACCACGGCTGTAAATATGTCTCAGCGGGTCAGAACACGGGAATGTGATCGTTATCTGAATTCATTTAGAAAAATATTACGCGAGTAAATTTAATTTAATCGATTGTTTTTTATGATTAAAATATTCATGTTGCGTAAAAATGTCCTACCTATGCGTATTTCCTTTGTATTTTTTATGTATGCAAATTTTTGCCTCCGATTGACCTGCCTCTCCTGCCTATGCAAATTGTTAATCATCGCAACCCGTCAAGGTTGTATGCGGACCTGAATTGTACCCTGGAGGCTACTGTGTTGACATTTGAAGGCATCTATACCCCGGCTATTACCCCTTACGCCGCCGACGGCAGCATCGATTTCGCGGCGTTTGCCGACGTGCTGGAGTCGCTGATTGAGGCGCGCGTGCACGGCATTATCATTGGCGGCTCAACCGGCGAATACTACGCCCAGAGCGCTGAAGAGCGTCTGGCGCTGGTGGAGCATGCAAGTAAAGTGATTGGTCAGCGTCTGCCGCTGATCGTCGGCACCGGCGCCATCCGTACTGAAGACGCGGTGACGTTTGCTACCCATGCACGCGACCATAAAGCAGACGCCATTCTGGTCACCTCGCCGCCTTACGCGCTGCCGACCGAACAGGAAAACGCCCATCACGCCCTGACCATCGACAAAGCCGCGCAGCTGCCGATCATGCTCTACAACTATCCGGGCCGTATGGGGATCAGCATGGGCGAAACCTACTTCCGCGAAGTGACGCGCTCCGCCAATGTGGTGGCGATTAAAGAGAGTTCCGGCGACTTTAACAACCTGCATCTGCTGGCGTG
>Ga0157365_10000567_pt1 | contig 15925 bp, 10 predicted proteins | sample AttsexASBM3_FD_111478 | JGI IMG/M metagenome (GOLD analysis project Ga0157365, IMG submission 111478) | Fungus gardens microbial communities from leaf cutter ant in Ribeirão Preto, State of São Paulo, Brazil - Atta sexdens ASBM3 | ecosystem: Host-associated > Fungi > Mycelium > Unclassified ... | reverse complement strand
TGCATTCTCTAGTTGGTGGATGAAGGGCACGGCCTCATTTTGAGAAGCAAAGCGCATGATGAAGCCAATTTCCCCTCTGCCGACAAAACTTTGATATCCCTTCTCCGCCAGAATTAAGAAGAAGCGTTCCATCATAGTCATGTTTGTAAGTGGGTCGTTCATGAGTTTGCGTAGAATAATCTGGATAATGCTTGTAGGTGAGGTGCGTGGGCTTCCCACACTGGGCACGAGCGAAAACCATGTCGTAAATTGCTCCAGTTGGTCATCAAGTGTGAAATTGTCAGAAAGCGGTCGACGCAGGACATTAAGTGCAGCATAGCCATAAGTATCTGAGAAGGGGATAGTGGCGTGAAGTTGCTGGAGCTCGTTGAGAAGGTGAAGCGCGTCCTGATACTTTTCAAGCGCCACCAAGCGATGGAGCTGGTCTGTAGCAGATCGACGAGGATGGCGGTCGATCGACTGGTGAATGACGTAATCTTCACTCATCTCGTCCTCGAACACGGACTGGCCATCAATGTCAGGAGCAGGGAGAATGGGGGGCAGCGATGCCTCTACAGCCTCGAGGATAGAGGGAGAGTGTTTGGACGTTGTCATGATGGAAATATAGTCTTCGGATGCACCTTCAAACACCTCAGAAAGATTGACTCCATCAAACGAGTTTGAACTGCATTCATGGTCATAGCGGGCTAGAGCCTGAGAGACGTCGTGTTTAAAAAGTGTAAAAACATTGAGCTCCAGGTACTCCTTGGCAAGAGGAAGGATGTCATCCTCTATCAGCCCCTTGTAACCTTTTCGGGCGAGAATTCCACCTGTAGTCATGATAAAACGGGGATCGGCTTTCGTATGGCGCCGAAGGACGCCAGAACACCTTTGGAAAAACAGGGGATTGGTATATCTAGCGTCGGGGAGTAGCTGGAGCCAGTAGCACAAAAGTTCACGATCTTTGTCGCCTAGCTTCCGCTGCGAGAGAAGATGTTCTACAGCCTTTGCATAAACGGGATGTGGGCTAACTGCAGTCCTGAGTGTTTGCAACTCGACAAGCATAACTCCAGCCTGTTGATATTTGCCTTCCTCTACTAGTTGCTGTACTGTTTGAGGTGATGTGACATAGCTACGTGGAGTGGGGTATCCAAGTTGAACTCGCTCTTCAAAGCCAATAGGTCTATGGAGCCGTATGCTTAAACTGAGTCTTTTGGAAAGTCCAAAAGTGCTCAGTATTCCATCAATCGATCTCCATTGAGCACGAATCATAACAGAAAACAGGATTCCGAAGTATCACGCGGGCCGCCTGTGTCACATCACATGACTTGGTGCGTGAGATAAGATTGGAATGTGACATTGCTGTCAGGCTGCCTCTCCTTGTCCGTGCCCGCTGGTCGTGCATCTCACTGCTTTTCCACATCTCCTATCTTATATATTAGCTTAATACTATACTATGGCACATATCTCTGAAAGTCCCCCTCGAGCTCCCCCGGTTCAGTATGCGGCTCCTCTTGGTACTCGCTGGGCAAAGGAAAAGGCTGCAGCAGGCGGTAGTTCAGCCTTCGATCTCATGACAGATCCTAAGAATATAGGACCTTGGATACTTGGAGAATGTGTCGGGAAAGGAGCCTCTGGTCGTGTCAAGATTGCCAAACACCGGCGTACTGGTCAACTGGCGGCTGTCAAAATTCTTCCAATTGCTCCCCTGGTCAACTCACGCTCTTCTCTTGCCACTCAGCAAGCAAAGTCTGAAAAACAACGTCTGGGAATAGACCGCGAGATAACAATGATGAAATTGATGAACCACCCTAATATTATGCGCATCTATGACGTATTTGAAGGCGAAAAGGAACTCTTCTTGGTTCTCGAGTTTGTGCAAGGTGGCGAACTGTTTGATTTTCTAGTTAATCGCGGTAGACTCCCTCCGACAGAGGCTCTGGAATACTTCAAGCAGATCGTCTATGGCCTAAACTATGCTCATACATTTTCTATCATTCACCGGGACCTCAAACCAGAGAACATACTGATCGCCTCATTGAAACCCCCTTTAGTCAAAATTGCAGACTGGGGAATGGCTGCATTTGCTCCGCCGTCTTTACAGTTGGAAACAAGCTGCGGATCTCCACACTATGCGAGTCCGGAAATTGTCAATGGCGAGAAGTATCAAGGAAATGCTACTGATATCTGGAGCTGTGGTGTTATTCTTTTTGCCCTTCTCACTGGTCGGCTCCCTTTTGACGACAAGAATGTTCGTAACCTGCTTGCTAAAGTCAAAACCGGCAAGTATGATATGCCTAATTGGATCGACCCTCTTGCAAAGGACCTCCTAAGTAGGATGCTCGTAGTCGATGTCAAAAGGCGAATTACGGTATGCTCTTCGGCAACCTGGCAGCCTATACCTGATTTTTGATTCTCCAGATTCCAGAAATTCTGATACATCCTTGGTTGACAGCCAATCATCCCACGTGCGATACTCCAGATTCAGGAGTGGTGATACTTACGCCACCGCTTCCTCCATCTCCTAGTGAATTGGCTCAGCCTATTGCCTCCCTAGAAGACATCGACCAAGAACTCTTGGGATCGTTGAAGATTATATGGGGCAAACATGCAGACCCAGATGGCGAGAATATCATTCGAGATCTCTGTTCTCCTCCCGGATTTGGCGTCCATGCAAAAGCGTTCTATTTTCTACTTGGCCGCTATCGCGAAGAAACGATGCAAAAACGGCTGACTGAAGGTGCAGGTGACTATCAGGACTTGTCACGGCCTAGCCAAGTAGGCGAGCAAAGGATTTTGAGGATATACCGCCCGAAGACTCATACCTTGCCACCATTCCAACGCTCCTCTCCGGCTCTTCTCACTACAAGCCAGTTGACCCAATCACCGTGTAAAGAGTCTGCCCCGACTTCATGTCAAGTTCCCGCCTCGCCGGTAGGTCCTCGCCCGCCTCCTGTCTACTCCAGTCGTTATCAGGCCGAGGCCTGGCGAAATCAGTTTCAACAGGACTTCAGTCCTGATCCGCCGCATACATCAACGCCACCACCACGTCCGATATCCGTTTTTGCTCTTGGCCGAGGCGGCCCTCGACCACAGCCACCGCGAAGGGGCACTTTCACTGGGACCTCAGAAATACCGAGCTTGGGTTTTGCTCAACACTTGCATAATCTACAAGATGCTTCCCGATACAAGTCTCAAGGTTCATGTACCACCGCAGCTATTAAGGGCAGGTCTGTATCGAAAGGTAAGAACCATCTAGTCTTAGAAGCTACGGCTCCTGATACGCAATTAATCACTAAGACGCAACAACTCCTTTGCTTACTGCACCCAAAACTGCAGATCCAGTACTCCAACATACACTCGCTAAAGGTGCTGATGGTGTGAACGACCGTGGTTTACCACCCATATCTCCCGGTTCTAGTCCTCGCCATGATGGAAGAGGATTTGGTTTAGTCCTGTCTCACCAACAGTTCTCTCTTCCTTCTGCTCATCGAGAGGCTCGCAGAGTCGATCGCACAAGCAAGAACAAAACACAGAGGAGCGTAGATAAGGAAAACCATAGTACTTCGGATGAGGGTTGGAGTTATATCGGATCGGACCTGGAACAGAATTCGCTTGGCTTCGCAGCTGATGTCGGACGTGACGTAGGCAAGGAAGTTGGAAATATGCCCCGAAACTTGATGTCACCTCAACGAGGCAGAAAAGAGAAAGAAAGGAGGAATAGACGTGAGTCATGTCTTATTTAATATCCTGCTAACGTTCTGATCACAATCAAAGCCCCACCCTTGGAGTTGCATCAGAGGACCATGACTGCTCCCCTCAATCCTCTAGGATCACCCATTAATTTGTCCTCTCCACTCCAGAGCCCACCTGTATCAGCTGCTTCCAATCGATTGATAACTTCCCCTGTTGTTGGGGAGTTCAAGGGATGGTTCACAAACCTCTTCAATTGGAAGTCCAGTGGTCAAGGAATGTTCTACTCAGTTCACGATCTACCCAGGACTCGAATGGATGTCTGTCGGATGCTGGAGTCCTTCGGTATTACTGTTGACAATGTCGCATCGACTGTCACTGATCTTGGATATGGGGAGCCACTGCGATGTCGACTCGATTTAGTCATGACAGATGCCTTTACTGGCAGCACCTGGAAACCTTGTAGGTTTAGAGTTGAATTCTCCCTGGGTCACGGTGACTCCACACTCTCTCCGAGAGAAAATTTCTACTTCCCACATAATACGGTCTTGGTTGGATCGACAGCTGTCGCTCGTGGTCGCGTGTCTAGTTTCATCGGGAAGACTACCACCTCAAGTACCCCGTTGCCAAGCCCAGCACCTTTGAACTCCATTCAACTCCCCTCAGGTTACTCTTGTGCGGTAATAATCATACACGAAAAGGGATCTGTGACTACGTTCAAAGCTGTATGGAGACGTTTGAAGGAGATTTATGGTGACACTCCATCCGCACACCCCTGCTTCAGCCCGGCCATGCAAACTTCACCCTTTACCGATAATAATCAGCGACTCGTATTCAATTGACCAGCTCCAGTCAGGGACTTTTTTCCAGGAGGCTCCCCATTCTCCTAGTATCCTATCTAGATAGCAGCCATATCCTGCACATCACACAAGGCTATTAATCACTACCAGCAACAGGCATCTTGATTATCATGAACACGAAAAGTTTTCTTAGACGGTTAATGACAGTAATCAATATTGTCCTATATTTTTCCCAACACTAGCCGTCTCAAATGCATAGGTGTGAGTCCTCCGGATAAAGCTTGCCATAAACTGGCGAGCATCTCAATATTAATGGTCAGGTGAATAGTTTGAAATATGACAACTTAATCCGACACTAGCCCATTTTGGCGAGGTTTGATATGACACATAAAACAAGCTAGGTATGATGATTATTTCTGCCATTAAAGAAAATTTTCATGATAATTGAGATATATGTTTTGGATGATGGCCAATAATCTTGTACAACTACCATACAGGCTGCCGTGGATGATGACTGATAGTGTTGTATAATGCCCAGACTACGATTGTCATCTAGGTAGGACTAGGGAGACGGGGAGCCTCCTAGGTAAAAAGAAAGTCCCTGGCTAGAGCGGGTCAACTTAACATGAGAATATGAGCAAAGGGTGACACACGGATTGCGACAGCTCGATCATAGAGAGTAAAGGCTGTGGCGCCGACAGGTTGGGTGATTATCACCATACTCGGACGAATTTTGGGACAATGTCAGGACATAGAGAAGTGTTATGGCATCTAGAACGAAGTGTCGATGTTCTTTGTGTGTAGACTTACTCCTAGGAATTTGGAATTTTCCTGTTAGGTGCGAAAAAAATGTTGACCCTGTCGCGGGTTTGACAAGTGGATAATCCCGATTGTTTGACTTGGCTTCTCGTCTATATATTCTCGCTAGGTTTGTGTGCATAATACCGCCGTTCTAAAAGCTGCCACTATGAAAGGTCAAGTGCGGTCTAACCATTCACATGTCTCCATCGAGTGGCAAGAGGTGAGGTTTCCATTTAGATCATGCTTATTGTGATGAATGTTTATTTTTGTTTGACAGTATGAATTGTCACCAGAATGATGACCACATCAGAAAGATATCAGTCATATAATAAGGTCTTGGAGGTCTTGGTAGTTAGATGGACCAGGGTGTATGGTTATGCAAAGCCACTGCACAATCTTGGAAACCAGCAACTGAGACAATCTGCATGCAGAATCAAGTTTACAGGATAAATATCTATCTGTACACATGTGAAAGGCGCATGTCGCTAGATCATTGGCAAAGCAAACGAGGTGAGAACAGGTGCTCCTATGCTATAAATAGCCGAGTGTTCAGCGCCTTGTATAGGAGGATAGAGACGACTGCTGGCTTTTGATGAGGTGATTCTATGAGCTTCTTGACTGAGCGTTTGATGAACTACAATAGTAATTGACACATAGACTTGATTTTCTGATGTTGTGGCACTCTGAGATCATGCAGAGCCTCCTCGGAGCCAAGCTCAGCGGGTGGCTTTCACGTGGCCCATTGAATTGCTAGATTAGTCACAGCACCTCGTGTGTACTTTGCCACCGGGTGAAGGTGGGGTTTTTGTCCAATATGGAAATGCTGCGATGACTCGGTTTACCATAATAGTAGATCACGCGGAAGCAGAAATTGAGCTGCGCAATTGAGGTCAGAGGGGTGATACCAGCCGTAGATGACGTCTCAACACTTTGAGATATATCAAGTCAGGATCGAAAAGCAAGGTAGGGTGAGATAGAAAGGGATGTGCCATGGCGCCTCACATCACAGATCAAATGGTGTGTCAATTACAAAAGGGGTTTTGCGTGTTCTAAGAACGTCTAAAGTTCTTAGAAGAATTTGCATCTGATATATGAGACTTGGTTTCTAGGGCCGATAGATTACAATCAGTGCTTAGCGTGGGTTATCGGTTTTGAAACACAGCACTTGTGAATTTCGAACTCAGAGGGAATGATTATTTATCCTGCGAAGCGAGAATTCCCGCTGCCACCAAATTAAACGTGACTCAAGTTCAAATGGTGTTTTTCGGAACATCCTGGGTGTCTCATGTACTGCACCCCAAGAAATCTTGACAGACCCCTGATTGTCTGACTAATACAGGAACTTCCCTTTCCGGTGTGCATAGTGAAGTGGGCTGTTCCATGTGGACATTACTTAGGCCCAAAATGTAGGGTGTCTTTGTTCAGCGTTGGGCATGCTCAGTCTACTTATATCCTAAGTATTGTGCGCATGTCTATTCGTGGAACTTGATACCCGATAATGGAAAGCCGAGATGATGAGTTACGCGGTTCCCGGTTGCTGGGTACTGCTGAGTACCCATGCGCTTGCTTTTTGCCCCTGTAAAGCTATAGGCTTGCTGGAGTCAAGATTTCTGGGGTCTTCATATCGATTCACAGGCCAGCTCCCGTGAAACCTTGCAAGTGGCAAGTGTGGCATACAAACTGACCGGACATATAAATGTCCAAGGACATGCTTAGGATTATTACAAGGCACTACGCCGGTATTGAAGTACAACAGTTAGTCGTGAAGCCAAAGCGGTGCTCCGTTGTTCGGTTTAGGAGAGTTCAATGTCAATAGGACTGCTGCGGTTGTCTGTACTTGTATGGCGGACCAAGGGGTATATTGTTATTTGTCGACTCAGATTGGACGTCGAGTCAAGGGCAGATGACTAGTCGCCGAACGTTCCGGGATTACTCTGGGATTGCTCTGGGAAAATTTTTTTCACCCACCCCACTTTGGCGTGATCTCACGGTAGAGACATTTCCTTTCTCGCCATCTGATAGACATGCTTGTTGGGTGGAGAGAATGAGCATCAGACATCAGACTGTTCTAAGATTGCAAATTTGGACTAAACCGATTTAGAGAAGACTAGACGTTTGCAATGGAAGTACTGATGGACTGATAAAGTACCGTGACATATGCTGACAAAAAGAAATATTGAAATTCCGATGAATCGGCAGGGAAGATAAACCGTCGAGACAATGGCGTAAAAGAGTAGACAAATCTGAAGATCGGATTCTTCCATTACCCAGGACCATATTTGTCAACTGTGACTACCTGAATGAACTTTAATCTTTTGTATTCAGAGAGGTCACTTGACGGCCGATTGGCCGATTGGGAAAAAAATACTAGTGAGGGAACCGGGCAAGTCCCGAGCTAAGGCTAATAAGGTGCCGGTGCATGGAGGACTGATTAGTTGATCAAAGTTAGAGGGTGTGAAAAGCATGTTTCCAGAGAAGGCTAGGCTTTCGCGGAGAAAGACCCTGTGCTGTGTAAGCATTGAACAAGAATTAAAACGAACAAGAAGATGTGGGAGCGACTGCTGTGGAGATAGATCTGCGATAGGTTCCTGGTGAGCACGTGCTGGTCAGAAGGAGCTGTTTGTTGATGCATTTCCCTGAATGCCGTAAATCCGCTATATATTGCTTCCACACCACCACTACTCCACCATACAATCTCCTCCCCTCCCCCATGCCTGGTTTCCTCCCCTACGCCAGGCTCCCTCATAAACGTCGTACTGCTACATCGGTTTTTGCTGGCTACTTTGACCCCTCACCCGAGCGCGACGTCCTCACGTCCCTCCTCAATGGCGTCGGCCCTAACAAAGAAGTCGAAGCAAAGGAGGAAATGCGCAAGGCCAAGAAGAGGAAGGACTCTAGGAAGCGACCTGATGCTTCCCCAAGGCGCGATACTTTAATTGACCTCACCGTTCCCCAATCTGCGCCACCCATTGCCTCCTCCTCAAAACCTCAGCCAGCTCAGCAAGAGCCCAGAAAGAAGAAGACTTTTTGGACTGCTCGCCAAGGGCGACCCAATATTCAGCTCATGCCTGTGGAACGTTCTGTTTCTGTCACCCCTCCGCCTGGATACTTGCCAGCCCGTCTTCCATCTGATACCCCGACATCTAGCTCATCCTCAACATCTCATAGGCCCTCCAAGAGACCACGGCGCGGGCGTTCTATCTCTGTTTCAACATCCCGCACGTCCTCTAAGAGACCACGGACGCCAGCCGATGATGAGGATATTGAGGAGACGGAACGACCTAAGAAGAAGAAGAAGAAGAAGCGGAAGAAGCGTGTCGCGCACAAGAAAGGATGGAAAGGATGGGTTGAGGGTTCACCCACTCCTTCTGATAAACTCATCAACCTTGATGCTGTCTTGGTGTTCCAAGACCGTAGAACGAGGAGCGGGAAGAACTTTGACGCTATCAGTGTTGGCACAGATACATGGGTATGAAGTAAACTCATTCAACGGTGCATAATTTCTAATTTTTTGTGGCAAACATCCCAGCTGCCTGCTAATGTTATCGGCCTCAACTCTGAACCTCTGGGCTAACTGTTAGCGCCGTCGTCATCACTATTTTCAATAGGAATACAATCTGCCGTCTCCGTGACTGTATTTGGACCTTCCTCTGCAGTGTTGTGCTCCCTTTGCTGTTGTCTTAGTCAATTCATCTACGGTTGTTTTCTGATCTTCGTCATCTTTAATCGTTATTAGGCATTCTTGGCCGGTTTAGTCTGTGTTTCTGGTTAACGATGATTCATCTGAGCTATCGATGGGGATCAGTTGGTGCCGCTCCATCTATTGTTTGCTATTTCCGCATGTTCATTCGGGTCATTGTCCTTGTCCTTGTCCATGGATAGCATAGTGACATTGGATAGCAGGAGGTCTCAAACTGCCTATCCGGAACCAATCAATGTTTTTGTTTCATTAAAATAGTTTAACCCTTGTTTCGCCTTGTTATCGTAACAGGATTATTTCTGTTTCAAATGATTCTTGGCGTCCATGTGGGCATTGTGCCACATTTGTGCGTGTGGTGATTGAGTTGGGGGAGATGCCGAGATTCCTCAGGAAAACACCATCAAATATTCAATAAAAAATTACCTCCACTGTTCAGCCGCATCGTTTTGTAGAGTCTTTGAGACATTTCCCAGCAACTTTAAGAATGGCTCTTGCACGTCTCCAGATACCTCCTCTGCCTGTACCATCTTCATGGTTTCCTGGGCACATGTCCAAGTTTGTGCGGATGCTGCCATCCTTGCTTGCCCGCACAGATGTTGTTCTCGAGATTCGGGACTCTCGTCTCCCTTTGACGAGCATAAATCGGAGCTTGGAAGGTGGGACATGAGTTCTTGTATGTACTCGGGCGAAAGCAAACATTCTCTATCTCAACAGTATACACCACGTCGGTTTCCCATGTTGCCTGAGCTTTTCTTTCCTTTAGAAAAATCGCTAAATTTTGATTTTAGGTGCGCTACTGAGGTGGAGGACGGAGCGTGGCTGGGACCCACGGACTCCCGGCCGGCGTATCGTAAAGACACAAGCTTGCGAACATATAGTTGTACTGAATAAACGTGATCTTGTCCCTGAGTGGGGTATGGAGGTTTGTGAAGCAGTCCAGAATATGAAGAGATTCTTGACTTAAAGCATGATTAATAGCCTTTCCGTCAAGCGATGCTTTCAAGGTTTCCCGAGCAACGTATATTATTCGCATCGTGGTATCGACCGCGGGATGTTCACATTCTGAGCGAGATACTAGTCAGTATGTTGCACTCCTATCAAATCACCTCGTTGGTTCCTTGGTCCAGACACTGATCCGCTTCAATCCAGATATAGCCAAGGAGCACCCATATGCTCTGGAGCTCAACGTTCTTGTTATTGGTTTGCCCAACGTCGGCAAGTCAACGCTGCTCAATGCTCTTCGCAACACGGGCATTAAAGGACGTCAGTACCCTACATTGCTTGATCACCATTGCATAACTGACTTGTTATTCTACCACCAATTAAATCAAGGAACACCAAAAGCTTTCAAAACCTCAGGGAATCCAGGCATGACGCAATCGTTATCGACTCGATTGAGACTATCTATCGATCCTCTTGTGTATGCTTATGATAGTCCGGGGGTTATGCTACCTTTCCTGGGCCGCGGCGCGGAGGGTGCCGAGAGAGGAGTCAAGTTAGCATTGATAGGTACGTAAAATTCCATCGCATTCTCCCCTTCCGTATTCATGAGTCCAATCGTGCCAAAGCTCACCAAAGCAAATAGCGGGGATCAAAGAAGGATTATATGACATGGAAGCTCTTGCGGCATATTTGCTCTATAGGATGAATATGCTGAATCCCATTTGTAAGTTATTTCAAACCTCTGTTCTCAAGGCAGACTCGCTAGGTATCACCTCAATTGGTTTTCTCTCTCTTATTTTAGTGCCTGCCTATCTTCACGTGCTCCCACCTGGGTCGGCACCCATCGCCGACTTGCAGGAGTTTTTGCCATTGTTGGCACGGCGTATGGGTATGATCAGGAGTGGTGGTGAAATGGATCTATCTCGAGCGGCCGAGTACTTTGTCAGATGGTGGCGTTCAGAAGGATGTCTTATCGCCGCATCAGAGGCCCAAGCTCTACATCAGGACTGTGCTCCTCGTCCAGTGGTTGATGAACAGCCACTGCAGAGTCAATACTCACTTGGGATCCAAGGTTGGGGTTTTGATTTAGAGTGGGAAATGCGACCGGGTGACATTGTTTCGGGTGTTGATTCTAGAACAATGATCCAGGGAAAAATGGCGAGATGTATCAATGACTATATGATCCGACTGGAGAAGGAAGAGGGCAATGTGAGTGATACGCAGAGGAGGAAAATGAGGGTACAGGAGGAGAAAATGAAGCGAAAAATGAAGTGGCTAGGGCATTCATCGTGACCATGATCATCATGCTCGTTACTTGGCGACGTATTCTGAGATACGCTGTTCCGGTTGTTTGTCTTTGTGACTGATTTCAGGCAAGCTTTTCCACATGCTGTCAGTCTTCTCAAATGCATGACTGTCTACAATCGGTTGAGAAGTATACATGACGTATGAATGTGCTCCACGAATTATTTGGTCGTGTCATTATGATTTTATATTCTGTCTATATCATCGGGACGATAGATGAACTGATGGATGAACTTCGGTCAGAAAGTTGAGGAAGTTTTGATGAGCCTGTCTATTCGAATAAATCGTGTTCGAGCGATCTTGCCCCATTTGAGTAAAGGCTGGATCGCCAGACAGGGATTTTGTGTTGGGCTTCATGTTTCAACAATATTCCTGAACCTCGCGGATGTGGAGGGTGATATATTTACCCAAAGCTCATCGGAAAGCTTCGGAACTTCGTGATCGACTACAATTCAGTGTCCGCTACCAGAAGGAAGAACCACACTGAGAAGCCTACTCAGGTGATGTTCTCAGCTGTTGGGAGACAGGTTGACAGCTTAAAAAGTTGTATAGGGATATCTAGATAGCAATTTACTATCGGTCCTAACGTTGAGGGTACTCGTTTGAATGTAGGCAAATCGAATCCGGACCGCGCCATTGCCGGTAGATCAGTGAAATCATCGGCGTTAATGCTGACCGGCGCGTGGTAAATAAGCTTATCCAATTATATACCAAGCACCGAGCTGGCGTAGAATAGAAGAAAATACATCACACCAGGTAGAGGTGGACATCAAGGGATTTGTAGCGATATATGTGGCAATTGCAGCGGCGGAGAAAGATTTCTAATCGTACTGGTGATGATAATCCAGCTCTCGGATTGCCCTCAGCAATTATCCTCGCAACGTCTATAGGTCTCTTAAGTCGTATTATATCAGTTCTAGTACCTTTAAGAAAGTGGCATCATCTTTGAGACGATATGATGAAACGTCCTCTGTGGCCTAGTCGTCTCAGTCAGAAAATCCTTTTGTTATCAAGTCTCATAGCATTTAGCTTGATCCTGAAATTCATTTTCGTTTAGGCAGTCTGGAGCGTAAGATAGCCCGACAGTATTCTAGGGTGGCTTTGCTCTTGGTTATTCATGGAAGCTATTTTCTTATTTTGTGGAGACTAGAATGATAGGACATGCCACTTCAAGTACGAGAGCATGATAGTTCTCTCAAAGTGTTGTGCACTCAGTCATCATCATCATAGTCTAGTTTGTCGTCGCGTTTTGTCGTCCGAGCTCTCTTAGATGCTCTGTCTTGTCGAGAGGTAGAGACATGTGGTTGAAGCAGATATGAAAGACGTTGGAACTTCAATAATCTTTCATTACTGGACGTGTCTATTGACTGGATTTGTGGACTTTAATTTGAATCTAAATCAAAGCCTTGGCCTTTTCTTTATAAAGGACTCGATACGAATGCTCAGGTGTGAGGTGCCAATGATTGAGACACTAGAAGACTAGATGGGATGAGATTCCTGCGAATTTCAAAGGACTGGAATAGTTTCTCTGCTATCTACCCAAGTCCAATATCTATGTAGCTGCAAAGAGAAGAAAATTCAATTCAGAAAATCTTTCTAATCTCACTGGAAGCTTGGATAGCCATTTTATTTTTTGGGCATAAAGGTTTGAATGTGAGTTCTAATAATAAATGACAGATTAGTAAGCAATGTGAGAACTCCGATCCTGTGCCCGCTTGTATCATGCAGGCGATTGCAAAAGACGGACGCAAACACACATTTGTTAGATATCAAATTCCATTCACCTATCACAAAATCTGAGAGATATCAGACTACCGTTGCTTGCGATGCTCAGTTCCACCCATTTCCATGAGGTGGCGCCACATCAAGGCCGAAAATTATTATGGTTCTATTTCGTTCGAGCTTTGTGACAGAAGATACTATTTGTGGTATATTACCGACTAGAGGGCTCAATGATTCTATAATTATCCATCAATGCGCTGCAAGGCGGGCCGCAGGAACCACAGTTCGCTCTCTGAACCTTGAAGCGGTTTTTCTTAGACGTAGAATATACGGACCGGCAGAATACTATATTCGTTGTATCATAGCGCTCGGAGACCCACAAGTTCTCCTCCCTCAGCCTTTTTAATTTGATAGTTTGAGCCCATCAGTGTTGTCAAATTCCTCGAGCGAAAGTTTCCTATATCAATGGTGAAAATATACCACTCTGAGACATTTACTGATATGAGTTATCCCGCAGTCATCGTAGTATTCTGAAGAAATGTTTACTTAACCAATACATAGTGTCTTGTCGATGAACTCGATCAGCATATAGAATCTTTAGTTCAGCACACGGTGACATATCACCATTTGACGGGACTTCCATGTCACCCAATGGCCTATGTGCATTGTACACGGTGATCGGCAATTACATTTCTGTTAGTGAAAATGATGTGACCTCCAATTTTTATGGACTGCGGCCTGCATCATTTGATATCCCTTGCCAATAGACAGGCTGATCATGAAAATGCTATGAAATCAGAGATGAAAAATCATCTCTGAAATATGCAGAATGATCTAGCGTGTGCACTACGAAGACTGTTATTGTAAGTCTCAAAAGTGAGACAATAAATCATTGTTTCACGGAACCGAAATCGGTTCAGAACCGGGCTGTCGGCTTCCCACAGATTGAATCCGTATTCCTAACTTCCGTTCGACCGACTGCGTAAAAGATTCTGGCTTTTCGGTTCATTCGAGGGTTAATGAAGGGTTTTTTCAATGAAGGAGCCTGAGGTCCAAGACTGTTTGATAGGCTTATGAGCATAGTTAATTTTGACGCCAGCAAATATCAGGGGGGAATAGATACGATTTTCAACCTGGATCAATACAAGATTGTTAGCACATGTGTATGCAGCAGTGAATACGGGAAAAGTTGGAATTTATGATGCGATCGAGACGAAAATTCGTGCTTTTTTTGGTAACCTCAGTGCGAGGAACGGCATATCGATAATCCTAGTCAATTATCTAATCATCAGTGATGATATAGACTTTCCTATGGGTCTGATCGACGTCTCTCCCATGTCTTCATTGACGTGTGCAATTGCATGGGTAAAGTTATGATACACATATATTGTGCCCCCCTCAAATGTTTTGATGTGATCGTGATCACACCTGTATAGACAAATCCAGAAAGATTATTACCTCAGCAAGACAAGATCTAAAAGAAACATAGCAGATCAATGTGAAGTTATATTTAACTATAGCCAATACCTTACTTGGCAACAAACTTTCCATAGGTAGGACCCACCAGGGGTATACCCCAGAATAGGGGTAAGGGTAGAGCATATTCTTGAGGGGTAGAACATATTCTTATACTTAGGATAAAATAAATGTACTTTACTCTTAGAATAAGATATACTCTTAATAATAGAGTACACTTGGAATAGCACTCTAATGGACTGTTCCTAGGTACTACCAGTCTCAAATGAACACTTCAAAGCATCCTCTAGACCAAACTTAATAGTTAGGGTTGCTTGTCTCTTCAAAATCTATTCAAAGTATTCTAAGGTTTTTGAATATCTAGACATAGTATGTATTATCTTTCTCTTTCTAACCACACATCTCATCTCAAAAACTCATAAGTCCAACTTCAAGTCTCTAGAGAGTAGAAATACAAATAGGGATCTCTCTTTCTTATGGATCTACATCCTCTGAGTATTTTCTCTATAATTGGAGAGTTTGTTGACAAAAAAATAGTTTTATTGAAAAGGAGCAAGGCCAAGAAGAGTAGCAAAGGTTAGTCAAGAACAAAGCTAAGAGAGAGGAAAACAGTTAAAGGTAATAGTTATTAGGTAATCTAAAAGGGAAAAATTATGGAAGGAAATTCATCTAACTGCAACTCCTTGTCTTGGTGAGCCAGTATCCTTTCCTGACCATTTTATTGTCATCTAAACAATCTATTTACATTATTCTACATGCTATCTAGATAGTTTCTGCAATATCCAGGAATAGAACTCTAGCTCAAAGGGTGGATTGGACGCCTTCTATGGAGGCTTTCAGTTCCTAGATTTTTTGACAAAATAATGTCAAAGTTGACTGGAGCGACATACTCCAATTTGCTGAGGCTGAGGCGAGATAAGGCAGTGAAAATGTTTTAGAAGGTCAAATTTCCAGGGCCGGTGGATTCCCAGATGGTATAGGTATATTGCTAATTTGAAAGGACGAAAGATACCTAAAGCTGGGGGTTTGAAAGCGGCAAACCAGCTACATTGGTAAATGAGAGGTTCAGGGTAAGCCTCTCCAGTGGTACAGTACAGTTCCCTAGGAGAGCGTGGTACAAGGTTGTCGGGCAAAACGTGAAGTGAGAGTGAACTTACGGAAGCGCTGTCTTTCTGAACTACTTTGCGATTGACCAACGCGATAAGGCATTTGTTGACTCTCGCCTGGTTCAAGTCAGGCATTTTAACGAGATCAAGCACTGAGAGTTTGAGTATGACAAATGCTCTGAGAAGACATACTCACGTTTCACAGCCTGATCTTGAGCTTTCAAAACACCTTCGATAACCATCTCCATATGTCTACGAAGAGCCTGGGGGAAACGGTGGGAAAGACGCTATATAGAAGAAGGGGATTGCATACAGGATCACTTCCACGAAACTCCAAAGGGAGAGCAGATATCGTTCGATCGATTTCCTTCTGATAAAAGGTGATTGATTATTTTATTGTT
>Ga0157365_10000564_pt1 | contig 15988 bp, 10 predicted proteins | sample AttsexASBM3_FD_111478 | JGI IMG/M metagenome (GOLD analysis project Ga0157365, IMG submission 111478) | Fungus gardens microbial communities from leaf cutter ant in Ribeirão Preto, State of São Paulo, Brazil - Atta sexdens ASBM3 | ecosystem: Host-associated > Fungi > Mycelium > Unclassified ... | reverse complement strand
GCCCCCCGGGATAGGCCTTCGTCAGGTCCTTCATGACATAGACATACTGATAGGCGGCCATGACGGATCTCCTGATGAAATGGTCGGTCGGAAAAGACGAGAACGCGGCTCGAGTGCGCTCCGTTCTGGAGCGAAAACCCCTGCGCCCGGCAGGACTCGAACCCGCAACCAAGCCGTTATGAGCGGCCTGCTCTAACCAATTGAGCTACAGGCGCACAGGTTAGGCTCGAAATCGCGCAATTCCCGCCGTTTTGCAAGACGGCGCGGCAAAGAAATCCGTATTCGCCCCAAATTTGCAATGTTAGGGAAATCCTGTGTCGGGTCGCCTGGGACAGGCGACCCGTTTATCCTTCACAGCCTGCTGCAGCGGGAATACGCCCCATGTCGACACAGCCCTCCCCTCCCGATCGCGATCCCAAACCACGCGTTGCGATCCGCTACTGCACGCAATGCAACTGGATGCTGCGCTCCGCCTGGATTGCACAGGAATTACTCTCGAGTTTCGGCACCGATCTCGGTGAGGTCGCGCTGGTGCCGGATACGGGAGGGCATTTCAGTATCACGGCGGGTGACGTGCTCATCTGGGAACGCAAACGCGATGGGGGCTTCCCTGGCCCGAAGGACATCAAGCAACGCTTGCGTGATGTCATCGCCCCGGAGCGCGATCTTGGTCATGTGGACCGATGAGAAACGCGGCATGATGACGCGTATAGAACACATCAAAACGGAAAAAAGTGGCGATGTTAACAATATGTCCGGTACATAACGTTACCGCGTCTGTGCAGCGTCCTGTCAAACCGCTAGGATCGCACCATAAATGCAACCCTTCCAGGAAATGAAGTGATGGACGTCACCAAAATCTCCCCCGGCAAGTCTGTTCCCGACGACATCAATGTTGTCATCGAGATCCCGCAGGGCTCTTCCGTCAAGTATGAGGTCGATAAAGAGAGCGGCGCAGTTTTCGTCGACCGCTTCCTGTTCACCCCGATGAACTACCCGGCAGCCTACGGCTTCATCCCCAACACGCTGGCCGCAGACGGTGATCCGGCTGATGCTCTCGTGCTGGCTCCCGGCCCGATCGTTCCCGGTGCGGTCATCCGCGCGCGTCCGATCGGCATGTTGAAGATGGAAGACGAAAGCGGACAGGATGAAAAGATCATCTGCGTGCCGCATGACAAGATCCATACGCAGTACACTGATGTAAAGACCATCAATGATCTGCCGGAAATCACGCTGAAGGCCATCGGACACTTCTTCGAACGCTACAAGGACCTTGAACCCAACAAGTGGGTGAAAGTCTCGGGCTGGGAAGGCCCGGAAGAAGCCAAGAAAGCCATCATCGCAGCTCTTGAAGCCGCCAAGTAATCGGCCTGCGCTGTAATAAACAGTGACCGGAAAGACACAGCGTCCTTCCGGTTTTCTGTATCACAGGGCTGTGAGGCGTTATCCTGCCTTGGTCATGTTGCCAAATCTAAATCATATGTAATAAAAGGGTCATGTTGGGAACAGGAAGCACTCCTCTTCCCTCAAAGCACCGGAACCCTGCGTTATCCATCCGACTGGCGGACTGCCCTCATGTCTCTTCCCCGTACTTCCCTAAAGGCGCTGGGTGTCGTCACCTCAGCTCTCGCTACGTTCTCTGCCATCCCGTCGGCCCAGGCGCAGTCGCCTCTGGCGGGCGGTGCTCCAAACGGAACGGGCCTTGCTCCTGCCGTGCGCGTATCGAGCCCGATCGGCAGCGTCAATCTTCAGAATTCTTCCGTGCCGCCCCTACCCCATCCTGAGGCGATCTTCGATGATCCCTGGGGCTGGAACACCTGGCTGCGTCAGCATGGTGTGGCCATCCTGCTCGACACGACCAATGAATTCGCCGGTGCCATTACCAGCCCAACAAAGGGTCTCGGTCTCCGCCAGGGCAGCAGCAATGCCGGTCAATACGGCTTCGAAAACGATATCGACTGGGAAAAGCTTGCCGGTATCCGCGGCTTCTCCACCCATGCCGTTTTCGTTGGCCGTTACGGCATTCCCGCCAGCCGCATGTTCGGCGATAATCTGAATCCCAGCCAGGAAATCTACGGCGGTGGCGGCAACGTGGTCGTCCATCTCGTTTATATCTATGGCGAGGAGACACTGTTCAACGGCCATCTCGATATCGCGGCCGGTCGTATTCCGCTTCTGACCGACTTCTCGTCGAACCCGCTGTATTGCAACTTCATGAATAATGCTTTCTGCGGTAATCCGAAAGCATCTTCCGACAATACCAGCCATTCGTCCTATCCGGACTCGAACTGGGCAGCCCGAGTCCGTGTTCGTCCCTCACAATACACCTATATTCAGGCCGGCGTTTACTTCAACACGATGGGCATCTACGGCGTGAAGCAGATGCGTACGGGCTTCAAGTGGAACGGCGCGGACATCAATGGTGAGGCCGCACCGGTCGAAGCCGGATGGGAACCCATCTTCGGCAAGGACAAGCTGCCCGGTCACTACAAGATCGGTGGGATCGTCGATACCGCACCGCATCCCGATGTACTGTATGATCTGAACGATAATTACTGGGCCGTGACAGGTCAGGCCCGCAAGGTGCATAACAACTCGTGGTCGGCCTATGCACTGGCTGACCAGATGATCATGCGCCACAAGGGCAATGGCCCTGATGCCGGCATTACTCTGCTTGGCGTGTTCTACAACAACTCACCCGTTACCCAGACCCGTGAGCGTCAGTTCTCTCTCGGTGTGCTTGACCGTGGTTTCTGGAAATCCCGCCCGCTCGATGCCTGGGGCGTGAACTTCAGCTATATCCAGGTCTCCAAGAAGGTGAAGACGGCCCAGCAGATTCAGCAGAGCCTTGGCTATCAGACCCTTCTGAACGGATCTTTCTTCCCGCAGACCAACGGGATGGTGATCGAAGCCATGTATCAGATCCGTGTCTGGCGCGGCATCACCTTCGCTCCTGACTTCCAGTATTTCATCCGTCCCGGTGCGCAGCAGGGCCTGAAAGACGCGGCAGTTCTGGGCTTCAAATCCCATATCGAAATCTTCTGATTACTTGCTGGCCCGAAAGGGCCGGTATCTCGAGCGCGATCGGGCCTAGTCATCTCGGGCCTGATCATCGACGGCAAAAAGGCCGGGTCGCTGAAGCGATCCGGCCTTTTTTCACATCTGGATTCCCGGTCGCTGGCGACCCTCAGGCCTGGCCTACAATCGACGCGATCAATCTGTCATAATTGGCGAGATAATGATCGAGGGACAGGGCATTCTCCGCGAATTGACGCGCGTTTTTGCGAAGCCTGCGCGCAAGCCTGCGGTCCTCAAGTATCTCAAGAATGGCGCGCGCAATGGCGTCAGGCTCCAGGAAAGGGGCCAAAAGCCCGGTCTGCCGATCACTGATGAATTCCTCGACCGAGGCTGTCTCGCTACCGATCAGCGCACAGCCTGTCGCCATGGCCTCACGCAACGACCAGGAAGCGACGAACGGGTAGGTCAGATAGACATGCGCGTCGGATCGCTTGAGGGCAGTACGAAAGGTGTCGTAACCGACTTTCCCTAGGAAATGCACGCGATCCAGATCGATCCGGGACGCCACTTCCTTGAGGAACAGATCGCGCCAGCTCCCCGCCTCGGCCGGAGGGGGAGCGCCATAGCTCGTGCCATCGCCCCCGATCAGAACGATACGCGCATCCGGTCTTTCCCTCAGGACGGCAGGGAGGGCGCGCAAGAAGCTGTGGATGCCGCGATAAGGCTCCAGATTACGTGCCACGAAGGTGATCAGCTTGTCCTTCGGGCTGATCACGTGCGGACCGATCACCACCTCTCCTTTGAAGATGGCAGGATCTGGCGCACAAAGATCGAGATTGACCCCTTCACGGAGCAGGGTGATCCGCTCCTGTGCCCAGTCGGGGTAGGTACTGCGCTGGAACAGTGTCGGGGTCTGGCCATACTGATTCAGATTCAGCGCCAGAAGATTGATGGCATTCTTGACCCGAACGGTGGGGAACAGATCGGTTCTCGGCGGGAATTCCGGATCGAAATCGACGTCATTTCTGTCGGTATGATAGAAGAACTCAAAGTATCCCAGGATAGGTGTCGAGGGATAGACATCGACGATATTGAGCAATTCACCCCATCCGTGGTGGCCAATGATGATATCGGGGGTATAGCCAAGACTTTTAAGCGTTGCCGCCGCGCGGGCCACCGCCTCGGCGCGGATAAGACCGAGTTCCAATTCACGGAGCGAAGGATGGGTGTGCGCAGAAACCTGCCGATCCTGACGATAGAGGACACGGCGCACACCTGGAAGATGGCCTTCATTGGCCTCCGAGATGAAAACGATCTCATGGCCGCCCTGTTCATGCAAATGTCGGACCAGATGGAGGAACTGACCCGGGAAATTCTGATGCACGAACAGGAAACGCACGATCGGGAGACTTTCAGATAGTCGTTCATCATGAAGCTGGGGTCACCGGATTCGGTCATCCGATGCTCCTGCGTCGAAACGATCCTACCCGATTTCGGGTGACCCTTCACAGGGACGGACCGCCACGGCCTCAACATGAGAGGAGAGGCCAGCCCCTGTGAAGGATCCCGGCCCTTTCAGCCCTTGGGCCGGGGCGCGTTGCGTCCCTTGCCCGATCGGCTTGGATCAGCCCGCCTGTCCCTTGCGACGGCTCGGGCTCTTCTTGCCCGCCTTGGCAACGGCTGATGCGCTATTCTTGGGGACAATCGCGATATGGAAGGCTTCCAGCGGCGCAAGAGACTCTGCCTCAAGCGCCTCACCCCCGGCCACCGGACCGAGACGGGTGCCGTCGGTAAAGCTCGCACTGACGGCGAGATCGAATTTGTCCTCTGCCCCGTTCTTCAGGCGAACGCAAAGCCCGAGAATAGGCAGGGCCATGCCGCGCGATCCGCAATACTGACCGGCCTCCGCCCAGGGAGAGAGCCAGCCCTTGCCCAGCACGGCCTGATACTCGATGTCTTCCGGCGCGATCAGGCTCTGCGGAGCAATCCCGAATCCCTCGATCCAGTTATGGCTGCCGGGTTCACCCATCCACTCGCCGATCTGGGCAAGCACGTCACCGCGACGCTGTATATGGGCTGCGAGCTCCGGTTTGGCATCGCTCTGCGGGGCTGCAGCAGTTTCTTCATGAGCGCCCGAGGGAGCGGCCGCCGCGGTGGAAGCCGAGGGCTCATTGGAAAGTCGCGCGACCTGAATGCCCGGTGCGGGCATCGTACTGTCAGGGGCCTGATAGGTCGTGACAAGAATCTGGGCCGGACCGCGCGCGATGCGAACAAGAGCTGCGCCAGCGCCAGCGCCGCGCGTGCTGCTGATCAGCCCGTCATCCTCGAAAGTCTTGATCGTGACTACACCTGCCGGCATGTTCGGTGCCTGCGTCACACTGACAGCAGGATAACCGTTAACGCAATGCGCCGCCTGGTCGGGGGGCAGGAACACGCAGAATAATCCTGCGTCGAAAGTCATCAAGGATGCATGAACCTTGAGTTGGACAACCTGTTCCTTTCCGGAGGAAGTCACTGCATTAGACATCTGTATTTGTCCATCATTGATATAGGCTTGCTCAAGAGATGCTGGCCGGAATAAGCTTTTTACATCTCATACGATCGTTAAACTTGTATAACAGCTGTGGCCTTACGGTAAAAGTGCCGAGGCTCAATGTGATAAGTGTAGCAGCAGATTACTAAGTAACGGCACGGGCATTCCAAGCGGCACGACGGCGCCCTGTCCGGACTTCTGAATACGTTCGGATTGCGCGCCAATATCGAAGCTCACGGCACGCAGCCCCGCATTCCAGATGTTCGACAGGGCAAAACACCATGTCTCGGGCCAGAGAGAGGGAATCAGACCCAGACTGCAATCGAATTCGCGGATCAGATCCGTCGCCTCATCCTCCTTGTATTCCCCTGTGATCAGCACGTGCCCCGTTGCCATCAGACGATCATCGTCAATTGTGTAGCCGACGATGACATAATCCAGGGGCAGGTCGCGTTTGGCCGCCTCTTCCGCCAGTTGAAGCACGATTTCGTATCCTTTCTCACGACCGATTGCGCCGGGAATACAGATACGTTTGCGCGCCCGGGTCGTGCCCGCTGAAACACGCGGCTCAAGCGGGGCCAAAGGCGCCTCGAAGGGTTGCAGACTGATTTCGAGCCCGGGGAAATGGCGGGCCATCCGCCTTTTGAGATCATTGGACCCTGCGATGACCTGACGCGCCTCACGCAGGGCGCGATCGGACTGGGCCACGAGTTCCGCCACGGACAGATGCTCCTCCACAAGAGCCCCCTGCTGCGCCACGCAGGAGACACAGCCTGCAAGGGCAGGCTCACCGCAATAATGTCCATTCGGGCCAATCAGACAGATACGCGGACAAAACCAGACATAATCATGCAGAATGATGTCCCACTTCATGCCCAGAGCGGAAGCGAGATCATGCATGGCCGGCGCATGGCCGATCAGGTGATGCCACTCGAGACGCTCGGCCTTCATGCGCTTCAGCACTGCGACGAAATTGAGCCATTCATGCGGAAGGTCGAAAATGAGATTGGCCGTGTCTCCCCCACAATCCTCGATCCGGCATCCTCTTTCATGGGGGCGCAAGATCAGAACCTGACTTCCCTCCGCCTGAGCCTTGCGCAAACGATGCTGGACCACACGCTCCACACCGCCCCCCGAATCATGCGTGACCATGATAAGACACGAGCGCGCCTTGGCGCGGCGGATGATCATGCGGACAAGCCCCGCATTACGGCGGACGGCCCCCAGGGGATCGGATTTGACGAATGCGGCGATCGTATCCTCATAGCCTGGGTGGCGGCAATTCAGCAGGCGCAGATTACGCTCCAGCAGCAGGCTGCGCGTCCGGCCAAATGAGACAGATCCTATGTGCAGAACGAAGAGATCACTCGCCGCGATATGGCGCCACCCCAGCGCACTGGCACGACAGCAGAAATCATTCTCCTCTCCGTAGCCTTGCGCAAAGAGCGCGACATCGAGCAGACCCGTCTGCACGAGGCAATCCCCTCTTATCCCCATGCAAAATCCGATACCTGTAGGCAGATCGACCGGTTTCTGTCGGGGCAACGAGGCAAAGATCCTGTCGAGCGCCCTCGCCTGGGCTAGATCCGGCGTCGGATTCGGTTTTTCGACCGAGGGGTAGGACAAAATAGTCGCATCATTCGAGAAGGGCGTGACGGTTCCGATCTTTTCTCCCACATCGAACCAGGCGCGCAGGCGTGCCAATCCCCCCTTCGGGAGGAGCGCATCACTGTTGAGGAGAACAACGTCACGCCCGCGCGCCTGCTCCAGACCGGCATTGGCGCTCGCCGTGAAGCCCAGATTTTCTTCATGCCTGACGAGGGTAATCCGCCCGCCCTGTTCGAATTGGTCGAGCATGGCGCTAAGCGCCTCTTCGGGTGAGGCGTCATCTATGACGAGGCATTCCACATCGTCGCCCGCCTCCCTGAGCACCGCCTCGATGCAGCGTCGCGTGAGCGCAGCATCCCGGTAGGCGGGTATGATGACAAGACATCCTGACGCGCGGCCCGGCAGTGGCCGTGCACCCTCCGGCCTGCGCGCTGAAGGGGCTGCAGTACAGGACGATTTACCCGGCGGAGGATCGAGCATCGCAATCACGGCGGGGCCGAGCGGGCTACCCGTCAGCGCCGTGCCATATCGGTCCCTGAGGGTGATGATCCCCTCCGGCAGGGCGTCAAGCGGCAGCCCGAAATGACGGGGGCGTGCCAGAGGCTTGTCGAGATTGACCCCCTGCTCGATCTGGGACGCCGTCAGATCGATCATCTCCCCGGCGACCTCGATCACGGCATGAGGCGTGAAATCCGGATCTGCCGGATACCAGATCCATCCTTCGAGATGGTGATTCCTGACAGTGACGAATCCCTGAACCTGACGAATGGCGGGCAAGGCGATCGGGCTGCCATAGAGCGGCCTTCCATCACTTTCGACCACCAGTCGGCGCGCCTTGCGCCATGTTTCCGGCAGGGAAAAAGGCAGGGCGACATCCTGGGCAATCAGCCCATCATCAAGCCGGATTGTTACCGGGCCCGGACAGACGCCGAATACCTCCCCGGCATTGCTGGTCGCGCACCAGCCGTCAAACCCGGCATGGCGGGCGAAGACGTCAGCCCAGCTGAACACCTCGGGCGAGGGCGCGTAGTGCCCCAGCATCCTGCCGAACAACGCGACGGCTTCATCCCATTGACCGAGATGAGACAAGGCGATCGCCCGCCCGACCAGTGCCTTGCGCATGATGAATCGCTCAGCGATCCATGCCATCCGCTTCGCGGCGTCCTGCCAACGGCCCGCCGCCAGAAGCGCCATCGCATAGGCGAAGATGACATTGGGCTCGTGACGCGCCATGCGCGCGGCCCGGCCGAGCCAGTAGACGGCCTCGTCCTTCCTGCCCTTTTGACCAGCCTCGGTCCCGCGGCGATAGGAATCCTGCGCCTTGGCGTCATGCCATCTTTGCCAGTTCTCCCGATCTTTGGCCGTGACGACATGTCCATAACCGGAGGCTACGGGGCGCGGACGCCGCGAGGGGGTATTGCGCCTCTCAGGCACGCGGACCCATACGTCGATCGAGCTTGGCAAGCTCCTCCTGGGCTTCGGCCACGCCTTGAGAATGGGCACGCTCCAGCCACAAGCGCGCCTCGATCGGATTGACCTCTCCGGCCAGGCCGCGTTTAAGATACCGCCCGAGCATGAGTTGTCCAAGGCCATGACCGCATTCGGCTGCGCGCCTGAACCAGAGCTGCGCCTCGCGCCGATCGGCCGGCACTTCATGCCCGCCTCCCAGCATGGCCCCCACAGAGAACATGGCCTCGCTGCTGCCAAGCGACGCGGCGTCCTTGTAAAGACCGAGCGCATAGGTGTGATTGCGCCCCCCTACCGCATGGCCAGAGACATGCAACTGGGCCAGAAGCGTCATGGCCTCGACCATCCGCGCCTGCGCCGCCTTTTCGAGCCATTGATGAGCCTGCGCCATATCAGGCGGAACACCGCGTCCCTCAAGATACATGCGGCCCAGCCAGTATTGCGCATTGATCACGCCATCGGCGGCGCGCTGCATCCAGAACAGCGCACGCGTGTCATCGCGCATGGTCCCTACGCCTTCGGCATAGCAGACCCCCAGATTGAAGGCGCCGACGAGATCGCCCTCCTCAGCCGCCTTCAGGAAGCGCGCCTGCATGGCCTGCCTGTCTTCTTCCGTGCCGATGCCGGTCAGAGCCAGATTACCCAGATCCGCGTCGGCCACGCGATCCCCGCACTCTGCCGAGATACGGAACCACCTGGCTGCTTCGTCGGGATTACGTGCGACCCCTGTTCCTGTAAGGTGCAAAAGCGCCAAGCCACGGGCGGCGGCCCCATGCCCCAGCTCCGCCGCGATCTGGTACCAGGTCGCCGCCTCAAGATAATTCGGCGCCATATCATCGCCGCGGATATGCAGATCGCCCAGCAAGGCTGCTGCCTCGGCATCGCCCGACATGGCTGCGCGGCGCAGCCAGGTTTCAGCCCGGTCGAGGCGACGCTTGACGCCCTTGCCCTGCAATAGATAGAGCGCAATACGGGTCTGCGCAGCGGTAACACCACGCTCGGCAGCTTTCTCGAAGTAATGGGCGGCCCTGGCGAAATCCTGATCCTGGCCGACACCCTGCTCATTAATCCAGGCAAGATAATAGTAAGCCGTCGCGAGCCCCGCCTCGGCAGCGTGGCTCAGCTCGATCGTACCCTGCTGGCGATCCGCCTCGGAACGGGGCCAGGTATGCATGGCAATACCCAGGCCCAGATGCCCCTGGGCAGAGCCCGCCGCAGCTGATTTCTCGTACCAGCCTCGCGCCTGATCCAGATCGCGCAGATCATCCGGGCCGTTCGTCAGCACGTAACCGAAAAGCGCCTGAGCGTCGGGGCTTCCTGCCTCCGCTGCAAGACGGCCCCATCGGGCTGCATTTTGCAGATCGGGAATGCGCCTCGCTTCGGTCGCATCCGTTTTCTCGGTCAGGATTGCCCCACGATTCTCGTCGAACCCTTCAGGGAAACCCATGAGATAGAGCGTGGCCAGAATGAGCTGAGCCTGAACATGCCCGGCCTCGGCGGCCTTTCTCGTCCAGCGCGTGCCCTCCTCCAGGCTTGGGGGCGTGCCCCATCCCTCGAGATAGGCCTTGCCCGTGCGATACTGAGCCTCGACGCTCCCTTGCTGGGCCAATTGTCCCAGCTGGGCAAAGCCGCGAACCGCATCCTCGCCGGACTCGATCTGACTGATCGCGTTCTTGAGTCTGGCCTCACGCGAAACGATGCCTGCCAGACGTGTCTTCAGTGCCAAACCGCTCTCCCTCCCGCTCGTCCTTACGGGGTCATGACGGCTCCCGCAGGCCGGTAGTTGCCGCCGGTATCGCCTTGCTGAAGAAATACTGCATCATGGTGCGCTTGCCGACCTGGATATCAGCCGTGACGGGCATGCCCGGCGTCGGATGGAAGAAGCTCGGGACACCATGCAGCGTATAGCGATCGATCCGCAGACGCACGCGATAGAAGCCCGATTGCGACGGATCCTGATCCCCTGCCGGGGGCTCACCCGAAGCTGCACTTTTCATATCGCCTGCCGTGAAGGCATCGGCGCTGATCAGACGCACCGTGCCATCCGCCCCGCCATATTGCGTGTAGGGGAAGGTCTGAAACTTCAACAGCGCATGATCGCCCAGCTTGACAAAGCCTGCATCATTGCCGCGAAGCACCGCCTCCATCTCAAGCGCAGCTCCCGTTGGCACGATAGCCATCAACATCTGACCCGGAGATATGACCGAACCTACCGAAAGCTTGGCAATATTCAGGACCACGCCATCATCCGGAGATCTTAGTTCGACAAGCTTGTTACGCAACTCGGCTTTCTTGTATTCGCCAATCGCATCATCGGCGTGATGCTGTACCTCGGCGAGCTGGGTATAGATCTGCCCTTTCCAGTTCTGCACATAGGCATCGCGTTCCGCCTGGGTCGCTGCCAGTTTGGCCTTCGTGGCCGAAGCCGTCTGCTGGGCTTCGATCTGAGCGCGTTCGGCATCCATGAGTTCGCTCTGAGCCGCGAGCGTGGAAAGCTTGCTCCCCACCTGATCTGCCTGAAGGCGCCGGCGCATCTGAAGCACTTCATTCGCCACGCGTCCACGGCTCTGATGCATCGCAGCGCTGGCGAGTGAACCCGTCATCTGGCTCTGAAGAGCCGCTATTTCCTGATCGTATTGATTGATCTTTGCTGTGTACTCGGCGCGACGGCGCTCGAATGACGCAGCCTCACGCACCGAATAGCTGTTGTTCAGATCAGGCGTGTAAGCCTTGCCCTCGGCCTCGGCATGCAGACGATCGATTGTTGCGACATAGGAATCACGCTGTGCCTTGAGGTTGACGATATCCGCCTTCGAGAGTGTGGGGTCGAGATGAGCAAGAACCTGACCCTTCTTCACATATTGCCCCAGCTCAACATCGATCGAACGAATGATCGAGATTTCCAGCGGCTGGATGACCAGATCGCGATCGACAGCAACCAGACGTCCGGGCGTGCTCACCACCTTATTGAGCGGGAACACGGAGGCTGCGGTCAGACTTGCAACCATCAGCGCGCCGACGATCCAGATGATATAGCGCGCCGTAGCCGTGGGGGGCAGGTTGACCAGCGCCGCACTGGGTGAGTGAAATTCTAGGAGTGCGAGGGGCATGCCCTGCTGCGCAAAGGGATCATCGGCCGGGCGCGGGATATGCTGCTCGACTTCCTTGTGATCTTCGGTTCCGTTTTCCGGAACGATATCCTTGTTGCTCATGGCTTATTCCTCATCCATCAGCATGGGATCATCTTGGGGACCAGCATTGGCGCTGCGCGCACTGTGTTCATGCCGGTTCTGTTGCATCCAGAGCATGCGATAGATCTCACAGCGTTCCAGGAGCACCGCATGGGGGGCCACATCCACCACCTTGCCCTTGTCCATGACGCAAATCTGATGGCAGTCCACCAGCGAGGAAAGACGGTGCGAGACGATCACCATCGTGCGACCCTTGCCGATACGCTGCAGGTTGGCATTGACCAGAGCCTCGCTCTCGGGATCGAGTGCCGAGGTCGCTTCGTCGAGGATCATGAGCTTGGGATCGCTGATCACCGCACGGGCAATCGCGAGGCGCTGTCTCTGACCGCCCGAGATATTCGTCGAGCCTTCTTCGATCGCGGTATCATAACCCGCAGGCATGCGATCGATGAACTCCTCGGCACCCGCCAGACGCGCTGCGCGGATCACGTCATCCATCGTATAGCCAGGCCGCCCGGCCGTGATGTTGTCACGCACGGTACCGCGGAAGAGGAAGTTGTCCTGAAGCACGACACCGAAGGAGCGACGCAGATGGCTCAGATTGATCTCGCGCAGTTCGACGCCATCGAGGCGCAGATAACCGGTATAATTCCGGCTAACCCCCTGCAACAGGCGCGTCACGGTAGATTTGCCAGAGCCTGAGCGCCCGACGAGACCCAGCATCGTGCCAGCCGGAATTTCGAAATTGACGTCGTTAAGCGCCTTGATGGTGGACCCGGGATAACAGAAATCCACCTGCGTGAAGGAGAGCGCCCCCTTGATCGGAGGGCGTAGCCCCGAAGTCAAGGCCTTGGTCTCGGTGGGCTGGTTCAGCACCAGCCCTGCCTCACCCAGCGAGGTCATGACTTCGTTCACGTCTTCCAGAATCTTGGCCAAGCCAACCAGAGGCGCCGCGACGCGACCCCCGAGCATCATGAAGGCCATGAGAGCGCCGGGTTGGATGGAGCTCGATCCTGTCAGGATCAGATAAGCCCCAACCAGAATGATACCGCGATTGATGAACATCTCGAGCGGCATGACAAGGGTGGAGGGCCAGCTCTGCATACGACCGGCAGCGAGCTTCCAGCGAATTACATCGGCCGTTGTCTCGTCCCATTTCTCCCGTCGGGTGGGTTCCAGCGCCAGCGTCTTGACGGTGCGGATACCGGCCACTGTCTCATACAGCACCGAACTGCGCTCCATCTCGGCGCGGATGAGGCGGTTATAAACGCGCGTCATGGGCGGCAGGAAGATCACGATGATCAGCCCGATCAACCCGGCACAGGCCACAGTCAGCCAGGCGAGCGTAGCGCTCATATAGAAGAGCAGCGGCAGGATCACGAAAAGCGTGAACATATCCAGGAAGGTCGACATGAGCTTGCCGGTCAGGAAGTCACGTACCTTGTAGATCGCCATATAGCGACCGAGAATGCGCCCGGTCTGCTCACGCTCGTAGAATTCGAGGGGTAGAGCCAGAAGTCTGCTGAAGGCGTGCAGCGAGATACGCGTATCGACGCGGGTGGTCAGCACCAGCATGAGCTCGCGCCGTCCATAGGTCAGCAGGACCTCGTAGAAACTCAGGATCAGGACGATGGCGGTGATCGAGACCAGCGTCGACATCGAATGGTAATTCACCACGCGATCGATAACCTGCATGACGATCAGCGCTGGGAAAATCTGCAGGATAGCCAGAACCATCGAGGCGAAGAGCACATCGCGCAGCGAGTTCTTCTCGCGCATGACGATGCGTACGAACCACATCAAATCGAAAGGCGCATCGGCCTCGGAAAGGTCACGACGGCGTTTGATGAGCAGGATATCGCCTGTCCAGACCTGAGAGAGACGCAGCTCATCCACGGCCACAGGTACGCTGCCATCATCCCCAAGGGGGTCACGCAGCCAGACGATGTTGCGCTCCGGATCGGCACGCACCATCAAGGCCGCCGAGCCATCGCGGAACATCAGCACGATCGGCGGCGTATTCTGCATACGCACAAGAAAGCGCCATTTAATGCGCATTCCCTTCGCCACAGCCCCATTTTCATTGAGCCAGCGTGCGAGAGAAGCAGGGGAAGGCGACGATTCACCAGGTTCCGCAGCGAAGTCACGGATATCCAGATCGAGCCCGTGATATTTGGCGGCCGCCATGGCGGCGCGCAGCCGGATATAGACTGGATCCTGGGTCTCGCTGTCCGCAGCGACGCCATCACGATGCTTCACGAAGCTTCCTCTTGCTTACCTCTGAGCCGCCCGGATTCCAGGACGCCAGAATGAGATGGGATCACCGCCCCAGATCGGGCGCACCCTTTCATCCTCGACCTGAACTTGTAGAAATCACGGAACCGCGCCCCGAAACCCCTCTTATTCCCTTAACGATACTGTGTAAATTCCTAAGAGGATGATGAAAAAATACATAGAATTTAAAATTCGTATCGCGCCATGATCATTCCATCACTCTTGAGCTTAGCTCTGACTTCATTTTCCGCGCCTCCGTTACAGAGACAGATTACAAAGCTGAAGTCGGGACAGGCACCGCGCACATGATCAAGGAAGAGTTGATGCAGAGCCGTGATCAGAGGATCCCGCCCGCCGCAGCATCCGCAAAAACGTCCATGCGCCCCATACCCGGGCATCATCGGGGCGACTGACCTCCTTAAAGCCCAGTCCGGCTCGTCCGGCGGGAAGATGCCCTCAGCCGTCATGCCTCCCCGATAAGAGAGAAAGGCTCCCTCGCGACGACGCGCCTGCCACGGCATAGCGAGCGCCCGAGTGTCAGTGATCAGGATGAGCGGGATACGACCGCCTGGAGACATGGCTGAAGACCCTCCCTGTTCGCCATGGACATTTATACGTATCGATCCCTACTCTGGACAGAATCCATTGCCTCTGAAAAAAGCGGGCTGCCGCGACCTCTCTGGCGGCGCAATCCCGATCGTGCCCGATCCGAACGACGAGACCCATTGCCATCATGACACGTCCCCATCTTCTCGACGCCCTGCGTGACCATGTCCTGCTTTGCGACGGCGGCATGGGATCGCGCATCCAGATGCTGGATCTGGAGGTCGAGCGCGATTACTGGGGGCAGGAAAACTGCACGGAAATCCTGACCCTCTCCCGGCCCGAGCTCATCCGCGAGATTCATCGCGGCTATTTCGAGGTCGGCGCCGATATGGTCGAGACCAACACATTCGGTGGCTCGATCGTCACCCTTGCCGAATTCGGGTTGCAGGACCGCGCTCGCGAGATCAACCGCAGATCTGCCGAGCTGGCGCGCGAGGCTGCCGAGACCTTCAGCGACGGGCGTCATCGTTATGTTGTGGGCTCCATCGGTCCAGGCACCAAGCTGCCCAGCCTCGCCAATATCGACTACGACACGCTCGAGGCCGGGATCATCGAGCAATGCCGTGGCCTGATCGATGGGGGGGTCGATGCCTTTCTGATCGAGACCTGCCAGGACACGCTCCAGATCAAGGCAGCCGTCAACGCCGCCAAGGCTGCACGGCGCGAGCTGGGCTCTGACGCCCCCATTTTCGTGCAGGTAACGGTCGAGACCACCGGCACGCTTCTGGTCGGCCCCGATATCGCCGCAGCGGCCACCACAATTCATGCGCTGGACGTGCCTCTCATCGGCATGAACTGCGCCACAGGCCCGCAGGAAATGGCGGAGCATGTGAAATGGCTGTCAGAGAACTGGCCGGGGCTGATTTCCATCCAGCCCAATGCGGGGCTTCCCGAGCTGGTGAACGGCACCACGCATTACCCTCTCACCCCCGGTGAGATGGCGAGCTGGGTGGAGCGCTTCATCGTGGAGGACGGGCTCAATCTGGTAGGCGGATGCTGCGGCACCTCCACCCCGCATATCCAGGCGCTGGACGGGATGCTTCGCAAGCGCGGCGGGACCAGTCACCGCCCTGCCCCGGTCAAGCGCATCCACCATTGGGTGCCCTCCGTTGCCAGCCTCTATACCCAGACGCCGCTGCGTCAGGAGAACTCTTATTTCTCCATCGGCGAGCGCTGCAACGCCAATGGCTCCAAGAAATGGCGTGAGTTGCAGGAAGCCGGCGACTGGGATGGCTGCGTTGCCGTAGGGCGCGAGCAGGCCACCGAGGGCTCCAATGCGCTCGATCTCTGC
>Ga0157365_10000563_pt1 | contig 16010 bp, 17 predicted proteins | sample AttsexASBM3_FD_111478 | JGI IMG/M metagenome (GOLD analysis project Ga0157365, IMG submission 111478) | Fungus gardens microbial communities from leaf cutter ant in Ribeirão Preto, State of São Paulo, Brazil - Atta sexdens ASBM3 | ecosystem: Host-associated > Fungi > Mycelium > Unclassified ... | reverse complement strand
GGATCGGTAAACCAGACGCTGCCATCGGGGTGGACCGCCACGTCATTGGGGGAGTTCAGTGGCGCGCCGCCATAACTGTCGGCCAGTACGCGGCATGACCCGTCGTGTTCCCACCGGACCACGCGGCGCATGCCGTGTTCGCAGCTGACCAGACGCCCTTCATTATCAAAGGCATTGCCGTTGCTGTTGTAGGAATAGTCGCGAAAGACCGAAACCGCGCCATTTTCCCACAGATAACGGTACTGCTGGGCACGGATCGTGTCACTCAGCAGCAGGAAGCGCCCTTCGCTGTTCCATGCCGGACCTTCCAGCCACCCGCCGCCACGCCATGCCAGCTTCAGGCCGGCATTGGCGTAGACCAGATTACCGAAGCCGGGCTCAAGTACCAGTATGTCCGGGTCCGGCAGCGGCGTGACCGGCGCATCTGCCCCCCATTGCCGGGGCGGGGTGGAGATCACGCTGGCCGGTTGCGGCAGGTTGTCCGCGGCCACTGCGCGGGTGGACAGGCCACCTGCCCATAACCCGCCCGTAACCAGCCCCCCGGCCAGCAGGGCGCGCCGGGTGGGTGGGAACGGACGGGTGACTGATGGCATGGAACGCGCCTTTCTGTTGTGGGACCAAGCCCCCGTTCAGGCCGGGGGCAGGGCAGTCAGTTCAGTTTTCGATATTCTGCAGCACTTCAAACCCCTCGAACACCGGGGGACCGGCCATAAGCGGCTTGCGGTTGCCCGCATGGGCGTGGGCGGCGCGGAACTGTTCCGACTGCGTCCAGCCGACAAAGGCTTCATACGATTCCCATACGGTGTGCGAGGCATAGAGGATATAATCCTCGTGCGTGGGGCCTTTCAGGAACTGGAAACTGACAAAGCCGGGCACGGTGCGCAGGTGGACTTCGCGGCCCAGCCAGCGTTCACGGAATTCCTGTTCGTTTTCTGGCGGGATACGGAAACGGTTCATGGCAATGTACATGGTGTGCTTCTCCTGTTCTGTAGCCCGGTGTCCCCTAGCGGCCGCCGGACACCGTCATCACGCTGCCTGTCATATACGATGATGCGGGGGAAAGGAGAAAGGCCACCGCCTGCGCGATTTCGTCCACATGTCCCACCCGCCCCATGGGTACGACGGTTTCCGCCAGTTTCGCGGTTTCGGGCGGCACCATGTCGGTTGCGGTCAGACCGGGGGCGACAGCGTTGACGCGTATGCCCTCACGCGCGACTTCATTGGCCAGGCCACGGGTAAAGGTCTCGACCGCCGCCTTGCTTGCGGCATAGGGAACCAGCCCCGGCAGCCCACCCAGACGCGCCGCGACGGAGGACAGGTTCACGATCACGCCGCCCTTCCCGCCATGGCGGGTGGACATGCGCCGCACGGCCTCGCCCGATGCCAGCATGGTGGCGCGGATATTGATGTTGAACAGGGTATCCAGCGTTTCGGCAGTCTGTTCATCAACCCGCACTTTCGTGCCGGTAATCCCCGCATTGTTGACCAGTCCCGTCAGCGGCCCGAGTCCGGATGCCTGTTCAAACAGGGCGCGGATGTCTTCAGGCTTCGATATGTCGGCCCGGATCGCCAGCGCCCGGCCACCTTGCGCCGTAATCGTACGGGCCAGTTCTTCCGCCGGGGCGGCGTTGGCGGCATAATTGATGGCGACGGCATGGCCTTCATGTGCCAGCAGGCTGCTTATGGCATGGCCGATGCCCCGGCTGCCCCCTGTCACGATCACGACGCCATGCGGGTACGCGGGGGTAGAATTGACGCTGTTCATAAACCCGTCCTGCCTGCTGTGCTGATATCAGATGGGATGATCATAGGCCCACGGGCAGGCATGCAAACAGGAAAACATGCCCGCCTGCAGGCCATGGGCGTATATCAGCCATCCAGCCGCGACAGGTGCGGCAGGAGGTCGGACAGGCCCTTGATGGTGGCGTTACGGGACAGACCCGTTTCGGCAGAGAAGCGGTCGATGACCGGGGCGGGGATCAGCCGGGTCACCACATTTTCATCAACCGGGGTATTGGTCGGGTGGTTTTCCCATTGCGTGACCTGCGTCTCCAGTCCTGCCCTGCGGGCGCGGTCATGCAGGTCACGCCGTCCGGGGCTGCCGGCATCACCCATATAGGCGATGACCGCGCTCATCAGGCCCGATGTATCGGTGCGCGCGCCTGTCAGCACGTCTGCAACCTTGTCCGCCGTCTGTCCGATCTGGTCTGTTGCGGCTTTGGCCATGGGGTGGCTCCTTCCATAATCAGTGGTCAGGGATATGAAGCCAACGTAGGCACGGGCACGCACGTCCCATCACGGATTTATGAAGAAAGACGTGAATTCCTATGGGAACTTTCCGCAGACTGCATCTGCATCGTGCCATGATGGCAGCACTGCATGGATGTGTCTTGACTCAGGCGGCAAACTGCAATGCGCTGGATGATATAACAAAAACTGCCATGTCATTATCTGAAGGGAGACAGCCAGATGCAATGCATTCCCGCCGTGTGGCGTTATGGGGCGCACGGCCTGATCTGGACATTCCATCTTACCATGGCCGTCGTACTGGTCAGTGCCAGCGCGCATGCAGCAGGACGCGAAGACCAGGCCAGCGCCTGCAAGGGCGATGTCTTCCGGCTGTGCTTTCTTGACATTCCGAACGAAAAACTGATGACGGAATGCCTGGAAAGCAAGCTTGACCAGCTTTCCCCCAAATGTCGCGCCATGTTCGAGGATGACGAGGCACAGGACGCTGAACACAGGCAGGAAGATGCCGCCGTGGCCCGGGACGTCGCGCCCACGCACTGACCACGCATTTGACGGGTCGGGGGATTGTGTCCACACAGGACCGTAATGATGATGTCCCCAGCCCACCGGGAAACCGTGACCCGGCCTGACCGCGCCCCGACCATCATGTGGTTTCGTGATGACCTGCGCCTTAAGGACAATCCCGCCCTGTGTGATGCTGCGGCCCGTGGGCCGGTCGTGTGCCTGTATGTCCACGATCCGGCCTTTCCACTGGGCGGGGCAGAAAAATGGTGGCTGCACGGGGCGCTGACGGCGCTGGACCATGACCTGCGTGCATGTGGCGGCCGGTTGTGGATCATGGCCGGGGACCCGTGGGAAAACCTGTCCTGGCTGGTGGGCCAGACCGGGGCGGGGGCCGTGGTGTGGAACCGGCGTTATGGCCCCCATGCCCGGCAGGCGGACGCGGACATAAAGGCGGCCTTGAAAGCGCGTGGAATCGACGCATGCAGCCATTCCGGCAACATGCTGCATGAACCATGGCAGGTCCGCACGAAACAGGGCACGCCTTTTCGCGTTTTCACGCCCTGGTGGCGTGCGGTGCAGGCCATGGGGGCGCCCCTGCCTCCGCTGCCTGCGCCCGTCCGGCCCACCTTCGCGCCAGTTCCGGCCGCGGTTGCGGACCGGCTTGTAGCGGTTGCGGACCTTGCCCTCCTGCCTGTGCGGCCTGACTGGGCAGGGGGATTGCGCGGGCAATGGCAACCGGGGGAGGCGGCGGCCCATGCCCGGCTGGAGTCCTTTGTGGCGGAACAGGTTGATGGTTACGCCACTCAGCGTGAACTGCCCGCGCAGCCTGCCACATCCGGACTGTCGCCCTATCTGCGCTTTGGTCACGTATCCCCCCGGCAGGTCTGGCACGCGGTGGAGGCGACGGGGAAAGGGGATCAGGATACCGCCTGTTTTCTGAGTGAAGTGGGATGGCGGGATTTCGCGCAGTCCACCCTGTTTGACTTCCCCGATCTGAGCACGGCCAACCTGCGTCGCGAATTCGACGCCATGCCATGGCGGCATGATCCGGCGGCATTGCGGGCGTGGCAGGCAGGGAAAACCGGCTATCCCATCATTGACGCGGGCATGCGTGAGCTATGGCATACGGGCTGGATGCATAATCGCGTGCGGATGATTGTTGCGTCATTCCTGACCAAGCACCTGCTGATTGACTGGCGCGCGGGTGCTGCGTGGTTTGCCGATACGCTGGTGGATGCGGATGCCGCCAGCAATCCCTTCAACTGGCAATGGGTAGCCGGGTGCGGGCTGGATGCCGCCCCCTATTTCCGCATATTCAACCCGGTATCGCAGGGAGAGAAATTCGATCCCGCAGGGGAATATGTCCGGACATGGGTGCCTGAAATCGCCCGCCTGCCTGATAAATACATCCACGCGCCATGGAAGGCCGGATCTGTTGTCCCTGCCGGATATCCTTCGCCCATTGTGGATCTGGCAGGTGGACGTGCGCGTGCCCTTGCGGCATGGAAATCATTATAACACTTTGAAAACAAAACGAATTTTCAGAAAGTGGACAGATTTTACGCTGGATGTTAAGAAGTTTGCCAAGAATATGAAGTAAATTCAGGCATAGAAAACGTGATTTAAAATAAAAATAAAGGAATTCAGAGGCATTATGGAGATTTTTTCCTGCCGTTAAAATACAGAATTAAATACCTTGTTTCTGTAATAAAACGTAATTTCAGGTGCTTTTTTTAATCATGCTCCCCAGATGGAGCATGTATATCTAACAGGGGACAATACTACATGGGCAGGCGGTCCGGTTCTGCAATAGCCATTTCATACAGTGGGGGACGCCTTGCCTGTAGTGGCGGGCACTTCGATATGGATATGATCCGTCGCGCCATTGTCCGCTCCCACAGTGGCAGCAGGCATATATCCGCGATTTCCCTGCAGTCGATCCTGGCCTGCTCCGGTGCGTGGATCAGCCTGTGCCTTCATGAACTGTATGACTGGAACCAGGGAATTTTTGGTATTGATGGCGGGACGATTGCCATCACCCCATCCCATTCGGATGACGCCACCATCCTGCCGGTTGAAGTGCGACGGGGCGGCGGTAGCCTGATATTCAGCGCAGCGGAAAAAAAAACGGATGGCCTGCTGCTGGTGCACCTGACCCGCATGCATGACGTCCATGCCTGCGTGCAGCTGGTGTTTCAGGGCTGTGCCCGACAGTTTGCCTGTTACGATCCCATGACCGACATGACCCTTGTCGGCCTTGTGCCGGGGCAGGAAAAACCCGATGGCTGGGTGGCGGTGCGTCTGGAGGGGAATCCGTGGCATATCGATCATTCCGCCATGACAGGGGAGCAATGTCCCCCTGTCCCGATGCGGGAATGGCAGGCCACCGGACAGGATGCGATTATCCTGCGCCTGCCTGCATAAGGACGGATTGCGAACAAATCACGAAAAAGAGAAGACTCTGCATTTCGCAGGCTGGAGTCCCAAAAAGCCAACAGACTTATCCACAGGCATTCGAGATCACTTCAGGCTTGCGACTCTGGGTTCGTGTTGCGGGAAAGAGACAATAAATGGCTATTTTCCGCCATAAGAACGATTCAACCGCTTTCTTTTTCGGTAACTTTGTGCTGGTGCCTACCGGACTCGAGGCGAGTCTGGCAAAAAAAATCCACACCTGACCGGTCCGTTCAGGCGCCCGTGCATCAGGCGTCCATATCATGCTCCCCATGGGGAGGAGTCAGGGATACGCCGGGGCCGTGGGGGTCAAACTGATCAAGGATTTCCATAGGGAATTTTTCATTGCAGACCATGTCGAACCGGTTATGCAGCGATCGTCGGATCCAGACCTCGAACGGCGTGGAACGGCGGCGTTCATATGGCTGTCCGGGTTCATGTGATTCTGACATGGAGTGTCTCCCTGCCTGCCCAAGGTGTCATGCGGGGGAAACGGTCATGGTGCCATGACAGTTGCCATGCATTTCCTTTCCCCCACATGTTCATGCATGACCGGTCAGCCCGCCATGTGGTCCAGCAACGGTATGCCGGTGGCCTGTGACATATGCTGGCAATACGTCCGGACCGGCGCGGGCCAGTCGAGTCCCGCCACCAGCGTCAGGCTGCGCAGGTGGGCAAACAGATGGATGTCATCGGTGGACAGCGCGCCATTGACCGCATCGGGGGACTGGATCAGATCGGCAAGCTGGCCAAGGGCTGTGTTCGTGCTGGCCCGTAATGTGTCACTTTCGGCCAGGCATGTGCCGAACGGGCCGATCATCGCTTCCTTGTTCTCGATAAAATAGAGGCGCGCGCCCGTTGTCGCGAATTCCGCCAGCGGGGCGGCGGCGAAACGCGGCAGGATCAGGCGGATACAGGCCTGCTGCCCGTCGCGCATCCACTGGCCTATTTCCGGTCGTGTTGGACCGGTCAGCACGGGGTGGCCATCCATGGCGTCGACATGGGCGATGATGTCCATGCTTTCGCCCATGAAGTGACCGTCATGTTCCAGTATGGGCACCATTTTCTGCCCGATCATCCGCATTGGTGTCTGCACGTCGTCGTTGAGCAGCACCACCTCGGTGACGGGCAGGTTTTTGAGCCCGAAGATCATGCGTGCCTTCACGCAGAAAGGGCAGTGATCGTAGATGTAAAGCTTCATGTCAGGTTTCATGACCGTCGCAGGGCTGCAAGCTTGCGATCGGTCGAGTACTGGCTGAGCGCATAGACCGACCAGATCGCGGCCGGAATCCATCCGATGACGGTGACCTGCAGGATCAGGCAGATGATGCCGGCAAAGGGACGGCCAATCGTAAAGAACTGCAGCCACGGCAGCAGCAGGGCGAGGACAAGCCGCATGATATCTCTCCATGTTCAGGCCCGAAGGGGCGCATTGGTAAACCTAGCGTGGATCATCGTCAGGCACAGCCTGGATATGTGTGCGTGAAGCACTACGACATACGCCGTGGGCGGGGACGGGTTGCCCTGGCAGGTCCCGGAGCAATCTGTTGATCAGATCAGAATAAAGGTTTTTGGATGCAGTCTTGTTTAACAAACGCAACGTTTTCTGAGGCTTTTCGAAAAAGCTCCACCAAAAACTTTCTGCTGAATTCATGGGTGGATTTTGTGACGCGGGTCATGCGTGGCTGACCTGCTTACATGGTTGGGGAATAGCGCCTGGCCGCAGTGTACCGTCCTTTTTTCCTGCAGGAAATGGCAGGCTGTAATGATGCTGTATGCCCTTTCTTTTGGTACGGGCGCACGATAGAAACAGCACGATGGAAAACGCGTCGGATACACAATCGGCACCCGGTGGGCGCCGGAATTTTCTGGGGCTTGTTACCGCAGCCACGGCTGCCGCCGGTGCGGGCGCATGCCTGTGGCCCTTCCTGCAGAGTCTGGCCCCGCGTGACAGTGCGGCAGCGCACCTGCCGGTTGATGTGGATATATCCGCCCTGCCGCCGGGACAGCAGATTGTCGTGACATGGCAGGGCAAGCCCGTTTTCATTACACATCGCACGCCCGAAGCCCTTGCCGCCCTGCAGGACGCCGCGCTGACCGGACGGCTGCGCGATGGGCAGTCCAATGATCAGCAGCAGCCGCCCTATGCCCGGAACTGGCATCGTTCGCTGGACCCGCGTTATGGCGTGGTGGTGGGGATCTGTACCCATCTGGGCTGTGTTCCCGCCTATCGCCCCCTGCCCGAAGGACAGGGCAATACCTGGCCGGGTGGATATGCCTGTCCCTGCCATGGGTCGAAATTCGATCTGGCAGGGCGTGTGTTCCGTGGGGCGCCAGCACCGTATAACCTGCCGGTGCCGCCCTATAGCATGCCGTCACCAACCATGATCCGGCTGGGGGAAAACCCGGCGGGGCAGGATTTCGATTTTGGTGGCATCCTGCAATTATAAGAGACTGTTTGAAAGCAGCCCATTGATGAAAAGTGATAGTTTCCTTTTTTAAAGGTAGCGGTCTGTCGAATATTTTTGAAAAAAGCTTCGCCAAAAATTTTATTTGTTTTTTAGTAATCGTGTATTTTCAAATATGCCCTAACGCACGGGCTTGAGATGCAGGTCCATGGTATAGATCGCCACCGGCAGATGCAGGCGTGAAACGCCATCGGGCTGGAATGTCGCGGTACGGTTCAGCTGCACGGCGGGTATCCACAGGACACCATGGCTGTCGATCCACATGGCGTCGGCCCAGACCAGTCGCCTGTCATGGATCAGCGTGCTTGTCTTTCCCTGTGGCGTAATGCGCAGGATGCCCAGCCTGTTCACATCCGACACATACAGGTTGCCATCCCCGTCAATGGCCGTCCCGCCGGTCGTGGGCGTGTCGTGGAACAGGGTTACGGCATGGGACAGGTCGGATGCCGACAGGGTCGGGTTTTCCAGTGCCGCCGTGGGGACGACCCACATGGGGCCGGAGCTGGGTTGGAAATAGAGTTTCTGCCCATCCGGGGAAACCTCCAGCTGATCGGCATGGATCCGCACCTGCTGGCCATGGGCCATCAGCATGTGACCTTCGGCATACATCGGGCGGTCATCTGTCGTGGAGCGGTCATGCGCCAGCACCCGGCGCTGCGTCCCGTTGGACAGGTTGACCACCACCAGCGCGGGATCGCCCGCATCGGTTACGAAAATCGTATCCTTATGGAAACGGATATCATCCATGTAGCTGTGCGACGTACTGGCGGCGCGGAGCGGGATGGCATGCACCATGCTGCCGGTGTCCATATCAAACGCCAGCAGGCGCGCCGGGGCCCCTTTGGCGGGATTGGGCGGACCGCCCACGTTCGCATCCCCTGAATCCACAACCCATAACAGCCCGTCCGGGCCAATGCGCAGGGCGTTGACGCGCACGAAAGGCTGCCTGTCGCCCCTTGTGCCGTCGGGGTGGTTCCAGCGTGCATCGGGAAAGGCATGGGGCTGGCCGCTGGCATCAATTTCGGCAACGGTGGGGCCATTGCCACCCCCGCCCCAATAGGGGAAGGAGACGAAAGTGCGCCCGTTATCGGCCACCGCCACGGCATTCAGGACGCGGTCGGATGTCCATTGCACATGCAGTTTTTCATGCGCGCGTGCCGGACCGTGCCATGTGGTGGCCGGGATGGCCAGAAGAACTGTCAGGAACACGCCCCGCAGGCGCTGCCGTATGGTCTGCATGGCGCCAGCATATCATTACGCCGGGTGATTGGTCATCACGGCTATGTGTCGGGGTCCCACATGCCGTGGGTGGCATGTGGGACAACCGGCAGTCAGGCTGCCGGTGCGGGGGCCGCCATCTGGCCCAGGGCGGCGCGCAGCCTGTTTTCGTTTTCCGGGGAAAGCGAGGTCTGCAGCACGCGGGCATGGCCCTTGAACTCACGCAGGTCGGCCAGCACCTTTTCGGGCTGGGACTTGCGTACCAGAATGAACAGCGCGGAGGTGTTGGCGGGAATGGTGGCGCCCAGCGACTTGATGAAATTGTCATCAATGCCGTAGTCGGACATCTTGCCCGCGATCGCGCCGGCACCCGCGCCTACGATGCTGCCTGCGACAAAGCCTGCCAGCGGGTTCAGGCACAGCAGGCCCACCAGCGCGCCCCAGAAACCGCCCGAGAAGAGGCCGTACGATGCACCGACCTTTTCCAGGTTGACGCTCTGCTGCAGGTGCAGCTTGCCATCGGCGGTGCGGACAACAACAACCGCATCCTCCAGATCCAGCAGGTATTCCTTTTCCAGTTTCTTGCATTCGGTCAGGGCAGCCGTGGCTTCATCCTGGCTGTCAAAACCGATAACGATCAGATCGGACATGGGGTACTCCGTTTCATGTATCCGCCACCGGCCCGTGGTGGTGGAAGGTCACCATGATATTACATGGATACGTCCCTCATGCCGTGGCGGTTTTTAGGCATGGATGCCCCCGGCGGGGTGCAGGTCTGCCCCGGTTGCGCTGGCTGCCCGCGCTACCCATTTCCAGGATGCGTGTCATTCGGACGCGGCGGTGAACCGTCCCCCTGTCAATGTGTTGTCTGACCTGCAGGGTGTCACGCACCCGGTTATTGCAAGGAGAGGGAAGCCGATGCCCCGTTTCATGAATGATGATGATCGTCCCGATAATGCAGGCGAAGGCAAGCACGGCACCGCGCGCAGGCTGGCTGAAGCAGGATTGCGGGCCGAACGCGCGGGAGATCAGGCGCGTGCCGATGAACTGTTTGACGAAGCCGAACGGACGGACCCGGAAGCGCTGGAAAACGTGTTGATGGAAAATCCCGCCCCCCGCCGCCGCGTGTCAGGACGCGGGTTTGGCGATGACGCGACGGTTGCACGCATGAGTCGCACGGTGGAACCGGATGCCGATGCCCCGTCGCGTGCCGGGATCACGGATGAAGGCAGCGGTGCTGATTCCGAACGTCGGTAAAGGCTGGAATACATGTCAGGGCATGACGGGTTCCGGGTGCCGCCTTTTTTCAGGAAGGCGGTAGTCCCTGAAGCTTTTGGAAAAAAGCGTCGTCAGAAACTTTCCTGTAACATCGTATGCCGTCTTACAGTGATGGTCCCCACATGCCCACGATGAATATGATGGCCCCCAGCGCCAGCATGGCGATGTGGAACATGACCTGTCCCGGCATGGAATCGGGACTTATGTGCAGGCCATGAAAGAACTGGACCACCACCAGCGTCAGCCCGACAACGCACAGACCGATGCGGACAGGGCTGACCGATGTGGGCCATATCGGGTTTCTACGGTTCATTGTTACGTGTCTCCGGGCTTTGGTGCCAGCATGCCATAAAACCCGGCGGCGCAGAAGCAGCACCTGTTCCGCGCGGGATTTGCCAGTCCCTGCGCCCATGCTATGCGCATGACGGGGCCGTGGAATGCGGCCAACAGGTGAACTGACAGGAAACAGATGCGTCTTGACCGTTGTGCCATGGCTGGTGGCCTTGCCGCCTCTGTCATGATGACCCTGCTGACGGCGGTATCCGTGGATGCCCGTGCGCATCCCCACCATCACGGCACAGGCGCCGTGCATCACCATGCAACGCAGGCGGCGGAGACCCCTGCCGGGCCACCCCTGCCGGATGGGCAGGTTTTCCTGCCGCCACCGCCCGGCCCGGATACGGCGCAGCGCGCGGCCGATGCCAGTATTTTCGCCGCAACCCGCGTGCTGGAAGGCACGCCGCGGTGGAAACTGGCGCAGGCGGATAATCGTGATACGCCCGCCCATATGGTCTCGGCCTTTTCATGTGCGGCGGGGTTTACCCTGCCGCCAGACCGCCTGCCTGAACTGGTCGGCCTTGTGACACGGATCGAACACCGCCTGACCCCTGCCGTCCATGCGCAGAAAACGCTGTGGAACCGCCCGCGCCCCTTTACCGAAGCGGAACTGCCGACCTGTATCCCGCTTCGCGCCAACCTGAAACAGGATCCGTCCTATCCGTCGCTTCATGCCACGCTGGGCTGGGTTACGGGGCTGATCCTGTCCGATATCCTGCCCGACCGGACGGCATGGATCATGCAGCGCGCCCGGGTGTTTGGCGAAAGCCGGGTGGTATGTGGCGTGCAGTGGCAGAGTGACGTGATGGCGGCGTGGCTGAATGGCGGCGTGCTGTATTCCGCCATGGAACAGGATGAAGGGTTCCGTCAGGAAATGGACGCAGCGCGCGCGGAAGTCACGGCGCTGCATCCGACCATGGCGGCGCCGCCTGCGGCCGAATGTGCGATCGAGGCTGATGCCGCCGCCCATCCGCCGCAATAAAAGACTGCCTGAAAAGAGTTTTCGGGTGCCGCCTTTATTTCAGAAAGGCGGTGTTTCCTGAAGCTTTTCGCCAAAGGCTTCACCAGAAACGTTCTTCAGTTTTCCCGCCCCACATCCCATCCAATGGGTCAGGATAGGAAACCGATGCGCCGGGTTCCGTCCCGTCCCGCCGTTTCCGCCTTCAGGCGTTCCAGCAGGTCATCGGGCGTCGGGTCTTCATCCAGCAGGCGCGCGCGGCGCAGCACCAGCGCAAAGTCCGATGGTACCAGCGTGCGGACGTGGCGCAGGCCTGCTGGCGCATCCTTTCCGAAAAAACGCTGGAAGGCATGGGCCGCCTGCATTTCCGTCAGGTAGTCAAAGCGGGCGCGGAACAGGAAGCGCCGCATGCTGGCCGGGTCCAGCTTTTCCACAAGGTTGGTGGTGCAGGCAAAGGGCAGGGGATGGTGTTCCATCCATGTCAGCATTTCATTGACCTGGCTGATTTCCCACGACCGTTCCGCCGACCGGCGATCACCCAGCAGGCTGTCGGCCTCGTCAATGATCAGGAAGGCCCCGCTGTCGCAGGCTTCGGCAAAGGCGGCCGCGATCTGCTGCTCACTCTGCCCGACATATTTGTCCAGCAGGTCGGATGCGCGTTTCTGCAGCACCGGCATGTCCATCCGTTCCGCCAGATGGCGGGCATACGCACTCTTGCCCGAACCCGGCGGTCCCGACAGCAGCAGCGAGACCGCACGCGGCGCGCCGGGGCGGGCCAGCCGCGTGGTCAGGGCCTGCAGGTCACAGTCCGTGTTGATCAGGGTCGAATCGTAATCCGTGACATCCGGCTGGGATGGCATGGGCATCTGGCCACCCGCCGCCGCACGGGCAATACCGGTCGCGATCATGCTGGCCATGGCGGAATCGCCGCCCGCCAGATGGGTGGACCGCAGCGCATTGCGGAAAATGGCCGGGGCGGCCGGAATGGCGCGGGCCAGGTCGGCTGCATCGTTGGGTGCCAGGGCGACCTTTTCCTCGCGCGCCATGTCCTGCCACAGTCGCGTGCGCACGCCGATTCCGGGCTGCCGGACCTCGATGCACAGCGCCATGCGCCGCGCAATCGCGGGGCCAAGGGTATCAAGGTCATTGGCCGTCCAGATGACGGGCGTGCCGCCCTGTTCCAGCAGCCGGTGGAAAAACACGCGGCTGTAGGATTGCGGCGGGTCGAACAGGCTGGCGGTGAACAGGTCTTCCGCCTCGTCGAACAGCAGTATGGAGTCCGTATTGCGCAGCAGCCGCGTGCTGCACCGCAGGTCAGCCAGCCGTTCGTGGCGCGATGGCTCATCGCCCGCGCTGTCCGCCTCGCCCACGGGGTACAGGGTGGCATTGATGTGCCGCGCAAGGGTGGCCGCGAATTCGGTCTTGCCTGTGCCCGGCGGCCCATACAGCAGGATATTGATGCCCGTTGCATGCTGTTCGACCGCGGCCTTCAGCAGCTTTGCCGCGATATCCGCCTGCTGGCCCAGATGGGCGAAAGCATCCCACGGCAGGGTTGCTTCACGCGGTTGCCCCAGCAGCAGGGAGCGGATGTCGCCCACCACGCTGGCGCGGCGGTTCATCAGCGCCATGAGACGGGGCAGCAGGGTAATGTCGCCGTCCTCGTCCACGGTCATGAGGCCGCTCATGCGCAGCTGCCCCTCGGGGGCGAGCGCGGTGGCGATCGCGTCCTCCTCCTGCCCCAGAAGCAGGTGCAGCAGGGGAATGTCCTCGCACAGAAACGGTCCGCGTGACCGGTTTTCACACAGGTCATCCCATAACTGTTCGAAATGCCCGTTCAGGCGATAGCACATGGCAAGGCCAAGCACCTCGCTGGCCACGCGGCCCAGACCGGTGGCCTGGCTCAGTTCCTCCAGCCACGTATCCACGTATCCCCGGTCGCCCGCGTGCTGGGCGCGCGCTTCTTCCAGCGCGTGGCCAAGGCGTTTCCATTCGGTGGCGGTCGGCGGGTTTTCCCCGTCATGGCGGGGGGCGGCGGGCAGTTCCTTGTCATGCAGGCCAAGGTCGGGCTGGGCCTGCACCACGCAGCGGACCAGCGCGCCGGCGTCACGTGATCCACGATGGATCGAACCATGCAGCACGCACAGCATCTCCAGCAGGCGGCGTGTCTCGCCCCGCACGCGCGATGAGCGCGGCTGTACCGTCCTGCGGCGTGTTGCCGGTCGTCTGCTTTTGGCTAGCGCCATATATCGGGTCTCCTGCTGCTCCTGTCTGAATATAGGTAGTGCAGGGACGGATGTCGTGGGGGAAGGACGATGTTTTCTCTTCCCCCACGCCCATCAGCTGCGACCTGACAGGGCAAAGCCGGTTTCAACCTGATCCAGCAGGGCTTCAAGTTCTGCGTGGCGCAGGGGATCGGTGCCGGTGGTGATATGGCCACGTGCGCGTTTTTTCAGGCTGCCCGCGATTCGGGGGCTGATGGTGCGGTCGGTCCCGTGGCGCAGCATGTCGGCAATGCTGATCCCGCGTTCATGGGCCGTCTGCACCACGGAAAACGCCATGTGGTTGACGATGTTCTCGAACTCGAAACGGCCAAAGCGCGACTGGCAGCGGCTCAGCTGGTCAAGGGCCGTGGCATAGCGCTCCACCGGGTTGGCCTGCGTGGCCGTACGGAAATGCTGGGTATAATGGCGCGAGGCCTGGATGTGTTCCTCCCGCGCAAGGTCCCATTCGCCAATGGCGGTGCATTCCGTCTCGATCAGGCAGTGCAGGGCGCGGGCGTTCAGGCAGGAAGCGACAAAATCCGTATGGGTGATGTCGTTCCATTCCAGCTTCTGGCCCGCGCGCTGCATGGCGAAACGGAAGCCACGATGCCCGTCAATGCCGTACACGATGGTGGTGTTGCCGCGGCATAGCGGGTCGGTCCCGGTCACCATGATATGCCCGCTATCGGCGCGGTGCATGTAATGCTGCCATGTCATGACATCCAGCAGCGTGTCGTCATCCACGAAGCGGTCGGTATGACGGCGTACGTATTTCATGAAACTGGTGGCCTGCAGGCCGGTCACCGCATGGGGCGAGAAATCAACCTGCCACCATACGCAGGCCCGCAGCAGGTGAAACGCAAGCGAATCGCGCAGATCCGCCAGTGCCGCATGTTCGGTGGCCAGGCTGTCCACCTGCGCATCGCACAGGGCCTTTACGGTCCGGAAGCGGTTGGCAAGCATGTCCAGCTGCCGCGCCACGGGCTGCCATGGATCAAAATAGCTGACCAGGCTTTCGGGACGGGAATGCTGCAGATGCCAGGCAGCCGGGGCGGTACGTGGTTCACGCATCGGACGGTCCTTGAAGTATCTGGGGCCGGAAGGATCGGTGGTTAACGGGCTGATCATGCCGGAGTTGCCGACATGACCCGGATCCATGCGCCACAGGATGATGGGGGCGGGTCGCACGGGGTACGGCATCGGCCCGGTTATCGGGACGGGGCGTTGGGAAGGTTATCGTTACATGCCGTATTAATGTATATTATAGGCATGTTATTTGATAATGGTAATTAATATCACATTAAATCCATGACAGAATTCCTGACCCGGTCATGAATATGTTTTTTCAGTTTATTGGTAACGCAGCATGCGGCGGGTCAGTTTTCGCGCCATGCGGTGAAGATCCACGCCCGCGCGCCCGATGACCGACCGGCTGGTCTGCTTGGCGTCCACCAGTGTCACGGGTCCCGCGGCGGACAGGGTATGCAGACCGTCGGTCGCGGGCCGCCATGCGGGTGGCGCGGTCAGGGGCGGCAGGGGATGCGCCGCGAATTCGCGCGTGTTCAGGGTGGTAATGGCCAGCGGGGTGATCGCGCCGCCATAGGTCCGCGCGCAGTCCTGCGTGGGCAGGATGATCGTGCCGTCATCCATCACGACCGGCGTTCCGCCCGGTCGGGCGCTGTGTATGTCGCGTCGGACCGGATTGGCGGGATGCGGGTGCCACGGCCCCGTCAGGCTGTCGGCCCATGCCACATGCAGGGTATCGACGCGGGGGCGTTCTTCTTCATGCCATGGGGTATGGAACAGCCACCACCGGCCATCATGGAACAGGGGGGAGGCATCGATCATCGGGCCGGGAAAGGCGCAGCCCTCGACTTCTTTCCAGCTATAGGGAAAATCGGTTGCGCGGTACAGGCGCTGCACGCCGCTTTTTCCTGATTCGGGCATCATGAGGAACGACCCGTCCCGGTCGCGCAGGATGACGGGATAGGACAGGTGCCATGGTTCCACCAGCACCGGCGCATGCGCGATGACGCGCAGGGTGCGGTCAAGGATGAAGACATCAATCCGCCCGACCTTCACCCGGTAATCATAGGCTTCGGCAAACAGGTACAGTCTGTCCTCGTGCCAGATGCCAAAGGGGTCGACAATGAAACGGAAGGGGCCGGGATCGGGCAGCCATGTAACCGGCATGTCCGCCAGCGTGCCCGCGCGCAGCACGTCGGGCATGGACCGGTGGATAAGCCCTGTCTGCCATATATCGGTCCGGCCAAGTCCCATTTG
>Ga0157365_10000562_pt1 | contig 16017 bp, 5 predicted proteins | sample AttsexASBM3_FD_111478 | JGI IMG/M metagenome (GOLD analysis project Ga0157365, IMG submission 111478) | Fungus gardens microbial communities from leaf cutter ant in Ribeirão Preto, State of São Paulo, Brazil - Atta sexdens ASBM3 | ecosystem: Host-associated > Fungi > Mycelium > Unclassified ... | reverse complement strand
TGGGGGGGAACCCAGGTCCATTATTTTTTTTGCTAAGTGACTTTAATAGAGAGATTGGTTTTTGGGACAGATGGAGTTTTAATAACAGGGTGAAGATAGAAGGTAATTTTATTGTATAATTGTTAATGTAGGTAGCTTGTATAGGAAGACTTTTATTTATTTTAATATTAAATTACATAATACTTGGATTGACATAGAATTCTATTAAAACTTTAATAAAAATAACAACATAAACTTGGAAATTAATTGAATATTAGTAAAACTTCTCTTTAAATTACATTAATTAATAATTACATAAAACTTGGAAGATCATTGAATTCTAAATAAACTTTTTATTTTCTTTACATTAAATATTAATAATATATAACTTGGATAGGCAATTAAATTAATTATAGGAAAAGTTTTTAGTTAAAATTAACAAGATATTAAAAATTTGGTAGTGAATCGAGGTCAATTAAACTTATTAAATAAATTAATTATTACATAATGCTTGGTAAGGCAATAGAAGTCATGTAAAACTTTTTAATTAGTAATTAAATAAATTAGGAAGGGAATTGTATACTAATAAACTTTCAATAAATTTTATATCAAATTAAACTTACTTGGTGTTACAATGAGGCGATGCAAATATTTTAAATCTTTTTATTTATTTTTAATTTAAATATTAATTACATAAAACTTGGTGTGGTAATGGGTAGTAAGCAACGTTTAAAATAAATATTAAATAAATAATACTTTGAAGTATAACCGATTATCTTTAATAATTTATAATTTAAATAAACATATAAAACTTGTAGTGGAAAGGTACTATACTAAATAATTAAAATACATATAGTTGGTAAGGGAAAAACGGTGTATAATAACTCTTTTTATTTATTGTACAATTAATTATATCTTATTAGGAAGGGAGACGGTGTTTAATAACTAAATTTTTTAATATTTAATAACAAGTTACACTTTACTTGGTGTAGCAGTGAGGCGTAGCGTTTAATGAATAAATCTTTTTAGATTAAATTATTTAAAGTAATAATTACATAAAACATGGAATAGTATTACAATAAACTTTTTAATAATATTAATATTAATTATATAATAATTGGACAGGAAACGGAGTATACTAAACATTTATTTAATTTCAATTAAAAATTTAAAAACATAAAAGTTGGTCGGGTAACGAGTTATAGCAAATAATTTATTATTAACTTTAAACTTTAATAACATTTAATTTGGTGACGCAGATAAGACCGTAATTATGTTTATTTTTTAATCTTAAATTAATTATCACAGAAAACTTGGAAGGGAAAGTAACTATATTTAAACTTTTAATTTATTTATATAAAATAATAATTACATAAAACTTGCTAAGGCATCGAGGTTCTATTACAAACTTTTCTTTATTTTAAATTAAATAATTATTACATGAAACATGGAAATACAAAGGGATCACTTAAAATCTTTTTATTAAAAATAAATATTAATTACATACAAATCGGTATGGCAAGCTAACTATAATAAACTATTTAAATATAAATTAAATATTAAATATATCACACTAGGAAAGGATTATTACTTTAATTAAACTTTTTAAGCTAAATATTAAAAAACATAAAACTTGGTAGGAAAACGATATATACTAAAGTTTATATAAATTAAATATTAATTGAATAATACTAGGTAAGATAACGATTTCAATTAAACTTTTTTTTCTTTCAATATTAATTTAATATTACTTGGAAGGGAATCATATTCTATGAAATCTTTATTTAATAAAATTATTATTTACATAGTACTTGGAATAGAAAACTGGTAATAAGGTTTTAATTAAATATTAATTAATATTCTAGCTAAGGCTACTAAATTTTATTTAGTTTAATTATTACTTTAATATTAGTTGGAATAGCATCGAGTTCGATTAAATCTTTAATTTATTTATTATTAAAAAACACTTGGATTGGAATCTTATGCTAATAAATCTTTATTAAAAATTAATTAAATTAATAACCTAAAACTAAGTAAAGAAATGTATAATCTTCCTATATAATAACAAGGTGTATAGAAGCTTTACAATGTTTTTTTATAAATTTATCATTTTCTGGTATTAATAATGAAAAAAGAATTATATAACTAGTTTACAATTTCTTTGTATTTCACCTTAAATTTTAAGTAAGGTTTAGATGTTAATTTTACAAAGTAAAGACACTCTAGAGTAATAAGTGTAACTAATAACAGATTTCTATAGAAATACGATGAATTCAACTAAATATTATAAAATAGAATCAAAAAGGGTAAGTAGTTACAATCTTCCATTGTTTAAATAATTATTGATAAATTAAAGCATTCCTCGTATACTAGCGTGTAAGATTCACCAGCTGAATCAAAGATTATCTAATACCCATAGATGTTTAATTTTCACCTTTCCGATAAGGATTAGTAACCATTATACGCTAATAAATATATATATAGGAATATTATACTTTAGGAGATAAGAAGAGTTTATTCATACCTACCTCACTTTGAATATATATGAATATTATAATTTTAACAAATGGAGGAAAATATAGTAACTCTAAAATAATTATATATAATTACATAAATAGTAGTATAAATCTACCAAATCTCCTATATCTTATAAATATTATAAAGCATGGATTGTAATCTTATCAATTTTAACAATCTTCTTAATCTTCTCAACGTTGGAATGTAATCTTCTATTGGGGAAGCAAAATGAAGAATAGGATATAATTAGAAAAAATATTATAAGTTAAAAATATCTGAAAGTAAATGGGGAAATATATTAAACATTTGTTATAAGAATTTTATAATTTAAGGACAGTTATTAATTATTTTTGATGGTATTATTTACTTTGTTTCTTCAGGTAGAGCGATATCCATTATAGTATTTTCTAGAATACCAACAAATGGTACTATAATTACAAATCATGTAAAATAAAATACTGTTGGCATAGCACCAAAATATGGTGATTCTACATGTTGTGAACCAATAAAATTTATACTAAACAACTAGACACCAAAATGCAAATCGTATTAGTGGAGGAAAATGATTTTCACGTAGTCGACTAGTATCCATAATTGGTAAACCTATAATAATTAGTAGTGATAGAAATATACAAATAACATCTAGTAGTTTGTTGCACAGATCGCAATAATAATAGCCTAAAATGTATAAGATCATATCTTATTCTGTATAACTCAATCTCCGATTTACCGATAGAAAAGAAGTTCTTATATAACTGTTATACTAGTTCGTATCGTTTAGTACAATATCACAAATTTTCATATATTAGATATAAATACCAATATATATATTATAGGGTTACTTATATCAGTTTAATTTACTCTTTTTCATACAAAATATATATTCAGATTACAACTTAATTTTAGTAAGATACTTAATTACTTAACGGAGTCCTAAACATCTAATGACATTTCGCTTTTGTCGTACAAGACGAATCTTTGATTAAATTTTTTATAAATCTTTGAATGTGTAGATAGATAGTGTGCAGATTGTAATTAAGAAGTTTTGTAACTTGTATTATAGAAAGTTTGTAATACGTATTTAGACAAAGAAGGGCCATTGTTAACTTGATATCTCAGTTAGTATGTGTAGAAAAAAAGTATTAAAACATTATGAATAGAAAATATTAGCCCAATGATTATGTGCGCAAAATATCAACAACGGTAATATTAGAGGGTAAGCAATCTACGATAGCCAGCCTTATCAGTAAGAAGGAATCGATGGTAAGGAGGTGAATAGAAATCTAGGATATCTAAAATTGTGATAGATTAATCTGTTTTTAGTCTTTCCTTGTGTGATATCATGTTAATTATTAAGATATATCCTACGAGTGAAACGACACAATACATGAGTAAAGTGCGAATATAGAGAGTTGTGTGAGTAATCTACGATTGTGTGATATTTTACTTTTCATATATTACAATATGCTTTAGAGTATGTCTTACAAATAATTTGAGCAAGGTTATAGTCGATGAACGCTTCTATTTAAATAATAACTTTTATTATCATTTAGAAAATTTATAATAGCTGAAAAAAAATATCCTATGACAGTAAGTTGAATATTTTGCAATTATTCCAGGGTTTTTGGAGAGAGGCAACTTATTTACACCAATATGGTACGATAGATGATGGTGATTTCATAGATTTAGCAGGAAGATAGTTATCGGAATGTCCTAGTACAAATTATATAAAATATATAAAGTGCCAGTAGAAATACAGTTACTAGATCTTTAAAAATAAAATATGGTGAAAAGGTAGTCGGTCCGTATTACCTTAAATTCCTATTGGATTAATACTACCATGTTCATGAAGTGTAAGTAGATATATAGCTACCAGTGCTGATATAATAAAAGGTAGTAGATAGTGAAGAGAAAAATCGATTTAGTTTTAATTATTTACGGTAAATCCTACTCAATTAACAGTATTTTTTAAATAAAATATATTTACTTATTATTTCTAATAAGATTAGACTATATCATCATCTTTAATTATATTAATTAGTGATAGTATTTCTTTATATATGTTGGACACTAGTCTCGGAAGCACCTGTTAGTCGTTTAACTTATCATAGAACTATATTCTAGTTATAATATTGATAAAATATTAGCTGCAAATCATCTTAAATACAAAAAGCATATGAAGATTTCTGTGCAATTCTCCCAAATTATTCAATCTATTTTTCAATAGAAAGGAACTTATGTTATATATATTTCTAACACTTAATATCAAATTACTTATTATTTACCTTAATACTATATAAGAATATAATATTATAATTTATGACAAAAATCAATTACTTTACATAAATATTTTAGAAAACACTAAATTTATATTCATCAATCTTTAAATTTGGAAAAATCGTTTCTATGTTACCAACTGTAAAAGTAGTTAAGGATTATATGGAATGGTTTACTTAGCCCTACGAGCCTTTCTAGATCAGATATATCTGTCGAGCCTCACAATCTATTTGCTATGCATGTAATCTTGGATTATCTGTAAGATTTTTCTTATAATTTCTAATAATTAAGACTAGTTTTCGATAGTGTTAATACATTACAAATCTTTTTTATTTTAGGTATAATATCATCTTCAATAAGATTGTTTATTAGTAGATATAGGTACATTATAAATTATTTATCTAGTATTTGAACGAAAGAATAGTTTAGAAAGAATTAGTAGAGGAAAATGTTAAAAATTAGCAGTATTACTATTTGAATATAATGTCCAAATTTATGATTTAAGGAATATATTTTATTCTCGATAGATCTTTGATATCGAAATTAATTTTCCATTCTACTATTTTAAATAAAATTTAGTATTAAAACTCCATAATCAAACAAAGAAATTCATAATGAAATGAAGTATCAAGAGAAAATTTATGTAAGTTTTTATATGAGCAGTTTCTAGTAGAAAAGTTGAAAAGTTATATAATTATTTATAATAAAATATATTGAAAAGTATTCTAGACACAAAAACAGATACAAAAGGCTATGGCCAAATCTTTTTTTATCGGTAGTGTCTATATAAAAATATAAATTAAACAAAATCTTGAGCAAATCAAGAGATAGCACTTATAATAATTGTAAATAGTGTATGCAAGTCTTCCATTACATATAGTGCTTAAAATAGCTTATCTCCTAATTATATAAGCCTGTACTATTTTAATAAAATAACCTTGTGTAACAATTCTTAAAAAATATAATTAAATAGAACACGCCGACTGTACATTAAGCAGTAAAGTTAACAGTAGCCAGCGATGAACAAGTATGTAGCTATCATTCATACTAGAATAACCGACGGTCTTAACCTGAGATATAGCAGTTGATCGTTTACATCAGTACCACCTTACTAGACTATTTAGTTAAATAGAAAAATAAAATAAAATTTATAAAAATACTATTTAGTATTACTAAATCTAGTAAGTTTCGTATATTTTACCAATAAGAATAAAAAATGCAATTTAGTACACCTGACAACTTACACACTACTACATATAAAAATATTATAATGAAGAGTATTACTAAGTATTAGTTAGTTTTCATTACGAAAAAATAATTCGTTTTCCATTACGCATTTGCGTTTAGCGGCAATGATTTTGTGTGTGTAAAGATCCATCATACAGAATACGAATAGCTATTGTTGTACGATATATTACAAAATAATATAGTTTAATTACACAATCAGTACCATAATAATAAAAAGAAATTCAATTTATTTCTGATGAAGTGTAAGTTTAAATAGTATAAATTATCGTAGTTATCTTTTTAAAAGGTATTTTTCATAAGTATAACAAAGTTAACTCATTAGACTAAGGTTGTTGTGATAGTAAGAGAAAAGAGAATATATTCTATTATTTCGCTACTTTTAGCTAAAACCGAATATGTGTAGTGTACCATAACTAATAAATCGAAATTTAATTTTATTGTACTATCTTTAGTAGCAAAGTAAAAAATACATACTGAAATGATCTTATGATTATTTGAAAAGTTGTGAGTTATTTAGATAACAGATAAACTAGAATTAATACGATATTACTAATATTTATTATAAAACATCTAGGGAAAATCCATAGATATAATTTAACCTAAGGTAATACATACAACATGTCTATATTATTACTCTTTTGTAATTAGTAACAAATATCTACATAAATATTTAGCTGTACCTAGGAAATATTCTAATACATTACTTTCTAATATTTTATTTATAAATCATTTTAGGCCTTGGAAAAGATAAAAAATTTTACTTGTCCGACTGTACATTAAGCACCATTACAGGTACCTATAAGTGACTCAGTCTGTAGCGATTATGTATAGAACCGACGGTCTGGGTAAGAAGATAATAAACGTTGACACTTCTCACTCGTATCGCCAGTTTATTTTTATTTGATATATTACAAGATAAACCCCTGTCGAGATAATCTATTATATTAAACACTCTAGTCTAGACTTATTATTGAGATAATTATAATAGGACTATAAATGTGTTTTATTTAGTCTTAACTGCTTCTATTTTCTATATTTACTTTAAATTTTCATAGTAATTCTTATTCATTCTAATCCTATTCTCGTTTAAAATCTACTGCTATATAACGGATTCTAACATAATCACTAATTAAAGACCGTATTTTCTTATTTCGATAACTAATTAATACCTGTTATTTTTCAATACCAATTTATTTCAGATTTCTTTTACGTAAAGTATTATCAATAATACGATTATTTGTATATTTTATCACACATTTAACAGAAAATACATATAGAATTATATTAACTCTTCTGCCTAAATACTTTTTATTAGATTTAAAAATCGATACAAGTTTATGTTTACTAAGAAATTATTGAAGACCGAAAAATACTTTTTTTCAAAGAAGAAGAATAGAGATAGAGACTAGAAACTAGAGAGTTTTAAATTTTATTAAAATTGGGCCAAGTAAACCCATAAAGGCGGATGGTATTATTCCAACCATAATTACAACTCCAATTGACCAAATAAGTACTCGAGGCGATTTATATGATACGATCCATAGTATAGTCCAATATGAAGATATACAAAAAGAAAAATAAAGAAGCTGTATTAGCATGTAGATATCGAAGAAATAAAAATATTTTACATCTCGCATGATCAAAAACATTTTCAATAAAAATTATTACTATCATTAATATAAATTTACTTTGGAATAAAATTACAAATTTGTTTTAGCAGATTTATCTGTATCAAAATCTCGTGCTACAAATATACAATCCAGCTTAATACTACCCCAAAATAGAAGCCTAAGACCATATTACACCAAAACACAATCGAATCGAGTTATACTTACACATCCTCAGCCTCATTTCATTAGGAGTTAGAGGTAATTAGATCATTAGGTCATTCGTCTAACTGCCCACTATGTAACATAGATTGTCGGAACGCAAGTCAGTTGTGAAACGATTGTAATCTTCGATAGAAATCATAATAATAAATATTCCGAAGTTTGTTTCCTGCGTGTATTATCTTTAGTAATTCAAAGTGTAGTATTTTCAAAAATACAAATAAGTTTAGAATCTATTCTCTATTTCTTTGAAATCATACAAATCAATTATCTAAATATTTCTATTATTAATAATATTGTAACTAATAGATAGTTCTTAAATTAAATTTTTTACTAATATTAAAAAAGGAAATTCATATAATCTAGATATTTCTATCTAAAAGATCCTAATATTATATTATATTGTAAATATCTTTACTACTATTAATAGTAAATGTAGTCAAATTATTTTATCTTTTCTACTTTGCGGTAAATGTTTATAGTTTACAACATTAATCGAAAAATACTGGAAAATTACCATCCTAATCATGAGACAAAAAACTTGAGAGACTAAATAGCCTTTTGTGGGTTTTAATTGTAATATCTGATGTTAGATAGTGTTAATTTTAATTAGTTAGATGTTATTATGTTATTATTTCATTTTTTGATAGATTATAAAGTGAAAACACGATATTTGATACAGATAATTTTGTGATTAACGCCTTGGACTATCTCTTATAGCCTAAAAGAGCCATCGCGTTTAGCCTCGGAGGCTATTAATTATAGAAATTCTATAAATTCTATAAATTCTATTAATTATTATCAGTGGTTTCCTGCTGATTATCCAATCTTATCGATTTTTACTGTTATTACTTTATAAATATATAATTTATATTCTTTATCTCTGTCTGTATATTTGAAAGAAGATACCTTAGCCTTTTGTGTAAGATTACCGCTTTATTCTAATCGTAGATTGTGTTAAATCACAAGGTGAATCTATGATGATGCGTGTATAACAATAGGAGATTTCCACTAGAATCTTATCATGGAGGCGTTACACTAAGGCCATTATTTAATGGTAAAGGACGATGAGACGATGATCTTACAATTCTTATGCTATGGAGTGAAGAAGTAATAACTAGTACTTAAAGTATAAAAAGATTTTCAGTATATAGCGGGGTTTTCATAACACATCAAAAGGATTTTACTTAAAAAGTATGTTATACAATCACAAAAGCTAGAACCACATAAGGTGTATAATGTATAGCTAGAAAAACTCATGTAAGAATTTTAATAATTAGACATGTTCCTAGTAGTGAGCCAAATATTAAAAAATAAGAAATATTAGCTGGTTGTGCTGAATCAATTAGATAACTATTAATTAGTGATAGAATTGGATGTGTTTTAAGTAGTCTCATGTTTTTATAAAGAATAAAATTTATCGTAACTTATTTTTACTAAATATAAGCAATTTTACTAACTTAGTTTTAAACTAAGAATTTTAGAAATAAAAATCTATACAAAGGTACAAATATTAAGAATTCGTTATTTATTTATTTATTTATTAAATAGTAATCCAGATAAAACTGTAAATCTGAATTTATAATATAATTTATAAAATTTAATGAATTTGGCCTAGTGGAATCTACAACTTTAATGTAATTATTTATTACACATTCTAAGCGTTGAATTAAAGGCAAAACAATTAAATTTAATAGAAGTTTAAATAAAGGAATAAACTTATTAGTTCTATATATTTTAGTCATTATTATAGCAAAACCTTATAACTAACTAAAACTAAGGATATAAAAAGGGTAGTCAAAGAATGAAGGGTGTGATACAACTTTTAAATTATATCTACTATTCTTAATTATTAGTAAACTTATGAAACTACTAGTATATAATACTATATCAACTATTATTAATAATTAATAAACCTATAAGATTGATATTAAATAGAATATCTCAACTATTATAAATTCTTAGTAAACCTATAAAACTAGTATTTAATAAAGGTAAATTGATTAACTTATAAAACTAGTATTAAATAATAATGTAAAATTAATAAACCTATAAACTATTTTAAATAAATAGATAAAAGCTAGTTTTAAATAAAATTGATTAACTATAAAATAATCTGAATTATTAGTAAACCTAATAAGTAAATATAAATAAAGCTAATATTAATTAAATACATAAAGCTAGTTTTTATTAAGTTAATATAAAATTATAATAAATTATTGGTAAACCTATAAAATAGTATTAAATAATTAGTAAAGAAGATATTATTAATAAATAAAGAAAATGATAAACCTATAAACTAGTATAATTACTTATTCTACATTCTTAGTAAACCTATAAAATAGTATTAAAATATAAATAATAAATATTTAACATTATGTGAATTTAAGTAAATAAAATAAGGAAAATGTATCGAGAAAAGAATCTATATATAATAGAATGATAACTGAGTGAGAATAGAGTGGTTTTTAAAAAATAAAATGCTGACAGGTTGTTTTAAGTGTTTCTCTGTTAAATAATAACATTAAACATGATTTTCTGATATGTAAAATTCTAATGATATTGTTAGGTAATATATTAATAATTTAATACTAAATAGATTGGATTGGACGAAATTAGTTTCCAAGGAAATAAGTTGTATTAACGTGATGTATTAGAGTGATTCTCTTAAAAAGTATATCTGATTAGACATTAAAGTAGTGTAAATAGTGCAGATGTGTAAAAATATATTATAAAATAAAAGTATTTTAAGCAATATAACATTTTATATATTAATACTTATTATCAAAAAACCCTATAACAAATAAGACTAATACTATAATTAAGACTATATTATTATATTAATTAGTTTATATAAGATTTATTTTTCATTATTAATAAACCTATATGTAAGATATTAAATGTAAGGTGTAGTAGCTGGGAACGGAGATAGTTTAAATTTATTATATTAGTCTTTGTATAATTTGGTGGATTAAATTCGATAGATATATATATATATTATTTAATAAAACTAATAGACAAAAGTGAAAAACCTATAAAATACATATTAAGGAGCTAATTAAATATTCAAGTTAAGGGATATATTGACCCCTTACAAGATTCGCACTTGTACTAAACGAATAGAAGACTCTACTATTAAGCTAAAGGAGTTAAAAATTTAAAAACTAGTTTAGTTTAAGATTAAATTAATTAAAAAGGTTATATTATTTAAATAATGGTATTAACCTACTGATTATAATTTGAAAGATTATATTTTATATAAGTGATTATAAAATTGATTTATGTTTTAATTATTGTAATTTTTATAACTTTATAGTTGTTATTTTTACTTTAGTATTATAAGATTTTGCTACTTTGATGACTTAGAGTAAAATTATTAAGATTATTTATCTATTTAAGTTTTATCATTGTTAAAAAACCTATAATTGTGAATATAAATGAGTCAAACTAATATACTACAGAATATACACTTGAAATACTACTAATTATAAGTTCAATAATACTAATAAAATTTTTTAATATAAGCTAACCAAATATGTTGAAAAGGTAGCCAACCCTTAAATATGATACGCTAGTTTAAACTTTGCAGGTACAAGTACTGCTATTTGCAGTAAATATAATAAGATAGTATATATCATTCATTGTATTGTTTGCAACTTTAGCTTAAGCGGTCATTGCTTCTAACTTCGAAATATAAGAATGGAGGTTCGAATCCTTCAAGTTGTCACCTTTGAGATTAAACAAAGTTTTTTTATAGGTTTACTAATTATGATTAATAGAGAATAAAATATAAATAAAGGCAAAAAGTTAAATAGTAAGAGCCTTGATAACCTAAAAGGTAGAGCTTAGAAGTTAAGCTTATAGCGAATTGGTACGATGCCAGTTAAAGGCAATTTGTTTTAAGATTTATGCTTATTTTCCGGATCGATTTAGGAGATGCAATGCAAAAGCAATGGCTATGTTCATACTGGATTTAATTCCCATATTTGTAATAAATTTCTCATATAATTTGTATTATTATTTACTCCTGATGTACGCCAAAAGATTTTAAGTATTGATACTATTTAAAATAAGCCTAGAGTAAAGCCAGGTGCTTTCAACCACTCACCCTTACGTCCTAATTTAAATATCTTATATTCGGTATATTTACTACCAAAAAATACTAAGTGCTAGTTATGATAATAAAAATTATTAATATCTAATATTATTTAAATGTGATAAATTTAAGTTGCTGATTGGCATAACACTCATAAAAAAGTGATTTAGTCCTAATTGTAACTCTGATATATTTAAGTAAATGATATATTTGGAATTAAATGGAAAGAGTTTTTTGTGATTACCTGTTAAATTTAACACTTTATAGGTTTACCAAAAAAACAATAAAAATATTATAGTATATTTAAATAAATAAAACTTTATAGGTTTATCGAAAATATTCAATTAAATTGTAAAGAGTCTAAAAGCATTATTTCTTACCTTTTTATTAATGAATACACAATTTACAAGTATACCTCGAACACAATTTCAAGCACAACCTTTTCAACTAGTAAAAGCAAGCCCATGACCTATACTAAAATTTTTTATCACTGCTAATTCTAACATCAGCAACAGTAATATACTTTAATGGTGTTATAAATAACCTAGGACGTTCAGGAATAGTACTAGTAAATATTTGATTTATTACTACAGTTGGTGCTATAACACTATGGTTTAGAGATGTAGTAACTGAAGAACATTTATAGATGATATTACATTTTTATAAATAAGGTTTATACCTGGGAATAACTATACTTATTATTAGTGAAGTATTTTTCTTTATTTCAGTATTTTTAGCAATTTTTTCACTCTAGTCTATCTAAAGCAGTAGTACAAGGTTAAGATTGACCACCACTAGGTATTGCAACAATTAATCCATTTGAACTACCACTAGTTAATACAATTCTACAACTAACTTCAGCAGGTTCAATTACTTACGCTCATCATTCACTAGTTAAATTAAGTAGAGTAGGAATAATTCTAGGTACAATTATAACTCTTGTATTTGCAGTACTATTTACAATTTTATGTAAAGGTCTTGAATACTCAAATGCCGGATTTACTATCTCTGATGGAGTATATGGAAGTACTTTTTTCTTTAGTACTGGTTTTCATGGAATTCTTGTTATAATTTAAACAGCATTTATTATAGTAGGATTTATTAGAACACTTAATTATCATCTAACATCACTTCATCATCTAGCTTTTGAAGCTATTGTTATCTATTGACATTTTTTGGATCTAGTTTTACCATTTCGTGCGCCTGCAAGGGTATTCTCTGGTAGTGCTCAACTTATAACATTTATGATTTTTTTCAATAGCATAGCTCTGCTTAAAATTGTTATAAACTATGCCACCCTAGTTAATACGGTACTAGGTAGAGCCTTATTCGAATATGAAATGGATAGGGAGTGGTGCTTTAGGTAAAGCGGGAAACGGAGTAATAATCTATGGTGATCCGCGAGGTAAAGATGATCATGTTCTTATCATTTTGTTTTGTGGGACGCCCCATAATCCATTTAGCCACGCTATATTAATAATAATGTCGGCAAACAGGAACGTTGCTTACATCGTAGCTATTATTACACAATATCCGTCAGGATAAAAAAAACAAAGAGCTAAAATCATTAAAACCGGGGGAGAATCAATTAAGGGGTTTCCTAATAATTCCTATTGAAACGGATAGTTAATATTAGGTAATAGGAAAGGAAGCCATTCTATGACTAAAGTGGGGCAGCTAACGTACTCGACATCTGCTAGTGCTGTTGTTGAAAAAATCAATGGTGCAGATTTGCTGTCGAAAGTAAGAGTACTAGATGGTAAGTACTATGATTTATATAAACTTTTATGTGATGGGTGCATACTATTCAATAAGATCTAATCCAGGTAATTTGACACATGGTACGGGTAATGAAACTTTTGTTGGGATTTCAAAAGCTAAAATAGCTAAACTTGCTAAAGAGCTTAAAAATGAATCATTAAAATTTAAAGCCTCAAAAAGAGTATTCAGACCAAAACCTAAAGGTAAAACAAGACCATTAGGTATACCTAGTCCAATGGATAAAATAGTTAAAAAAGCTAGGGCAATTCTATTGGAACTAGTGATTTAAATAAATTTATCTAATAACAGTAATGGATTTAGACCTCAAAGGGATGCCACACTGCAATGAGACAATTAGCACAATGAAGTGGTACACAATGGGCAATTGAATGAGATATTAAAGGCTTATTTGATAATGTAGACCAGCATATATTAGCTAATTTATTAGCAGAAAAAATTGGTGACCAACAATTTATTGACTTATATTGAAAACTTGTTCGTGCTGGTTATGTAGAAGAAGGAGTAAAAAGAGCGGTGTACCTCAAGGCGGAATACTTTCACCTATTTTATCTAATATCTACTTACATCAACTTTACCTATTTATGGAAACACTTATTGAGAAGTATCATAGTAAAGACAAAGATATTACAAAAAGAAATCCTAAATATGATAAAGCAACTCGTAGAATACAATATATTAGAGACAAATACCCTGATGTCCGTAAAAGAGAGGTAAAAGTTTGAAAAGAGATTAAAGATCTTCTTAAACTACGTAGGTCGATACTTGCTAGACTACCTAATGGTACTCGTCTTAGATATGTTAGATATGCTGATGATTGACTAGTAGGATTATATGGGCAAAAGCAATGATTGAAGAGATTTTAATACAAATTAGAGATTTTTTAAAAAATTAAATAAATTCGAACTTAGCCCTGTTAAAACTAAGTGAACTTATCTACTTAGAGACAAAGGTTTATTTCTATGGTTCTATTTTATGATTTATAAACCAAAAGAATCTAAATTTACTGTTTATCAAAAAAAGGAGTTATACGTAGACCCAAATTTTTAAAAATAGAATGTGATTACTTGTACCTATGGACAGATTCCTTTTTAAATTAAACAACGAAGGATTTATTAAAAGTTTTAAATTAAGATCATGGATAGTTCATATGGCTAAAAGCAGTTTAATCTATTAGACCACATTGGTTTTTTCCCGATACAATTCATTATCTAGAGGATTATTAAACTACTATTAAATTGCAACAAAACAGACACGTATTCCATATTATTATAAATTTTATTTTAAGACACTCATGTGCTAAAACTCTAGGTAGAAAATTAAACATAAGATATCGAAAAAAGGTATTTACTAAATTTGGATTTGAGTTATCAACTAAAACAAAACCGGTATTGAAATTATTTACTGACTCGAATTATAGAAGGATACCCTTTAACAAATGACATATACACACCATAATCAAAGATCCGTTTAATGTGCTAAACTGAAAACTAAGAACACATACTAACTTTTTTAGAGACTTGCTTAATTTGTGGTACAAAGGACAATATTGAATTACATCACGTAAAACACATAAGAAAATAAAATACAAAGGTTACTGGATTTACTAAAATAATGTATAAACTAAAAAGAAAACAAATACCCTCTGTTTGCCTTGTAAAATTTAATAATGGAACTTATGATGGAATCAGTTTAAAACAAATTCAAAAACCTAATTAGTTTTTAATACTTACATTACGTTCGTGGAGAGCAGTATGCAGTTAAACTTGCACGTTCGGTTCGCTGGGAGGACAAGCTTTGCCACTTTAATAAATAATGATTTAATCACGGTAAGGCTGATCGACCCAAATTTTATGACAGTTTTATTGTTGAGGATCTTATCTTTAAAAAAGGTAATCTATAAAAATCAATAATAAATTCTCCATTTTTAGTTAAATTTAGTTTAGTTTTTATAATAACATTATTCTTTATAAGGTTATGTTGTAATGAGGGTTAAATTATCAATAAGCTAGTAATTTGAATATATATAATATATATTTTATAAGGTTCTATTATAATGAAGGTTTTAAGTATAACAGGCTCTAGATAGTAATAAATATTAAATTAATAATAATAGTATAAACTACTTTATTGAGTTTTTCTGTAATTTGTAGGATTTGAATATATTATTATATATGGCTAAAGGACCCCCTGACCCTTTTTATTAAAGGACCGTGGATGGGCCGCCTAAAGTCGTCCCCGCGTCTCTCTGTAACTAAAGACTCATTGAAATAAAGAAGTAAAGAATGAAAT
>Ga0157365_10000561_pt1 | contig 16023 bp, 12 predicted proteins | sample AttsexASBM3_FD_111478 | JGI IMG/M metagenome (GOLD analysis project Ga0157365, IMG submission 111478) | Fungus gardens microbial communities from leaf cutter ant in Ribeirão Preto, State of São Paulo, Brazil - Atta sexdens ASBM3 | ecosystem: Host-associated > Fungi > Mycelium > Unclassified ... | reverse complement strand
TGGTTGCGGGGGGAGGATACCAACTCTGGCGAACAATTCCGCTACCCTTACTTTTAACCGTCACGCGCGCAGCGGCTTGAACCACCAAACAACCACGTGAAAACAATCATAAATTCTGACTATTTCGCTTCGGTTTCATCAATCGGGGCATAGGTAAAAAAGATCCACGACTAGAAGGATCCTCCCCTATGCTTGTTCAGGCCCATAGTTTCATTGCACTCAATCAAAGCCTGGGGGATGCCAGCACTCTCACCCCCGGCGACATTGTCGATCTCGCAGCCTTCTACCAGGCAGGCTTTCCGGGCGAAAAAACCCCGAACGCAGCGCTGCGCAAAGTCCTGCGACAGATGGACCTACCCGTTACGGTGTTCGCCCGAGACCTCCACCGTGTCAAAGCTTTGTACGATTTTCTGAGCGGCCAAGCAGGCAACAAGAAACCCCAAACAAGCACGCCATCTCTCCCCTCCCCGTCGAGGCCGTAATGGAAAAGGGGACGAAGAAAAGGGAGGGCGCACTTCAGCGAAAATCTACGATTTTCGCGTGCGAAGCCAACGGGCCGGAACCATGAGCCATGGCCCTGTATTCCTTACAACACAGCAGCATCGCCGCCTCTGACGGGATCGGAAAGACAGCCGCACGGTTGCGTTATATTTGCTGTGATCGCCAGGACATCCTGCTGCTCGGCGAGCGCCACGGGCTACCAACCTATGACAAGACCGACCTCCGCACTCTGGCCGAACGCCACGAAACGATGGCGGGCCAAAACGGGCGGATTGCCGAGTGCTTCATCATCGCCCTACCGCGCGAGGGCACCCCAGAACATTACCAACGCCTCGTCCGCGACTTTGCAGAAAAAATCACGCATGGCTCCGCGCCCTGGATCGCGGCCATCCATTACGACCGCCCCGGTAATCCCCATGTCCACCTCATCGCCTTGGAACAAAACAAACCCCGGACAGGCGGGAAAGGACGCCCCAGCAAGGTCATCGGCTTGTCACGCAAAGGCGCATTGGAGCGGGTGCGAGAGGACTGGGCCGAGACCCATAACCGCATCATGGCCGGAACAGGACCACCGATTGACCACCGTTCCCTTGAAGACCAGGGCAAAGGCCACCTGCTCCCCACACTCCATGAAGGGGCAGCCGCACGGGTCATGCAGGCACGGGGTAAGCGCCCTGAAAGTCATCCAAAAACCAAAAGAAATGGCCAAACCATAGACTGGCCTCAAATTGATGAAGGCCGCACGCGGAGCGAAACAAACACCACCGTAAGGCGCATCAATGCCCTCGCGGACCAATTAAAGGAAAAGGGATATGAGCAACGATCCGACCGAGTTTTTCCTACGCCTTCAAGAGAGCGTGGACCACTCCCGACAGCACACCGAGCGAGCCGCTTCCCGTCTACAAGAGCGCCTCAATACGATGGAGGACATAGCGACCCAATGCCAGCGCCTGTTGGGCCAAGTGGAGAACCTGCTGAACACCACAACTTCCCACCTGTCCCAGAAGCAGCCAGAGCCGACACCCTGCCCCCAGACTTGGAAGAGAGCCGCACTCATTGCCGTCCCGTTATTCACCATGGGACTGGCATGCGGATGGATGATGCGGTGAAACCGACCGCATGGCGTTACTCGACCAAAGCTCTGCAAGAGAAAGAGATCCGGCTGATCAGCCTACTCCGTGATGGCTGGGACACCCTGCGCAGCAAAGTCCGACACATGATCAATGCCGTAGGCTGGGCCTGCCTGTCGCCACACTCGGCGCGGCAACCAACACAAGCACCCACTCCCCCTTCATGGCCTGCCATTAGCTTACGAGCTGATTCACAGAAGACGCGTCCAGAAACACAACGAGGACGATAGCCGTCACAGTACATACATCCCCTGAAAGTAAGGGACACAGTTCGATATCGCAGCGATACGATGGCGAGGAACAGACGTTCCTTTTCCACACGAGTAGGACGTCAAGCCGTAGCGGAAATTAGGGCGAGCCATGAGCACTGCTGGGGAGCCAACATAATATAGGGCAACTCCCTATTGCCCATTTGGCCAAAATGGCCATAAAATGCCTTACCCTCGATTGAGACAGGTTGATGCAAACATTAAGTGCAAAAGATGCCAAATACGGCTTCGGCCGACTTATCGACCTCGCTCGTGTCGAGCCCGTGGCGGTGGCTAAACATGGAAGGCCAGTTGTAGTGGTAATGGCTGTCGAGGAATATGACCGATTGAGAGGCATCGAAATGGGCTGTGTGAAGGGCGACCGAAATGCGAACGACACGTCGCAATCATGAGTACTCCGATGCCAACAGGTCAGGCCGAACGCGATCTTGAAGAGGCCTTTGTGGCTAAATTGGAGAGCCTCAAATACGAGTATCGACCTGATATCCGTGACCGAGTTTCTCTAGAGTCAAACTTCAGGGCGAAGTTCGAAGCCCTGAATCGGGTGAACCTAACCGATGCAGAGTTTCAACGCCTGCTAGACGAGATCGTCACGCCAGACGTCTATATGGCCGCGCGCATCCTTCGTGAGCGAAACAGCTTCACCCGCGATGATGGAACGCCGCTGAACTACACGCTCGTCAACATCAAGGACTGGTGTAAAAATTCCTTTGAGGTGGCCAACCAGCTCCGCATCAACACAGACAACAGCCACCATCGCTACGACGTTATTCTCCTGATCAACGGCGTGCCGGTCGTTCAGATTGAGCTCAAGACCCTCGGCATAAACCCGCGTCGTGCCATGGAACAGATCGTCGAATACAAGAACGACCCCGGGAACGGATATACCAAGACGATCTTGTGCTTTCTTCAGCTCTTCATCGTCAGCAACCGCGATCGGACGTTTTATTTTGCGAACAATAATGCGCGCCATTTCGCCTTTAATGCCGACGAACGATTCCTGCCGGTCTACGAGTTTGCCGATGTAGACAACAAAAAGATTGTCCACCTCGATAGCTTCGCCGAGACTTTCCTCGTCAAATGTGCCCTCGGCCAGACGATCAGCCGCTACATGGTTCTGGTGGCAAGTGAGCAGAAGCTCCTGATGATGCGGCCATATCAGGTTTATGCGGTGAAAGCGATTGTCGATTCTATCGCTCACGACTGCGGCAATGGTTACATCTGGCACACAACGGGCAGCGGCAAGACGCTTACCTCCTTCAAAGCGTCCACGCTGCTGAAAGACAATCCTGACATCGAAAAATGCCTCTTCGTCGTGGACCGAAAGGACCTTGATCGGCAAACACGCGAGGAGTTCAACAGGTTTCAAGAAGGTTGCGTGGAGGAAAACACGAACACCGCTTCCCTCGTCCGGCGTCTTCTCTCCGACGACTATACCGACAAGGTCATCGTCTGCACGATTCAGAAGCTTGGCCTTGCGCTGGATGAAAACAGCAAGCGCAACAGGCAGCAGAAAAAGGATGGCAAGAAGACCTTTAAGGAACAGCTTGCCCCCCTGCGCGACAAGCGCATTGCATTTATTTTTGACGAATGCCATCGGTCGCAGTTCGGCGAGAACCATAAGGCCATCAAGGAGTTTTTCCCGCGGGCGCAGCTCTTCGGCTTCACCGGAACGCCCATCTTTGAGCAGAATGCTGCACAGCAAAAGATCGAAGACACACAAGCGAGTATGAAGACGACGGAAGACCTCTTCCAGAAGCGTCTTCACACCTACACCATCACCCACGCCATTGAGGACGGAAACGTCCTTCGGTTCCATGTCGACTACTTCAAGCCGCAGGGCAAGACGCTGCCCAAACCGGGCGAGCCGCTGGCAAAGAGGGCGATTATCGAGGCAATCCTGTCCAAGCACGACGCGGCCACCGGTCAGCGCCGATTCAACGCGTTGCTTGCCACGTCGTCAATCAATGACGCCATCGAATATCACGGGCTTTTCAAGACCATGCAGGCTGAGAAGCAGGCTGCTGATGCCAGCTTCCAGCCACTTAACATCGCCTGCGTTTTCTCTCCGCCTGCCGAGGGTAATCCTGACGTAAAGCAGATTCAGGAAGACCTGCCGACGGAGAAGGAAGACAATGCGGTTGAGCCTGAGAAAAAAAAGGAGGCCCTCAAGGCTATCCTCGCGGATTACAACGCCAACTACGGCACAAACCACAAGATCGGCGAGTTCGACCTGTATTACCAAGATGTGCAAAAACGCATCAAAGACCAGCAATGGTCCGAAGCTGACCTGCGGAAAGCCTATCCCAATGCGCCACACCACAAGATCGACATCACGATTGTCGTCGATATGTTGCTGACAGGCTTCGACTCCAAATTCCTGAACACCCTCTACGTCGATAAGAACCTCAAGCATCACGGCCTGATCCAGGCTTTCTCGCGGACCAACCGCGTGCTGAACGCCACCAAGCCCTATGGCAACATCCTCGATTTCCGCCAACAGCAGACTGCGGTCGATGCCGCTATCGCCCTCTTCTCAGGCGAAACGGCCGCCGAAAAGGCTCGCGAAATCTGGCTGGTCGACAAGGCACCCGTGGTTATTCAGAAGCTGGAAACCGCCGTCCAGAAGCTCGACACCTTCATGAAATCGCAGGGCCTCGACTGCGCCCCCGACGCCGTGCCGAACCTCAAGGGCGACGCTGCCCGCGCGGCCTTCATCGAGCATTTCAAGGAGGTTCAGCGGCTTAAGACCCAGCTTGACCAGTACACCGACCTGACCGAAGACAACCGCACCACTATTGAACAGGTCCTGCCGCGCGACAACCTTCTCGGCTTCCGCGGCGCCTATCTCGAAACGGCCCAACGTCTTCGGGCGCAACAGGGAAAGGGCGCGGACAAGCCGACGCCCGAAGCCGACCAGTTAGATTTCGAGTTCGTCCTCTTTGCTTCGACCGTCATCGACTATGACTATATCATGGGCCTGATCGCCCGTTATTCGGAAGGTGCCCCCGGCAAACAGAAGATGAGCCGCGACGAACTGATCGGCCTGATCCAGTCCGACGCCAAGTTCATGGACGAGCGTGAGGATATCGCGGCCTATATCAATACCCTCAAGGCGGGAGAGGGCCTCAGCGAAAAGGCCATCCGCGAGGGCTATAGCCGCTTCAAGGCGGAAAAGAACGCGGTGGAACTGGCGAAGGTCGCGGGCAAGCACGGGCTGCCCACCGAAGCGCTGCAAGGCTTTGTCGACACCATCCTGCAACGCATGATCTTTGACGGCGAGGTCCTGACCGACCTGATGGAACCCCTTGGGCTAAATTGGAAGGCGCGACGGGTGAAGGAACTGGACCTGATGGCCGACTTGATGCCGCTGCTTCTCAAGCGCGCCGCTGGACGCGAAATCTCGGGGCTCAGTGCCTATGAGTAATAAGGTTACATCCTCATCGGCAGTGGGAGGCGGGTCAGTGTTGGAGCCCAAGCTGCGTTTTCCAGAGTTTTCCGGCCAACCAGTGCAGAATCTGCATCTCGGGGACGCCACGACTGAGAGCACAGAGAGAAACGGTTCTAGCCAAGCCGCGGCACAAATCATGGGGGTGTCCAAGGTTGAAGGCATTGTGCCCATGCAGGAACGAATCGTCGCCGCTGACACGGCACGTTATAAATTCGTTCGAAAGGATTGGTTCGCTTACAACCCGATGCGGCTTAACATCGGCTCGATCGCCCGTTGGAAAGGTGACGACAACATTCTGGTCAGCCCTGACTATGTTGTTTTCAGATGCAAAAGCGGCGGCCCACACAGGCTCAATCCTGCTTATCTCGATCACTTCCGGCGCTCCGACGCGTGGGAGGACTTTGTCTCGGAGAGAGGCGATGGAAGCGTGCGCGTTCGTATCTATTACAAGGACTTGGCGCGCCTTCAATTGGCGCTGCCGACCTTTCCCGAACAACAGAAGATCGCCGACTGTTTGAACTCGGTGGAGGCGCTGATTGCCGCGCAGGGACGGAAGGTGGAGGCGCTGAGGGCCCACAAGGAAGGACTGATGCAGCAGCTTTTTTCCCAGAAAGGCGAAACTCAACCCCGCCTCCGCTTTCCCGAGTTTGAGGGAACTGGGGAGTGGGAAATCAAGCCACTTGCAGAAGTGGTGACCTACGAAAATGGGAAAGCTTACGAGCGAGACATCGTTGAAAATGGGAGCTACATCGTCGTTAATTCACGCTTCATTTCCACAGATGGCGCAGCTCGGAAATACACTAATGCAGACTATTTGACTGCAAGTGCTGGTGATGTTCTCATGGTTTTGAGTGATCTTCCGAAGGGCAGAGCGCTGGCAAAATGTTATTTTGTCGAAGCGGACAACCGCTATGCCGTAAACCAGCGAGTTTGCCGGCTAAAAGGAAAGCGACTGGACTCTAAGTTCCTGTTCTTCGTTCTCGATCGCAACCCAAACTTATTAGCTTACGACGACGGGCAAAATCAGACCCACCTAAGCAAAGGGAATGTTCTAGAGTGCCCACTTTGCATTCCCCCGACTAAGGGAGAACAACAGCGCATCGCCGACTGCCTCACATCCCTCGACAATCTCATCACCGCCGAGACCCTAAAGCTCAGCACGCTCAAGTCCCATAAGAAAGGGCTGATGCAGCAGCTTTTTCCTCGGGTGGGAGAGGCTGACGCATGAGCAGTGTCCGTACCTATCAGAGCTTGGGAAAGTTGGTGACAAGGCTGCGGGACGTTCTGAACGACGCCGACCTTGTGTTGCTGTATGCCTATAACCGCACAGGTAAGACCCGCCTGTCGATGGAGTTCAAGGACGCAGGCAAACGCAAGACCAAGAAGAACCCAGCCGGGACGCCCGACACGCTCTATTTCAACGCTTTCACAGAGGATCTGTTCGTCTGGGAGAACGACCTTGAGGGCGACAACGTGCGCCGTCTTCAGCTGAACGAGAAATCGTCCTTCTTCAACGCGATGACGGAACTCGCGCTGGACGAAACAATTGCAGGTTATCTTTCCCGATATGCCGATTTCGATTTCGACTTCACCTACAAGGAAATTCAGCAGGGCAACGAGACCATCTCCAAGCCCGATTTTGTGAGCTTCCGAAAAGGGGATCAGTCCAATATCAAGGTTTCGCGGGGTGAACAGAATATCTTTGTCTGGTGCATCTTCATGGCCATCTGCGAACGGATGCTGGATGGGCATGAATCGTATCAGGGGAAGAAGTATCTCTACATCGACGATCCGATCTCGTCGCTGGATGACAACAATGCGATTTCCGTGGCCTGCGACCTTGCCAAGCTACTCCGCCGGGCGGTTGCGCGGAAGGATGCGAACGGTGTGCCAGCCCCGATCAAAGTGATCTTCTCTTCGCACCACGCACTGTTCTTCAACGTCATGTGCAATGAAATGGGTAGGCAGACCGATAGCGGACCGAAGGTCACCCACAAGCGCTATTTCCTGCACCGCCCAAACGGCGATGGCACTTACACGCTTCAGACGACCGAGGATACGCCCTTCTTCCACCACGTCGCCACTTTAGCCGAGTTGCAGCGTGCCGCCGATCCCGACAATGGGAACCTCTACACCTTCCACTTCAACGCCTTGCGCAGCGTCATGGAGAAAACAGCCTCTTTCTTCGGTCATCCAAGCATGGCCTTTTGCCTGAAGGCACTGAACAACGAAGAAGACCGGGCGCTGTTCAACCGGGCCCTGAACCTGCTGAGCCACGGCGCCTACGCCATTCAGGAACCGACTGAAATGGGTGAGGATAACAAGGCACTTTTCCGCCGCATCCTGAGCGAGTTCATCACGCGGTTTGAGTTCGCCCTACCAGGAATTGTTCCCGCGCAACCCACGGCACCGGTGCCAGCCCCTGAGGAAGCATCTGCACAATGAACGACCAAAACCAAAAGCAACTGGGCAAAACGCTCTGGAGCATTGCCGATACGCTTCGCGGCGCGATGAATGCGGATGATTTTCGTGACTACATGTTATCGTTTCTCTTCCTGCGCTACCTTTCTGACAACTACGAAGCGGCCGCGAAGAAGGAACTCGGGCGCGACTACCCAGATCCCTACGCAATCAGCAACGGCGCTCGCTCGCCCCTATCTGTTTGGTACGCGGAGAACCCGGAGGATGTTCCGGCTTTTGAGAAGCAGATGCGCCTCAAGGCGCACTACTTAATAAAGCCGGAACACCTCTGGACCAGCATCGCCCATATGGCGCGCACTCAGAACGACGAACTACTGCACACCTTGCAGGCGGGCTTTAAATATATCGAGAACGAGTCTTTCCAGAGCACGTTCGGCGGCCTTTTCTCGGAAATCAATCTTGGCTCTGACAAGCTCGGACGGACCTACGCTGATCGCAACGCTAAACTCTGCGCTATCATCACCGAGATTGCCAAAGGGCTCGCCAACTTCTCCTCCGATGTGGATGCGCTGGGCGACGCCTACGAATATCTGATTGGCCAATTCGCCGCCGGTTCCGGGAAAAAGGCAGGCGAATTTTATACCCCCCAGCAGGTTTCAGACATCCTTTCCGCGATCGTGACGCTGGACAGCCAGGAGCCCGCGACCGGAAGGAAAGAGCGGCTCGCCAGCGTGTTAGATTTCGCGTGCGGCTCGGGTTCGCTGCTACTCAATGTGCGCAAGCGCATGGGGGCGCACGGCATCGGCAGAATCTACGGGCAGGAAAAGAACATCACCACCTACAACCTCGCGCGCATGAACATGCTGCTGCACGGCGTGAAGGACACGGAGTTCGAAATCTACCACGGCGACACGCTGACCAACGATTGGGACATCCTGCGCGAGTTAAACCCGGCCAAGAAGCCCTCCTTCGATGCCATCGTGGCCAACCCTCCCTTCAGCTTGCGTTGGGAACCGACCGAGGCGATGGGCGATGATGTGCGGTTCAAGAACTACGGGTTGGCGCCCAAGTCAGCTGCGGATTTTGCCTTCCTGCTGCACGGATTTCACTACCTGAAAGATGAGGGTGTGATGGCCATTATCCTCCCTCACGGGGTACTGTTCAGAGGTGGGGCGGAAGAGCGAATCCGAACCAAGCTGCTGAAAGATGGCCACATCGACACGGTCATCGGATTGCCTGCGAACCTGTTTTACTCCACCGGCATCCCGGTCTGTATCCTTGTGTTGAAGAAGTGCAAGAAACCTGATGACGTGCTTTTCATCAACGCAGCGGAGCACTTTTCTAAGGGCAAACGCCAGAACCAGCTCACGGACGAGCATATCGGCAAGATCGTCGAGACCTACCAGTTCCACAAGGAGGAAGACCGCTATTCCAAGCGTGTAAGCATGGAGCGGATCGCTGAGGAAGGCTACAACCTCAACATCTCTCGCTACATCAGCACCGCCGTAGGCGAGAAAGAAATCGACTTGGATGCCACACAGAAGGATCTGGGTAAGATCGAAAAACAGATCCGAGAAGCAACGTTGAGGCACAACTCGTTTTTGAAGGAACTTGGCCTCACTGAGTTACCTAGATCGTTGTAGAGTAAACGTAAGTATCGACCATCTTTTTTTTCTATCCTTTCGTCTAAAACCGGACTAAACTCTTTCGGTTAAAGGCGGCCAATAGACACCGTGCTGCTTATGTCCACTATGCAGAAAGCTGTTCATCGGCACGTATGCCCTACAAAGGGCGAAGGCGGTCACAGTGGGTCAGTTTTTTTGATGAGTACTACGGGCAGCACCTTTACTGTCTGGGACAGATGCAGCAGACGCTGCCGCTCTGTCCCAGAGACATTCGCGACGAGAAGCGCACTTTATCTCGGACCAGCTCTCGAACCCGCAAGAAACAAACGCCCCTGCCAAAAGGCATAGGAATTCCCCTTTTGCAGACGCCCTGCTGACGCCCATTTTTGCCAAAAAATACCGGAATACCGGTATTTTCAGGAACGTGCAGACGCTGACGGGTGTCCCCCTACCAGCGGGGATTATTCCTCAATCACAATAAAAATCGCCCCGCTGGCATTTTTCTCGCGACATCAGCTTCCCTCACCTCCGATCTGGACCCAGGTGTCCTGTATGGCGAGTTTATCCGCTCGCCGTGCCCTTCCCCCAGCATGAGGAGTGCCCGTGATGCCCCGCGATCCTACCCGAAAGACAAAAGCCAAACGATCCACCACCTCCCCACAATTCTCGATCTTTGATCAGATTGCCCAGGAGACCCTGACGGAAACCCAACGAGACACACTCCGAGGCTTCCTCAACTTAAAGACCGCCAACACCAAGTGGCGCGGCCGCGACATTGTCCCACCCAACACCTTCCTGGCGACCGTCGTCGAGCGCTTTGAACAAGGCTGCGATGTTCCCCTGGAAATTCCGGCCTTCACCGCCTTACACGGGATCGCAGCCTGGCTCCTCGACCAGAATGTCCAGATCTGCATAGAAGGCAGCGTCACCCTGCCAGATCTGTGGACCACGATGCTGGCCGAGAGCGGAGCGAGCAAGACCTATGCCACTCGCGTCCTGCAACGGGTCATGGCCTTACGGCGCTTCCCCGAAGTCACGACGGCTGCACAGTTCGTCGCAGACTTGCAAGAACACAACCATGCGGCCTGGTTCCAGGATGAGTGGGGCCAGTTGATCAAACGGATCAATAGCCAAACCTACGCGGACGAAATCCGTGATTACCTGCTGCGCCTTTACGATAACGCGACCATCACCCGCCGAACCCGCACCCAGACCATTGAGGTCAAGGATGCGGCCCTGGTCATTTTAGGAACAACGGTCACCGACACGTTCCTGCAAAACGTCACGCTCGAAAGCATGCTCGATGGTTTCATGCAGCGCTTCCAATATGTCATCGCCGAGCGCAGGCCTGACGTGATGATGCCGCTCTACACCATGGAAGACGCCCACACACTCAGCGCCTTAACAAACGCCTGGGACAGGGTGCGCAGCACGCCCGTTCACCCGCTCTATACCGCCTCCCCCGAGGCCATAGAGGCCTATTGCACGCAGTTTCGGAGGCTCTTTCGAAACCATAACAACGTCCCCGCCAGTTTCTTCCGGCGGATCCTGTGGCGGAGCTTCAAATATGCCCTCGTCTACCATGTGCTCTTGGGCAAGGAGACAACGGAGATCGACGCCGGGGATTTAGGCTGGGTCATCCGTGTCGCCGAGCTCCACCTTCAAGACGCACGAAACCTCCTAGACCGCTATAATATGTCGGACCTGGAAAAAGTGGTGTGCAAAGCAGAAGCCCTCGCACAGCGCCTGGGGCATACACCTTCACCAAGAGAGCTCATTGCGGGCGTCCGAGACATTAAAAATGCCCAGATGGCCCGCTTTGTCCTGGACCTGATGCGCCCCAATAACGGCGGGCATGACGCGGACCCGACATCACGCCCGATGGCCGCCTGAGGCAGCGGGGCCTTTCTTCCCCGCCCGGTTGTTAACGCTTGTAGAGCTCAGCCTGTCTGACGATCTTGGCCTTTTGTTCGGCTGAAATGACGTCATCGTCATGCATGACCGTTGCGAGGCGGCACAAGAAGCGCTGCATCTTCACCCCCCTCCCGAAGACGACGATTTGGTTATTCCTAATCGTCTCAATTGATGAAGCCTTCGCTTTGTAGAACGGCAATTGCCGCTCCAACGTGATTTTACAGGCATAGCGGTCATAGAGTGTTGCCGCATGAGGCCCACAGTTATCGTCTGGCCCCAGCGTTACAAAGATCTTGCGCCCATCTCGCTCCACTTCCCGATGGGCCCGTTCCATGAAGCACGCCCAGAGCCGCTGGTTGTAAGGTGGATTAATCCAAACGAGTTCACCGTCCCATCGACGCATGAGCGACCCGAACGGCCCTTCTGCCGTATAGCGATCATTCGCTGGAACCGGAGCCAATTGCGCCTCGATATTATGGCGGTACTGCGCGGGGATAGCACCCCATGGAATTTTCTGGCGTGCAGCCGGGGACAGAGGCGCTGCGTAACGGCCGGTGTCGCTCATCGAGCAGGCATCAAGGTCGTACATAGACCTCTTTGCGGCTCTCAGTCCCCATTGGTAGATGAAAGCGAGCGTATAGCACTCATCTCCCACTCCCTTTGCCGTGGGGGTTTTCCATTCTGCAAGCAAGAGGCGTCGTGCAAGACCCGTCTGTGTGCGATGGTCCAGCGTCTTGATCTCTTCCAGCGCCAGCGGCCCTTTACGCCAGGGGAAGAAGAGAGCGACCGCCTTTTGATTTGTATCCGGTTGGTAGCGAACGGGGCTGAGGTAAACAGGCTTTTGCGAACCGAGGCTGGCATGCGCGTCACGCAAGCGAACACGGAGGCCCGATCCATTTTTTTCGACCTGAAGGGCTCCCTGCGTCCCACGTCTGACCCGACGAACACTGACGGCCTCCTCTGTGGTCGCGAAGTAAGGGTCGGTGAGCGTTTTTACGGACGCCAGGACATATTGCCCCACCTTGATATTGAGAGCGCTCGCATCGTCCTTGGCCATGGACAGGATGACGCGTGGCGACCCTTGCCCTTCTTGAACGACCGACAGGGACGAGCCCCGAGAGGCGGGACGAGCGTGCTTTGAAGGGGGAAGATTATCGTTAGCCGGAACCGGTGCCGTGGCAGTAAGGTTGTCGTTGGCCGGAACGGTGGTCGCGCGGGCACGGAACAAGCCCGAAATCCAGCATGTGATGCGTCGGTTATGCAGGGTCTGCATGACCTGATCCATGATCGTGTTTTTGTAGTCGGCGGCGCGCTTGCGGCTTTTTGCGGAGAGCATCATGATCTGTCCTCCCCTTAGCGTGCGCTGGCGACATTGACGCGCTGTGCGTCGTTGTCGTTGGCGGCGACGAACTCGCGGACGGCCTGACGGGCCAGCAAGTCGATGAAGGGGCGCAGTTCAGGGGGAAGTTCGGATTGAGCGTGCGCAGGACCGCCTGTATGACCGTGGTTGTCATTGGCGTGGCGTGAGACGTTGAGCTGTGACATGGGGGAACCTACCTTATGGTTCAGGGGTGGGCGGATGCCGCCATGCTCACTTGCTTTCTAGGTGGGCGTTTCGTAGCGGCGTAAGCGCTACAAACGTTCACCAAATAAGCTTACCGTAGGTAAGCTTGGTACGTTTTGGGAATGGGAGTTGGAACTTGGATACAGATATCACGCCCCAACAGAGCCCCATGAAGTGGCTAACATTGGATCTTCACGAACCACCAGCGACACGTTGGCTGGTTGAAAATCTCATTCCAGAACAAGCACTCGTCTGCCTGTATAGCGCACCCAATACCGGCAAAACCTTTATTGCCTTGGATATCGGCTTGTCTGTCGCGTTCGGACAACAGGCGTTCACCCAAACTTCACCCGAGAATAACAAAGCCCCTCCTCGTCCCGTGGTCTTTGTGCTGCGCGAAGCGCTACACAATATCCACCGACGCATTGCCGCCTGGTGTGACTTTCACAACATCCCTCGCGAGACTGCGCAAAAACATTTGGCCGAGACCTTTCTGATCCCCGACACGTCCGATGATGCCGATATTCGGATTGATCGCACGCGTTCGCGGCGCAAACTCATCACAGCCATCAAACAACGCTGTCCCAACCCGGCCCTTATCGTGCTGGATCCACTGGTTGACATGATGGATGGTGACGAAAATAGCGCTCGGGACATGAGCCGTTTCGTCAATGGGCTCAACGAGCTTCGGACCCAACTTGGCGCATGCGTGTTGGTCATCCATCATCAAGGGAAATACTGGCGTCCCATTGAGCGCGGAAGCTCCGTCCTTCAAGCTGCCGTCGATACCCATATCCACTTGCTGGATCCCAGCAAAACGGCACGCGCACGCAGAAAAACTGCCAACGACGACACGAGCGATCGGCACCAAAAAATTGAGCTCGATATTCACAAGCAGAGAGATGCAGCCCGCGCACCCAATATTCATATCGAACTTCGCACTGTCCCAGAACACGGAAGCAGCAATGCTCTACAGGCTCTTGGAAAGGTTCCCGTTAGGATTCAACCGCCAGATGAGAGCATGAGCCCCGAAACACAAACGGCTTCCAAAGGCCGCACCACAGTCCGAGAGCCTTTTGCGCGCAAACCTTCCCCTCGCAAACAGCAAGAAGAAAAGAGACGGAAGGAGATTATTGAGTTTTTGAACACCCAATGGGCTGTGAACAATAATGCACCCGTTTTGCGCCAAGAGCTTGAAGCCCACTTCTCCCGAACGCCGCCCACCACACTGCACCGGGACCTTGCTCTCATGGCAAAAGAAACCAACGCGATGATAGAAATTGCAACGACAGGCAATAGAATTTCTGTGAAGCGCAAAGAAGAAATATTAGAACGGCCGATCGAATTCGATCATCCTTTCTGAATACTCCTTTATTCTCCGACCTGGTCTGGACATGTTGTGGAAGATCGCGCTGAGTGTTGTCGGCGCGAATGAAGCAGACGAGGCAAGATGATGACGGAACGGGTCGCAATTTATGGTCGGTTTTCCGATGATCGACAGAACCCGCAAAGCGCGCAGGATCAAATCCGTCATTGCCGGAGACGGGCTGAGTCTGAGGGGTGGACCATCGTGTCTGACTACTCGGATGAGGCTATCTCAGGGGCTGTAAAAAACCGTCCCCAGTATCAAAAACTCCGTCACGCCCTGATCGACGGCGAGTTCAGCATCATCATGGCAGAGTCTCTGGACCGCCTATCGCGCTCCCAAGAAGAGACTGCCAACCTCTATAAATTTTGCGATTTTCACGATGTCCGCATTTTTACGTTGTCAGAAGGCTGGGTCAGCGAACTGCAAGTCGGGTTTTCGTCCACGATCAATGCGGTTTATCTCAAACAACTGGCTGAGAAAACACATCGCGGCCTCAGCAGCCGCATCGAGGCGGGTCGGTCGGCAGGGGGCCTGTCTTATGGATACCGTGTCCCAACCCTCCCCAACGGCCTCCCGCAGACAGGGCATCTTGAAATTATCCCGGAGCAGGCCTCCATTATCCGCCGCATTTTCACAGATTATGGGCGTGGACTCTCCCCCCGAAGCATTACTGCCGCGCTAAACGCAGAGGGGGTTCCTGTCCCACAACACGGGCACGTCGTGGAGACGGCACCTGGCGAGCCAATGCCATCCAGGGCAACAGGAAACGTGGAACCGGCATCCTCAACAACGAACTCTATATAGGACGACGGGTCTGGAACCGCCTTCGCTACGTCCATCCGCCAGGCGAGAGCAGACGCGTCTCGCGCCTTAATCCCGAGAGCGCCTGGAAAATTGAAGAGATTCCCGAATTGCGCATCGTGGATCAGGAATTGTGGGACATAGCGCGCGAGCGCCAGAGACGTATCGATGCGGCCCGCACAGAAAAGGACAAAGGAGATGCTACCCATCTGAGCGGAGCCCATGCGAACCGACGTCCCACCTATCTGCTCTCGGGGCTGGTGCGCTGCGGGGCGTGCGGCGGAACCATGAACATCGCGGGCAGTAGCGTGCGTCGTTTTTATTGCGCCAATGCACGAGAAAAGGGACCGACGATTTGTCAGGGCATCAAAGGCATCCGCAAAGATGACTTGGAACAAACCATCCTCAACGGTCTCAGGGAGCACCTGATGCAGCCCGAAGCCGTCAAAGAGTTCGTTGATCGCTATGCCGCGCATCAACGGGCCATGGATGCTGGCCGGGAGGAAACCCTGCGCGGCCTTCGTCTGGCGCTGTCCCGTACGGAAAAAGAAGTCGCGAATGTGATGACCGCCATCAAAGCGGGAATTTTCACGGAAACAACAAAATCCGAGCTGGAAAACTTGGAAGTACGCCGGAAAAATCAGAGTAAAGCCGTGGCTCAGGCGCAAGCCTCAGCCCCTTCTCTCCCTTCCAATCTCGCCGAGCTTTATCGCACCAAGGTGACAGCGCTGACAGAAAGTCTTGCTCATCCTGACACGGTGTTGGAATCGGCGGAGGCATTACGCGGCTTGATCGACCGCATCGTCATTTCGTGGGACGCGGAGCGCGTGCAGCACGGCGTTGAGCTGGAAGGCAAGTTGGTCGCGCTATTGCACGCGGGCCGCACGACAAGAGCCCCGAACGCAAAAAACGCCCTGAGCGTTGGCTCTGAAGCGTTATTGGAGAATTCGTTAAAGTTGGTTGCGGGGGCAGGATTTG
>Ga0157365_10000560_pt1 | contig 16066 bp, 12 predicted proteins | sample AttsexASBM3_FD_111478 | JGI IMG/M metagenome (GOLD analysis project Ga0157365, IMG submission 111478) | Fungus gardens microbial communities from leaf cutter ant in Ribeirão Preto, State of São Paulo, Brazil - Atta sexdens ASBM3 | ecosystem: Host-associated > Fungi > Mycelium > Unclassified ... | reverse complement strand
GGTGACCGCTGGATCCGCGTTGGAAGTCGCGACGGAAGCAGGCATGCAACTGAAACCTGGGCAGTACTTTCTTGACCTGAATTCTGTGGCGCCGGCGACCAAGAAGGCGGGGGAAAGCGCTGTCACAAGGGGCGGCGCCGCTTACCTGGATGTCGCCGTTATGGCGCCGGTGCCGCCTCAGCGCCTGGCTACGCCGCTGCTCCTGGGCGGCACCGACGCTGCCGCCCTGGCCGACACGCTAGGCGAGCTTGGCTTCAACGCGAAGGTCGTGGCCGAAGAGGTAGGCGTGGCTTCCGCCATCAAGATGTGTCGCAGCGTGATGATCAAGGGACTCGAAGCGCTTACGACGGAATGCCTGTCGGCCGCCCGCCACTATGGTGCGGAGGAGCGGGTACTCGCGTCACTGCACGCCAGCTTCCCGTACATGGGCTGGGATGCTCGTCAGCCGCACTACCTGATCAGCCGCGTGGCGGAGCACGGTCGGCGTCGGTCCGAAGAAATGCAAGAGGTTGCCAAGACCGTCGCCGATGCGGGCCTGGAGCCACGCATGAGTCTGGCGATCAGCGCGGCTCAGCGTGATCTGGTGCAGCGCATGGCGGACCTGGACATCCCTTATGCCGAGCCTTTCGATTGGCAAGTACTGATCGACCAGCTCGCAGGGCATTAACGGGGCGCTACTCAGGATTGCTGCGAATGCGTTACAGCAATCCGAGGTTGTCTACTACGACAGCTGCTGAGCCAAATGCCCAGACGGCAAACTCCACGGTAAGGGCCACGAGCGGCTCAGCGGCTAATTCGAGCCTCTGCATGCAAGGCTGGCGCAGAGCAAAGCCGGGGCTGTTCTAGCCGCTAGGCAAAAGCCCGCGCCGGGACGACCGGCGCGAGCTTGTTCTTCGGCTTAGAAGGAAGCGCTAAGACTGGTATAGAAGGTCCGGCCCGGTTCGTTGTAGGTGGCCGCGCCCGCATCGCTGGCGTTGCCCTCGCGGAACAGGCGCTTGTCTAGCAGGTTATCGATACCGGCGCCCAGGCGTAGGTTGGCGTTGACCTGATAGCCGAGATTCAGGCCCACCAGGCTGTAGCTGCCCAACTCGTCGTCGTTGACGCCGTTGGCCGCCTCCAGGCGCAAGGCCGGGCGGCTCGGCGGCTGCTGGCGGCCATAGCTGGTCAGGCTCAGTTGGGTGGAGAGCTGGTCCGTTACCTGCCAGTCGAGCATGGAGTTGAGGGTGTAACGCGGGATCAGCGACAGCGGATCACCGGTCTCCTTGTCTTTCGATTGCAGCATCCAGGTCAGGTTGCTGGTCCAGGTCAGGCGCTCCGCCAGCGGAATGGTGAGGTTGCCCTCCAGGCCTTCCACCACCGCGCGCTCGGCGTTGGTCCATTGCAGCACGTCGGCACCGCTGCTAGTGGTGGCGTAGACAGTGTTGCTAGCCACGATCTTGTTGCGGTAGTCGTTGCGAAAATAGGTGATGCCGGCGGCCCAGCCATCACGCTGAAATTGCAGGCCCAGCTCCTTGTTTACGCTCACCTCGGGCCGCAGGTCCGCGTTGCCGATCAGGTAGCAACTCACGCTACGACCGATGGGGCAGCCGTTACCGCGGCTGCTGATCAGGTAGTCGGGGTTCAACTGATAGAGATTAGGCGCCTTGAAGGCGCGGGCGATACCGGCCTTGAGCGTCAGGTCGTCGGTCAGCTCTTGGGAGAGGTTGAGACTCGGGCTCCAGTTGTTGCCGAACTCATCGTGGTGGTCCAATCGCAGGCCGGGCGTCAGGATGGTGCCCGGTCGCACCTCCAGGTTGTCCTCGACGAACAGCGAACTCAAGGTCGCCGAAGACTGGCTGCTACGAGCGCCAGTGGCATAGCCAGGAATGGTGCCGAAGCCCAAGCTCTGGGTAGTGGAGACGGGATCGTCCAACTCACTACGATTCCACTCCGCACCCAGGGTCAGTACCTGCTGCACCCCGGCCTCCAGCGGCAGGTTTACCTCGCCGTGGGCGGTGTAGCTCTTGAGGTTGATGCTGCCGTATTCGCTGCCGGCGATGGCGCCCTCGGTGCTGCCACCGGTGCCTTCGATGAGGCGATTGTTGCGGGTGTGCTCGTACTGCAGATAGGCCAGGCTGCTGCCGAAATCCCAGTCGCCGTGGTGGGTGACGGCGAAGGTGTCGCGATAGAGCCGGTTGGTCTCCCGGCCCAGCCAGCGCGACAGATTGGCGCTGGTGATATCGTTGTTGTTCTGGCTGTCACCGGCGTAGATGTTGCCCTGGCGGCTGAAGCCCGCCTCCAGCTCCAGGCGCTGCGCCGGGGTCAGCTGCCAGCTGAGCAGACCGTTGATATCGCGGTTGCGTACGCCCTCGCGCCCGGCTGGCGGCGTTTCGCCCGGCGGCTGGTGACCGGCGTTGATGCTATCGTCGTCACGGTCGGTCTTGTTCAGGTTGCCGTAGACCCGGTAGGAGAGGGTCTCGGTGAGCGGGCCGCTGAGGCCGAAGTTGGCGCGCCGGGTGGCGCCTTCCTCGCTGTGCTCCGGAACGTTGGCGAACAGATTGAGGCTGCCGTGGTGTTCCGTCGTGGGTCCCTTGGTGATGATGTTGACTACACCACCGGCTGCGCCCGAGCCATAGCGTGCCGCTGCCGGACCCCGCAGCACCTCGATGCGCTCCACCTGTTCGGCCGGCACCCAATTGGTGTCGCCGCGACTGTCGCGCTCGCCGCGTCGACCATAGCGGACCGCATTGCGGCTGCTGGCTGGCTTGCCGTCGATCAGGATCAAGGTGTTTTCCGGACCCATGCCGCGGATGTCGATCTGGCGCTGGTTGCCGCGCTGGCCGCTGGCACTGTTGCCGGTCAGGTTGACGCCCGGCATTTTGCGAATGATGTCCGACAAGTCGTTGGTCGGCGGCTGCTTGGCGATGTCCGTGGTGGTGATGATGGACACGCCGGCCGCCTGCTTGAGTTCTTCTTCGGCAGTGCCGAGCACGACGGTGTCCTCTAGCTCGGTCGCCTGCGCCAGGCGTGGGTCCGAGTCGGCGGCGAACGCCAGAGAAGTCGGGGCAATGGCCGCGAGAACGGCAAGGCGGAGGAGGGTGATTCGAGGTTGCATCCGATGCTCCAGATAAAAGGCGAGAGGCGCTCGGGGCGGCTTGGCCAAGCTGACAGTGGCTTGGCGCCGCTCTGCTGATCTGCGCGGAGCAGGATGTTAGTATTCGTTTGCAATTGAGAAATATTATCTTTACTAAAATTACAGTTTCCTATCGCCTCTGTTTCTACCCGGTATCGCCATGCAGCTTTCCTCTCTGCCGACCTCCTCGCCAGCGCCCATGCCTGGTCTGCGCATCCTCATCATCGAAGACGATCCGCTGCTGGGCGCCCATCTGAGTGACCAGCTCGAGGCGCGTGGCTACCAGCCCCAGCTTTGCATGAACCTTGAGTCGGCGCGGCTGTGGCTGGCTGCGGAGTTCGTCGAACTGGTCCTGCTGGACATCCTGCTGCCTGGTGGCAATGGTCTGGAATTGCTGCGTGAATTGCGTCAGCAGAGCAGAGTGCCGGTAATCCTCATCTCCGCCCTGGGCAGCGAGAGCGATCGTATCCAGGGATTTCGCAGTGGCGCCGACGACTACCTGCCAAAGCCCTTCAGTCTCGACGAATTGCAGGTGCGCATCGAGGCCCTGCGCAGACGCATCGCCTTCGAACGAGCCGCGGCTGAGCCGCCGGAACCCCTGGCCGCCGACATTCCACTGGCGTTCGCCACCTTGCAACAGGACGTGCGCCACCAGGATCGCTGGCTGGGCCTCACCGCTTCGGAGTACCGCGTGCTGCAGCTACTCTGGCGCCAGGCAGGAGTGGTACTGAGCAAACCGCTGATCTATCACCAGGCCCTGCTGCGGGCGTGGTCGCGCCATGATCGTAGTCTCGACATGCACGTCAGCCATCTGCGCCGCAAATTGCAGCAGGCCGGTTGCCTCTCGGTAGAAATTCGCACGGTATGGGGCCAGGGCTACGTCCTGCTGCGGACCGAGGCATGAGCCCGTTACCGTCGCGCCATTCGTTGTTCTGGAAGCTCCTGGTCCTGACCCTGGCCGCCTGCCTGCTGATCGTCTGGCTGAGCTGGAGCTGGGGGCGGGCCATGGAGATTCGCGGCTATCGTCTGGAGCCAGCGGCACGGGCCGTGCTCAGCGAACAGGCCGGGAGGGTGGAGCGCGCCTGGCGTAGCGAGGGACGGCCAGGAGTGGATAGCGCCCTGGCGAGCTTGCGCGAGAGCGAGGGTGTCTGGGCCGTCGCCTTGGACCCCCTGTTCCAGTCGCTGTCCCAGATGCCCCTGACCCGCGCCGAGGCCGAGCGCCTGCGCGGCGTGCGCGGTCTCGATTGGCCACTCAGCGCCCGCACTCAGGGCGCACCTTTGCTGGAGGTGCCCTTTCCCGAGCGACCAGAGGAGGGGCGGCTCATCCTCGAGTTGCCGGAGCGCCTCAAACCTGATTCGGTCGGCCTGATCTCCCGCCTGCTCAGCCATGGGCTGTTGCCGCTGATCGTTACCCTGGCGCTCTGCGCCTTGCTCTATCGGCAGCTTATGGTACCGCTGCGGCGCTTGCGTCAGCAGGCCCTCATCACCGGAGGCAAGGGCGTCTCCTTCGTTGCACCGGACATCACTCGCCGCCACGACGAGCTGGGCGATCTCAGCCGCGCCTTCGACGGCATGGCCGCTCGTCTCCAGGGACAGACGAGGTATCAGCAGCGCCTCTTGCGCGATCTGTCCCATGAGCTGCGTACCCCGCTGTCGCGCCTGCAGGTGCTTTGCGAAGGCCAGGACGACGCCAATTCCCTGCGCGCCCGGCTGGTGCGGGAAGTGCACGGCATGCAGCAGCTGGTGGAACTGACCCTCGAACTGGCCTGGCTGGACACCGAGCCGCCAACCCTGCCGCGCGAACCTGTGGCGCTTGTGGCGCTGTGGGAGATCCTCGTCGAAGACGCCGTCTTCGAAACCGGTTGGCCGCGTGCCCAGTTGCACTGCGGCCTACCCGCGGACACCACGGTGCTGGCGAATCTCACGGCCCTGAGCCGGGCGCTGGAGAATCTCCTGCGCAATGCCATCCGCCACTCTCCGGTAGACGGCCTGATACGCCTGGACGGTCGCCGCGAGGGCCTGGATTGGCTGTTCTGGATCGAAGACCAGGGGCCAGGGGTACCGGCTGCGGCGCTCGAGTTCATTTTTGAACCCTTCAGCCGGCTAAACGGCGCCCGTCCTGGCGGCGACGGTTTCGGCCTGGGGCTGTCCATCGCGCGCTCGGCGATACGTCTGCAAGGTGGCGAGCTGTACGCCGAGAATCGTCATCCCGGGCTACGCCTGACGTTGAGAATGCTCGAGGCCTGACGTTTCACTCTACAGACCCCTCCACATCGCCCTGGCCCCTTTGTCCAGGCTTTACGCCGTATCCACCGGGCCGCGCGCAATGAACGATGCGGAAGGCCTTGGAAGGGGGTGTTCCGGCGACAGATCCGTTCGACGAACAAGGCCTGTCATAGCCTGGCAATAGCATCGAAGACAAACCTGGGGTTGCAGCGAACGCCCGTCCCGAGGTCATCAATCAGCGCCAGCCTGTTACTGGCTTTTTCCGCTGATCCAGCATTCCATTTTCAGACGCTGAATGACTCGTGCCGCAGGCAAACTCCTCATGTCTCTGTTGCCACTATTCAGCCGACCCGTGTCGCGATAGTCGACGTCAGATTTTGCTGCATGAAGTCCAAAAATCGTCGTTGAAACAGCATCGTGTGTTCATGGGCGGCTTCTTCGGCTTCGTCAGCGTCACGGTTACTGATAGCTGCGATGATCCGGTCATGGTCCCTGCCCAGACTTATCGAACTCGCCGAGTTGATGATGTAGTCGAAGTGAAGGTGAAGGAGGCGCTGACCTTCGCCTAGCAAGCGCTCATATCCGGCCGTGAGATATGAGTTCTTCCCGGCCTTGGCTATTTTCAGGTGAAAGGCCTTATTCAACTCGGACATTTGCTCGTAGTCGCGAGCCTGGACAGCGTGCAGGTATTGCTGGTCTATCGCTTTGATCTGCTCGAGTTCACTCTCGGATCTTTTCATGGCGGCTAGCCGGGTGACCGCACGCTGCAGGAGGTCCAATGCTGAAATGTAGTTGGGAAATTCTTCAATCTCGAACGGCGTCACCAGCAGGGTACGGTTGGGCAGGATGGTGACCAGCCCCTCGCTCGCCAGACGTGCCAGGGCGTCGCGTACCGGCGAGCGTGACAGCCCGAACTGGGTGGCCAGCGAGGTTTCGTCCAGAGGCATACCCGGTTTGAGCTGCAGGGTGAGGATCTGTCGGCGCAGCTCTTCATAGATGTAGCGGCCACCATGACGGCGGGCAGCAATGGTGGGATCGGCGTCTTTGGTAGCCATCGAAGAATCTTCACGCTCGGGGGTTGAGAGGGGCCAGTCTAGCATCGCGCCTACAGCGCTAGCCGAACCCGGCGCCCCAGGTATCACTGAGCATGAAACCCGCGGCGAGCGGATCGTCGGGGTCGATGCCCAGCTGTTGCAGACCATAGAGCCAGGCCCGTCCGGTGACCCTGGGCAGGACTGCTGGCCGGCCCGCCACCTCGGTCAGGCCGCGCAAACCAATAGTGAACTCGCCGCCGATGGTCGAGCGCGAGGTGAGCTGATCGCCCACCGCGACCAGGCCGCGCGCGGCCAGGGTGGCGAGGTTCGCCGAACTGCCGGTGCCGCAGGGCGAGCGATCCACCCGGCCCGGCGGCAGGGTGGTGCAGGTCTGGTAAGTGCGGGCGTCCAGGCGGTTGCGGAACATCACGTAGGCGATCTCGTTCACGCTGGGCAGCAGCGGATGCTGGACATTGAGCTGGCGGCCGATCTCGCCCTTGAGCGCCACACCCAGCTCCGCCAGGGCGCGGGCATGCTCCGGTGCGATGCTCAGCCCGACCTGCTCGACGTCGATCAGCGCGTAGTAGACCCCGCCGAAGGCGACGTCTACCGTCAGGGTGCCATGCTGGGCGGTAGGGATCTGCAGATCCAGTGCCTCGACGAAGGCCGGCACCATGTCCAGGGAGACGTTCAGGCAGCGGCCGTCACGGCACTTGGCCTGGGCCACCACCAGACCGGCCGGTGTATCCAGCGTGACCGTGGTCAGCGGCTCCTGCATCGGCAGGATGCCCAGCTCCAGCAGCGCCGTCACCACGCAGATGCAGTTGCTGCCCGACATGGGATGGGCCTTGTCCGCCTGCAGCACGATGAAGCCCGCCTGGGCCTCCGGGCGGGTCGGCGGCAGCAGCAGATTGACCGACATCTGCAGGCAGCCCCGCGGCTCCAAAGTCACCAGGCGCCGCAGGCCGTCATCCACCTCGTTGATGTAGTTCATCTTGTCGAGCATGGTTCGTCCGGGCACGTCCAGCACGCCCCCGGTGATGACCTTACCGATCTCGCCTTCGCAGTGGACTTCTGCCAGTTGCAGGGTCTTTTTCCAGCGCATGATGACCGTCCTATTTGATGTACCAGCCCCAGGGCTGGTCACTGTCGTAGCGGGTGATCTGCTTGGTTTCCAGGTAGTTCTGCAGGCCCCACTCGCCCAGTTCGCGACCGATGCCGCTTTGCTTGTAGCCGCCCCAGGGCGCTTCGGTAAAGGTCGGCTGCGAGCAGTTGATCCAGACGATACCCGCGCGCAGCGCACGGGCCACCCGGTCGCAGCGGTCCAGGTCGCGGGACATCACCGCGGCGGCCAGGCCGAAGCGGGAATCGTTGGCGCTGCGCACCGCTTCGGCTTCGCTGTCGAAGGGCCGCACGCAGACCACCGGACCGAAGATCTCCTCGCGCCAGATCCAGCTGTCCTCGGCGACGTCGGCGAACACGGTGGGTTGCACGTAGTACCCGGTGGGCAGCTGCGAGGGACGTCTACCGCCGGTGACCAGGCGGGCGCCTTCTTCTTCCCCTCGGGCGATGGCGGCGAGCACCTTCTCATGCTGGCCACGGCTCACCAGCGGACCCAGCAGTACCCCGCCTTCCAGCCCCGGACCTATGGTGATGCGCTGGGCTTCCTGGGCCAGACGCTCCAGCAGGGGTTCATAGAGGTCGCGCTGCACTAGAACCCGCGAGGTGGCCGAGCAGACCTCGCCCTGGTTCCAGAAGATGCCGAACAGGATCCATTCGACGGCCGCGTCGAGGTCGGCGTCGGCGAAGATGACGAAGGGCGATTTTCCGCCCAGCTCCAGACTGATGTTTTTGATGTCGCGCGCGGCGGCCTGCATGATCCGGCTGCCGGTCGGCACGCTGCCGGTGAAGGCCAGCTTGTCGACGCCCGGGTGCTCCGCCAGTGGCGCACCCGCTTCGGCCCCCAGGCCGGTGACCACGTTGAGGACCCCGGGTGGTAACCCGGCCTGGTGGCAGATGTCGGCCAGTTCCAAGGCGGTCAGCGGGGTCAGTTCCGAGGGCTTGAGCACCAGGGTGCAGCCGGCGGCAAGGGCCGGGGCGACCTTCCAGGCGGCCATCAATAGGGGAAAATTCCAGGGGATGATGGCGCCAGCCACGCCGATGGGCTCCTGGCGCGCAACAGCGCTGAAGCGCGCATCGCTCAGGGTGATGGCGCGCTCGCGGTCCCGATCCAGACGCTCGGCCTGGTCGGCGTAGAAGTCGAAGCAGCCAGCGGCGTCGCCGATATCCCAAAGTGCTTCGGGCAGCGGCTTGCCGTTGTCGCGCACCTCCAGTTCGGCAAGTTGCTGCTGGCGCTCGCGGATCACGGAGGCGATGCGACGCAGTATGGTCGCGCGTTCGGCGCCGCTCTGCCGTGGCCAGGGGCCCTCGTCAAAGGCGCGGCGTGCGGCGCGTACAGCCAGGTCGACGTCGTCGGCGGTCGCGGCAGCAACCTGGGCGATGGGTGTCGCTAGGGCTGGGTCGAGGGTCTCGAAGGTACCGCCACGCAGCGGGCGGACCCATTGGCCGTCGATGTACAGGTGGTCGTAGGAAGCCATCGGCGAAGTCCTGTCAGAAGCGCGAAGCGCGGAAAGGGTGGAGGTCGAGGGATGCGGTGCGACCGCTGGCGAGATCGGCGATCAGTCGCCCGGTCGTGGCGCCCAGGGTCAGACCCAGCTGGCCGTGTCCAAAGGCGAGCAGCACGTTGGGCAGGCGCTGACTGCGGTCGATGATCGGCTTGGTGTCGGGCAGGAAGGGTCGATAGCCGACGCCGTATTCGAAATCGGCGGTACGCAGCTGCGGCAGCACGCGACGCGCCTTTTCCAGGATGATGTCGGCCCGGGCGAAGTTAGGCTTGGCGCCCTCACCGGCGAATTCGATGGTGCCGCCGATCTGCAGGCCGCGGGTCATGGGGGCAAAGCAGAAACCGCCATCGGCATAGATGGTGGAGTGGCGAATTTCGATCTCTGGATTCGGCAGGACCACCTGGTAGCCGGCGATTCCCGCCAAAGGAATGGAGAGCCCGAGCTGGCCGAAGAATGCCCGCGAGCCATTGCCCGCGGCGATGACGACGCGCTCGGCCGGCAGCCGGCGCCCATCGGCCAGGGTCACCCCGGTCGCCTGGCCCTGGTGCTCGTCGAGGCGTGCGACCCGTTCGCGAATGCGACGTCCACCGGCCTGTTCGAAGCTGGCGGTCAGGGCGGCGATGAAGCCTTCGGTATCGCTGACCGCGCGCCAGTCGGGAAACAGCAGGCCGTGCTTAAAGCGTCCGGCGAGGGCGGGTTCCAGATCGGCGATGGCAGCAGCGTCCAGTTCTTCCACCTGGAAGCCCAACCGCTCGCGCAACTCGAAATGATGACGCTCCTGGGCCAGCCCCTGGGGCGTGTCGAACACCTCCAGGATAGGGCGCTCGCCGAGCAGGCGCTTGTCTGGGCAGGCCTCCAGCAGCACGGCATAGTCGCGGTAGACCTCCTGGGTCAGGGTCGCCAGCTCCGCAGCAATTTCCTGGATACGCGTCGGCCGGGCGCAGGCCAGGAAGCGCAGGAACCAGGGCAGGATGCCGGGCAGGGCGCTGGGCCGCAGGGCGAGCGGACCCTGCTGGTCCAGCAGCCAGCCCGGGATCTTCTTCAGGATGCCCGGCTTGGAGAGGGGCACCACCTCGCTGACGGCCATCTGGCCACAGCTCCATTTGGCCGTGCTGTCGCCCGGCGCGGCGGGATCGACCAGCGTCACCGCCAGGCCATCGCGTTGCAGCCAGAGGGCGCAGCACACCCCGACGATACCGCCCCCGACGACGATCGCGGTCCTGGGGACGCCTGACTCCTGGTTCATAGTGCTCTCTCGCTGGGTGACTGCCTGTCGCGCGGACCGGCGGATAGCAAACCCTGACAGCTAAGTTCTTGCGCGTCCAAAGGTAAGGCGTGGCGCATCTTTCGCCGGCTGCACGCCTGGCTTGCAGAATCACTGAAGCTGAGTCTCATGATGTTTCTCCACCTGCCCCAGCAGTGCTGGGGCGGGCCATCTGATCAGCGTTGCGAGGCTTCGAATACGGCGCGGAAGTCAGCCTTCTCGGCGTCGCTCAGCGGCAGCAGCGGCAGGCGGGCATTGCCGGAGTTGAAACCGGCCAGTTCGCAGCCGTATTTCACCTTCTGGATGAACTTGCCCTGTTCCATGCTCGCCATGACCGGGAACAGCGAACGCATCACGGCTTGAGCACCCTGGATGTCGCCCGCGGTGAAGGCCTTGTGGAAGGCGACGATCTGGTCCGGGAAACAGTTGGCCGGGCCACAGATCCAGCTGGTGGCGCCCCACAGGAAGAAGTCCAGTGCCTGGTCATCCGAGCCGCAGGACAACTGATAGCCACCCTTGAAGGTCTCGGTGACCTCGATGGCGCGCAGAAGATTGCCGGAGCTTTCCTTGATGCCGATGACGCGCGGATGGTCGCGGAAGGCTTCCAGCACCGAGGTGCCGACCTCGACGTTGGTGCGGATGGGATAGTTGTAGAGGATGACGTTGATGTCGGCGAAGGTATCCAGCACGACCTGGTAATGGTTGATCAATTCTTCCTGGGTCGGCAGGGCATAGAAGGGCGGTGCGAGCAGGATGTTGTTGAAGCCGCACTCGATGGCCTGACGGATCTGGGCGATGACCTCGCGGGTGCTGGCGCCGTTGCAGTTGGCGATCAGGGTGCCCTTGCCGTCGGCCACTTCCTTGACCGTCTGCAGCACCAGGCGGCGCTCGGGATTGTCGAGGGCGTAGTACTCGCCCGTAGAACCCAGGGCGACGAAGCCGGACACCCCGGCCTTGAGCTGGTACTCGACGATGGAGGCGAGGGTCGCGCAGTCGACGTTGCCGGCCTGGTCGAAGGGGGTGACGAGAGCGGGAAGGATGCCGTGCATATTCATGGAAATACCTCTTCGGGATGGATGTTCAGTAGGCGAAGCGTCTCAGCAGCCGGGCCTCGACGAGGCCGACCAGACGGGTCAGGGGAAAGGCGATGCAGAAATAGATGACGGCCACCGCCGAGAGGAACTCGACCGGACGCGCCGTGCTGTTGGAAAGGTTCTGGCCAACGAACATCAGGTCCGCCACCCCGACCGAGGAGATCAGGGCGCTTTCCTTGAACAGGCTGATGATGTTGGAGAGCAGCGGCGGGATGGCGCGCAGCAAGGCCTGAGGGAAAATGACGTAGAGGACCTTTACCCCAGGGGTCAGACCTAGGGCCACGCAGGCGTCATGCTGTTCGCCGGCAATCGACTTGAGGGCGCCGCGAAAGGTCTCGCTGGTGATGGCCGCCATGAACAGCGTCAGGGATATCACCACCGAGACGTAGGGCGAAATCGACAGGCCGAATACCACGGGAAAGCAGAAGAACACCCAGAACAGCTGGATCAGCAGGGGGGTACCCCGGAAGAATTCCACATAGAGCCGCACCGGTGCCCGCAGTAATCGACTGGGTGCGAGCTGGATCAGGCTCAGGCCGAAGCCCAGCAGGCTGCCGACCAGGGCGCAGCCAAGGGTGATGGTCAGGGTCAGCCCCAGTCCCTTGAGCAGCACCTGCCAGTAGCCGAGCACGATGGAGAAGTCGAGGTGCATATCCATCTCAGCGCTCCAGGGCCGCGTCTTGGCGGCGTTCGACGACCCGCACCAACTGGGCGATCGGCAGGGACAGGGCGAAGTAGATCAGCGCGATCAGCGAATAGGTTTCCAGCGGGCGATAGGCTTCGGTGGCGATGGACTTGCCGATGTACATCAGATCGGCCACGGCCACGATGGCGACCAGGGCGCTCTGCTGCAGGATGCCGATGCCATTGGTCATCAGCACCGGCAGCGCGCTGCGCAAGGCCTGCGGCAGGACCACATAGAGAGTACGGTTCAACGGTCCCAGGCCAAGAGCGACGCTGGCATCCAGATGCTCGCGGGGGACTGCCTGCACGCCAGCCCGATAGGCCTCGGCATTGAAGGCGGTCAGGTTCAGGCCCAACGCCAGGACGCCCATGGTGATGGGGTCGACGAAGACGTTGAACAGCATGGGCACGCAGTAGAAGAACCAGACGATCTGCAGCAGGACCGGGGTGCAGCGAAAGAACTCGATGAACAGCTGGGCGGGCAGCCGCACCAGACGCCAGCGATTCAGGGTCAGCAGGCAGAGCAGAAAGCCCAGCACCAGCCCCATGAGATTGGCGGCCAGCGCCAGCTGCAGGGTCACCTTGAGGCCCTGCCAGAGCGGGCCCAGGGTACCGTTGAGAAAATGAAAGTCGAATTGGTAGTTCATGGCGCCGTCCTCAATCCAGGTGCAGGACCTTTTCCAGGAATTCCCGGGTACGGGGCTCACGCGGACGGCGGAACAGTTCCTCGGGCGGGCCTTCCTCGACCGGCCGGCCATTGGCGCAGAACACCACGCGGGTAGCGATGTGCTTGGCGAAGTGCATGTCGTGGGTGACGATGATCATCGCCATGCGCTGCTCGGCCAGTTGCAGCATCACGTTCTGCACCTCGATCACCATTTCCGGGTCGAGGGCGGAGGTGACCTCGTCGAAGAGCATGAGCGCCGGTTCCAGCATCAGTGCACGGGCGATGGCGACGCGCTGCTTCTGGCCGCCCGACAGCTGGCTGGGGTAGGCGTGCAGCTTGCTTTCCAGCCCCAGCCGGGCGAGGTACAGCCGGGCCTTTTCGGTGGCTTCGGCGCGTGACAGGCCGCGTACCTTCATGGGTGCCAGGACCAGATTGCCCAGCACCGACAGGTGAGGAAACAGGGTGTAGTGCTGGAAGACCATGCCGATCTGCCGGTGCAGGTCCCGATCCAGTACGCGACTGCGACCGTTGCTACCTTCTATATAGGGCTGTCCCTGGAAGTGGATGCGGCCATCCTGGATGCTTTCCAGTCCCATCATCACGCGCAGCAGCGAGCTCTTGCCGCTGCCACTCGGGCCGATGATCACCAGGCGATCGTCGGCACGCATGTCCAGGCAGAAGTCGTCCATGACCTTGAGATCCGGACCATAGCTCTTGCACACGTGCTGGAGCTGGACGAAGCCATCGGGACCCGGGCGAGCCTCCGGCGTAGTGGTGGCAAGGGGCGTCGGCATGATGGAAACGGCTTTCATAGGGGCGAACTCCGGTAGGGACTCGCCAGGACGAGTCCTTTATCTCAGCGGCGGATTACGGGGCTTTCTGGGCGTTGACCTGCTCGGAGGCCTTGTCCACGAGGGCGGCGATCTCACCGGTCTCGCGACGCTGGGTGAGATAGATGTTCAACACCTGCATGTCGGCCCAAGAAATGTCACGACGAACGCCAAAGGCCACGCCCTGCTTGGCCAGTGCCGGCTGCGGCAGCACCTCCTTGGCCCAGGTGGGATTGGCGAGGGCGAAGAGGTGATTGGTATCACTGGCGTCGACCAGCACATCGGCGCGGCGCGACATCACCGCCAGACGTGTCTCGTCCATGCCGGGCAGGCGCATCACGGTGCCCTGCTTGATGACGGCCGAGATCGCCTTGTCCGCGGCGGTACCGGACATCACCGCAAAGGTCACCCCGGGCTTGTCGTAGTTCGCCAGGGTTTCGCCGGCCTGGGCGATCTTGGGATTGTCCTTGTTCAGCAGCAGCGAGATCTGGTAGTCGGTGGCGGCCGTGCTGAAGGCCACGGCCAGTGCTCGCTCGGGGGTCTGGTTTAGTGCCATGGCGAGATCCCATTTGCCGCCCTGGAGGCCTGCGACCAGGTTGTCCCAGTTGGTGTCGACGAACTCGACCTTGACCTTGAGCACCCGCTCGCCGAAATCGCGGCAGAGATCGACGAAGTAGCCGCTGTATTTCGCCGAGGCGGCATCGCGCATCACATAGGGCGCCGCGACAGCCGCACCGCATTTCAGGACACCGGCTTTCTGGATCTGCTGCCAGACACCGACCTGCTCGGCCTGGGCGGCTGGCTGCCAGAGGAGGGCGCTGGCGACTGCCAGGCTGCCCAGCACTGCACGAAGGGATTGCGAACGCGAAAGACGCCGAGCCATAGCTGCTACTCCATTTGGACGATTGTTATAGGCAGGAGGCAAAAAAGCTTTTTTGTGTGTGTTGTTGTATTCAGCGCTGCATGCAGATTAGGAGCGACGAAAACGGGCTGTCAACGACCTTGATCGTAGGAAGAGAGTCCTAGAGGGGTGCCCGTGCCTGAACGCGTTGGGCTAACTGCTTGTTTCGAGGAGAAAAATCTAGGCGAAAGGAGAGATAAAAAAATTTCACGAAGTCCAATGAGCGTGAAATACGTGAGAATTTTTAAATGTGTATGAAAGAAAAGATCGATTTAACTGACGCGAGTGTCAGCGCACTCTGAAGGCTCACTGTCCCGCTCGAGACTCCGTCATGAACCAGCCGCTGACCGTTTCCCCGCCCGTCGCCGCCTCGCTCAACCTGCGCGCCCACTGGATGCCCTTCACCGCCAATCGCGCCTTCCAGAAGGATCCGCGCATCGTGGTGGCCGCCGAGGGCAGTTGGCTCATCGACGACCAGGGTCGGCGCATCTTTGACAGCCTCTCCGGCCTCTGGACCTGCGGCGCCGGGCACTCGCGCAAGGAGATCCAGGAGGCCGTGGCACGGCAGCTGGGCACCCTCGACTATTCGCCGGGCTTCCAGTACGGCCACCCGCTGTCCTTCCAACTGGCGGAGAAGATGACCGAGCTGACCCCGGCCGGTCTCGATCATGTCTTCTTCACCGGCTCGGGTTCCGAGAGCGCCGACACCTCGGTCAAACTGGCCCGCGCCTATTGGCGCATCAAGGGCCAGCCGGCCAAGACCAAGCTGATCGGCCGCGCCCGTGGCTACCATGGCGTCAACATCGCCGGCACCAGCCTGGGCGGCATCGGTGGCAACCGGAAGCTGTATGGCTCCTTCATGGACGTCGACCACCTGCCGCACACCCTGCAGCCCGGCATGGCCTTTACCAGGGGCATGGCCGAGACCGGCGGTGTGGAGCTGGCCAACGAACTGCTCAAGCTGATCGAGCTGCACGATGCCTCCAACATCGCCGCGGTCATCGTCGAGCCCATGTCCGGTTCGGCCGGGGTGATCGTGCCGCCGGTGGGCTATCTGCAGCGCCTGCGCGAGATCTGCACCCAGCACGACATCCTGCTGATCTTCGACGAGGTCATCACCGCCTTTGGCCGCATGGGTCGTCACACCGGCGCCGAATTCTTCGGCGTGACGCCGGACCTCATGAACGTGGCCAAGCAGGTCACCAACGGCGCCGTGCCCCTGGGCGCGGTGATCGCCAGCAGCGCCATCTACGACACCTTCATGAACCAGGCCACGCCGGAGCACATGGTGGAATTCCCCCATGGCTACACCTACTCGGCCCATCCGGTGGCCTGCGCCGCCGGCCTGGCGGCGCTGGGACTGCTGGAGCGGGAAAACCTGGTGCAACAGGCGGCCGAGCTGGCGCCCAAGTTCGAAGCCTCGCTGCATGGGCTCAAGGGCGCCAAGCACGTGGTGGACATCCGCAACTGCGGCCTGGCCGGCGCTATACAGCTCGCCCCGCGTGACGGCGATGCGGTGATCCGCCCGTTCGAGGCCGGCATCGCCCTGTGGAAGGCCGGTTTCTATGTCCGCTTCGGCGGCGACACCCTGCAATTCGGGCCCACCTTCAACGCCAAGATCGAGGACCTG
>Ga0157365_10000559_pt1 | contig 16069 bp, 23 predicted proteins | sample AttsexASBM3_FD_111478 | JGI IMG/M metagenome (GOLD analysis project Ga0157365, IMG submission 111478) | Fungus gardens microbial communities from leaf cutter ant in Ribeirão Preto, State of São Paulo, Brazil - Atta sexdens ASBM3 | ecosystem: Host-associated > Fungi > Mycelium > Unclassified ... | reverse complement strand
GCTAGCCCAGACTCAGCTGTTACGGGTATCTCTCTTCTCCCCTCTGTTGACCTCTCTGCGCTATCAGTATCCTCGACTGATCACCTCTCACCGTCGGAAAGTAGCCGAAGTCTAGTCGCCACCGCAAAAGACATGGATTGCCCAGCTATCGTTTCCGACAATATTACCAACTCAAAGGTTGACAGCGTTCAAGACCTTCCTCACAATTTATCGCAGTATGGCCTTGTGCATCTTCCGCCACCACTGTCTTCTGCAGGCGTTGATCATGGGGGGTCTGGGACATCCATACTCTCAAGGCAGCCGAGTGCAAGTCGCAGTGACCATACCCACAAACATGAATTCCTATCATCCGGTCGATTCCACTCTATGACAAGTGATACAGAGAGCAGCGGGTACCATTTCGCTCCTCTTGATCTTTTATCATCTACTATCACTAAGGAAGTTCCATCTTCTGCCCCTAGAGGTATTTCACCAATGGAAGGACAACTGCCTGGAACTGAGACTAAGCTGTTAGAAATTAGACGGATACAGTCAGGTGTTCTGTCCGTTGGAGATGAAAACTCTGAAACTGGTGCCACATCAGAGTCAACAGCTGACGCAGAATCCATGTGGAAAAGCAGCTCTGAAAATGAAGAACATGTTGCTTTTAGATTTCAGTATGCACAGGATGATAACGGAAACCACGTAATTGTCGGACGGGAAGGAAAGTTGCAACGTTGCGAGGATGAGGTCCGTTCCTAGAAAATGACTTATCGTGGTAGACTCTGACACATTTTTCAGCCTATCCGAACCCCAGGATCAGTGCAGGTTTTTGGTGTACTCATAGTCGTAGAGCAAAAAGGGGAGGCATTGATTGTTCGCCAGGTTTCCGAGGTTTGGCATAATTAATTTTAGTTTTGTGGATATTTCTCATCCAACTATGCAGAATTCAACTGAAATTTTAGGACTTTCTCCCCGTTTTCTATTTTCCCTGGAATGTTTCACCGATACGCTATCTGAAAGCTCTGCGAATGCGTTTTGGGATAACATCCAGTTCCTCATTGATCCCACCTATGCTAACCCCCAAGATGAAGATAGCCATCCCCATGTCTTTGTGGTCAGTGGTTGGGGAGAACCAGGCTCTCAGTTTGCTCACGAAATCCATGATATCTCATCATCAAGCTCATCTTGGTCCAATTCGAGGCGATACTGGACCTGTTGGTGTGCCTCCCACCGTGCGCAACGAGCAAATCAATCTGAACCAGGGCTTATAATGTTGGAATTCGAACTTGAATCGGACACCTTTAATCCATTATACTCTCCTTTGTCTACCTTCAATCTCGTTCCTCCTGAAAACGTGTCCCAAAGATCTCGCTCCTCCAGTACACTTGTATCATCTTCAGGCGTCACCACTCCTGCGTCTGGTTCCACTGTGGTCTTTGAAGATCTGGAACATCCGAACGATGAGATACCTCTGGCTTCTGCCACATCTCCGACCCTGGCCCATCCACATGAATGGTCACAATCTACACCTAATTCTCTATTCGGTCTCGCAGGTGAAGACAACTGGAAGCCCAGTGCGGAGGCTATTCGGGCAAGCACTACCAACCATGCCAAACCACTTCCTGCATTGGAGCGACTACGAAGGCTAACCGAGCGTGGCTCATCACCCTATGGCCCTACATCCCCATCCATATTATCAGGCTCGTTTGTACCATCTTCTGGGCCTAGTTCACCGAGATCAACTCGTAGCGCACGTCGCCACGCTTCCAGTTCGAATAATTCTGTCGGTATGATGGATGTATTTGCTGTTATGGCACAGATCAATGAGCAGCTGGGAGCTGCCTCTGATTTGGAGACTTTTTTGAAAGTTACGGTTGGTGTAATTAAAGACTTGACGCAGTTTCATCGCGTATTAGTCTACCAGTTTGACGAAGCATGGAATGGTCAGACTGTGGCAGAAATCGTAGACTGGAGTGTGACAAGAGATCTTTATAGAGGACTACATTTTCCGGCTTCTGATATTCCGAGACAGGTGTGTGGAGAAATAATCTGTCAATGATTTACTAAGAAAGTGATGGTCATATAAATAGGCAAGAGAGTTATATATGATCAGTAAGTATCTGTGTCTCACTAATTTCCATTTTGAGTTCATATTTTATCAGACAAGGTTCGGGTTCTCTATGATCGTTCGCAGCCCACTGCCCGCATTGTTGCGAGAGACAAGGAAGATCTTAAAGAACCTTTAGTGTGTGGTTCAACTTTTTGTATTTGAGGTCCATTCTGATGGGACATTCAGGACATGACCCACTGCTACCTAAGGGCCATGAGTCCGATCCACCTGAAATGTAGGGATTCTGTTTGATCTTGATTTCTGATATCTCAAACTTCTTTGACCCAGATCTTGAAAATATGGGCGTCCGGGCCTCGATGTCGATTGTATGTAATGTTTGATCCCTGAAGTGCAAATAATCTGAGCTGTCGATTTTGGGCCGCTCTAACAATTTTCTTATATACAATGGTACATTTCACAGTCGATCATGGCATTTAATCAGCTTTGGGGCCTAGTTGCTTGTCATTCGTATGGCAATGCAGGAATGCGCGTTTCCTTCCCCGTGCGACAAATGCTTAGGCTTTTGAGCCAGTCGATATCGCGGAACATTGAGAGATTGAGCTACGCCCAACGACTACATACGAGGAAACTGGTCTGTATCCAGATTTTATCGTCTGCTCAAGTTGAACTATATTTTCTCTCGTCAATTCTTTTTTTACGTTGTTACAGATCAACACATTGTCTTCTGATCATCATCCGGTATGTTTTCTTGATTCCTGCCGATGCGGTCTCCTGATGGATTTCCTTTCATGTCCATTTTTGTGTCCCTAGACTGGATACATTGTCAGCAATGCAGATGATCTACTTGGATTATTTGATGCAGATTTCGGTATACTCGTCATTGGTGAGGGAGCCAAGATTCTGGGATCAAATCGTTACGGTCAAGAAATTCTGATTATGGCGGAATACCTACGGCTCAAGCAATTTGAGTGAGTAGATTGTCGTCCCTGAACTTTGATCTCTGCCGCATCGCCTTTCGTGAACAGCTGATCGAATGAATTGACTTCTTTCTCCCTTTGCAGTACCATTCAAGTTTCTCAGGCTGTCATCAATGACTTCCCAGATCTGCACTTGACGACAGGTCAGGACCATCATATCAATCCTGCCCCTGGATCAATAGTTTATCTCCGTTTTTCGTACAGGTTTCGAGGTCGTGGCTGGACTGTTATATGTTCCGCTATCGAGCGGTGGGAAAGACTTCATTGCCTTTTTGAGGCGGGGCCAATTACGTGATGTCCACTGGGCTGGAAAGCCGTTCAAAAATGTCGTACAAGGCGCTCAAGCAAGCCTGGAACCACGGAAATCCTTCAAAATTTGGTCCGAGACGGTGACTGGAAAGTGCCGTGCATGGACAGATGAACAATTGGAAACAGCGGGTGTTCTAGCTCTTGTGTATGGCAAGGTATCGCTTCGACCAACTGGTGGTTGAGACCACTGCTGGATGAGCTAATCTCGGTTTTTTTATAGTTCATCGAAGTATGGAGACAGAAAGAGAATGCTTTACAGACTAACAAACTGACTAACCTCCTGTTATCAAACGCTACCCATGAAGGTGTGTCTTGAATGTGACTTGATGCTTGAGGTGCCTTGAATGTAACACTTACTTCTTCTCCAGTTCGGACGCCGCTCAATCACATCATCAAGTGCGCTGGCGACGCTTTTAATCGTATATCTCATGGTACTGATTGATTTTGATTTCATCAGCTATCTGGAAATGGCAATGAATGGGCCCCTGGACAATGAAACTAGAGACAACCTGGTTCGCTCACATGCTGCTTCAAAGGTCAGTCGCTATTTGAGCTCTGTTGAAGCACCGGAAGCCAACAGATGTTAACTGTATCGATCAGAGCCTCTTATTTACAATCAATGATTTGTTGGTGTGTTATCTTGGGTGTCCTCTACCTGATTCGGTGAAGTTTCTCAAATGCGGACAATCAGGATCTAACCCGGTTGGAGAGTGGGAACGAGACATCTTTTAATGAACCTTTTGATCTCCATGCTACCATCTTCGATGCTGTGCATATCTATCGCAAGGAAGCTTCACGGCGAAATATAGAATTTGTTGTAGATGTGTCTCAAAGTCCTCAGACAGTTGTAGGAGATTCGAGAAAGATCCGGACTGTAGCTCAAAATTTGACTGCCAATGCTCGTGAGTATCATTGATCCTCACTCGATGGATTCCATGACTGACATTTATCACTGTAGTCAAGTATACCGAGACCGGGTTGATCTCAGTCTGGTGTAGAACATTTGAAGAACCTGAGGGTTTGAGGAGTTCGAAACAAACTGCGGTGGAGATTGTTGTTTCCGATACGGGATGTGGGATTGAGGATGGAAAGTTGGAGAAAATGTTCCGAGAATTTGAACAAGTAGAATCTTCTGAACCTCGGTCGAATTCCGAGGCCGGTGTTGGTAAGATCAATTGTCAGTAAGACTGGATACCTCATTGACCTTGTCTTTTTTCCCAGGCCTCGGATTAGCGGTTGTGGCAAGAATAGTTGAACAGCTTGGAGGCCAACTCCGTGTCGACTCTCAAGTCAATGCAGGGAGCAGATTCTCATTCCTCATACCACTTGTTTTGGCGTCCGATAACTCGGAAGTCACACAGTTCTCAAAATGTTACACTGGCTCTCAACCACGTTCTCGGACTGCAAGTGAATATTCCTCCTCCTGCACGTCCGAGATTGATGGTCTTGTTGAAGCTATTGCGACTAGTCATATGTCACCGCGTACATCGGCTCAATATGATACTTCCCTTCCTCCTATTGATGATGTCCCTTCTTCGCGGAACGGTTCTGTTGGTACTGTTACCAGCAGTCGTGGGATTCTTGAAGTCCAGAGTCCAGCACTTTCCATTCGACCCGTGAAGGTTGACTATCTTGATCAGGAGGTGACTCGCGCGGCATCACCCCCTTCAAATCGGAACCGGACTTCTATCACTGAAGCAGCCAGAGAACCAACTGCTGCCTCCGGCAGGCCACGTCCCAGAGAGTCAAAGGGCTCCGCTGTGGAGAAGCTACGGATCCTGGTAGTTGAGGTCAGCCAACAATCAATTCATCTATAGAGGGTTTTCAAGACCTGATCACTTACAGGACAATGATATAAACCGTGCAATTCTGGCAAAGCGGCTCATTCTGACGGGACATACTGTCATGAATGCAACAAATGGTCAAGAGGGGATTGATACTGTCATGTCTGATTTCAATTTTGATCTTGTCCTCATGGACATCCAGTAAGCCGTCTTGTTATTCTTTTTGCCAGGGTAGAGTTTACAGACCTCTAGGATGCCGATTGTTGATGGTTTTGAGGCGACACAGCGGATTCGTGCACTGGAGAAAGACAATATTATCCAAATTCAGAAGGACCGTGTTTCACATAGACTCAACGGCCGCATACCTATATTTGCGGTCTCGGCTTCGCTGATGGAGCGGCAACGCGCAGAGTTGATCAGCTACGGAATGGATGGCTGGGTTTTGAAACCGATTGATTTTAAACGACTCAACACATTACTTCAAGGTATTACTGACTCTGAACAACGGAATCGCGATGTCTATCGCTCGGATGGAAATTGGGAGATCGGTGGATGGTTAGAGGATAGATCGATTGCCTGATATATTGAGTCTTTCTAACGTAAAAACATCTATTACTGATCGTCGTTATTCATGACAAGAATGATCTATAGCAATAGCTCATGCCGCATGCCCACTCTCGTACATTAATATCAGGAACATTTAGACGTTAATGGATAGTCGGTTTATGTATTGTAAAAGAGACCTTCCTCGCTATTTTCTGGAATGTGGCTATACTTGTCTCTGTCTCGAATCAATATTCATTGACACTATCTGTATCCCTACACCTAATCAAACGTTGATTATGTTAATTAGGATATTATAGTGTCTGTGATAGTATGACAATTGGTACAAGTAACGTTCTATGTGATGCGGGATAGCAGACGAGAGCAATATAAACCAAAGGAGTGAATGAATGTCCAAGTGAAAGCACATCGGAATGAGGGTGGATGCAAAGGTGCATTGAGTGCAAAGCGAATGTATATAAATATCGCCTAGTCGTCGACTTCGAATTCAAGGGAAAGTCTTTCCACGCATAATCTGGCAACAACTTCCCCATCTATGGGAATTGAATTACTTTGGAAACCTTCAACATACTGGGGCTCCGGAAGGCCAGGGCTTGTAAAATATCTAGTAATGGAACATGAGCTTGTCAGGAGATGGAGAAACGCTGGTATTAAGTTCTCTTACTCGCTACCCCAAAAACCGAAGTGCTTCATGCCAAGGGCACGAGTGGTATACTCATAATCGTGCGCGAAGCCTTGAGGATAAAAAAATTCCATGACGGTAGAACGAGGATTGGGTTTCATCCAAACCAGGGATGTGAGACCATTCCCATGGACACCCATTAGAATCTGATATTTTAATTACGGGTTTTTAAGTGCGTAATAGATTTAGAAGGAGGGCGCACTGTTGTCCGAGCGGCAAGTCGAATTTGGTCCACACGTGACATTTTTTCTGCTTCCACCACATTGATCTCGTAGCCGTACGTAGCTCTGAGTTTATGAAGTTCTCTGACAAGCTTTTCATGGTGCTCCGGAACCAACATGCGCCGACCCCAATTTTGTCTTGAAATGTATGTGATTACAGGTGTACTTGTCGTGCCTCCACCTACATCGGGTTTCAGTCCAGCAAACTTGACGACATTGTTCCGTATAGGCATCCACCAGTTGGTACTACCTGGCAACGCAAATGGAACAGAAGCAGTTCGCTGATAGCGTTGGAAGTTAGAGGATATCATAGCAGCCGAACGGTCGGCGACAACTACGCGATGGAAGACAAAAGGTTTACCCAGCTCTGCTCTGTCACGCCAGTCGTCGATAAACTCCATTGCAACGGAAGGGAGGGAGGAACGGACAACCCATTCATTCATGTGGGCATAGTCCCGCCAATGGCGTGCATCAAGGTGGCTGAATATGATACGCCGAACAAAAGGGAGAGTGGTGTTGCCGTCGGCTGAAATTTTAGGGTCGAGTGTGGAATATGTTCGCCAAAAGCCAAAGAAGAGCTCTGCAGACCAATGGTAATAGTGTGTCACGCTATTTCAAGAGTAAGACCTCTGACAGCAAGGCGTCAAGGAGGGTTTACTTACAATTGATAGGGGTCATTGATAAAAAGCTGGATAAGGCAAATGACTTACTGCCATCATGTAGGTTATGCAAAACGTACTGTGACACCGTCTATGATAGTTGCTCCTGTTCCAAACAGCCGTCGAGCGTCTCCCGTGGATATTATGCGGATATGCTCATCTGTTGGTAGCCGTGCAAGCTCCGCGTCCCTGCCTGGTTCAATCCGGATGCCTTTTGAAAGAATGGAGGAAACGTCTGGCATGGAATCTCGATCATCTGTTACGACATAGATAATGCCATTGAGAATATATAAATTATCAAAGATTGTCCATCCTGCAAACATCACTTGTTAGCCGGATTGGAGATGGTGAGGTCGAGAAAAAAGAACCGCGGACCAGGTACATGCGCTACAAGCCTTGTCCCAGGCACTGGATTGTTCTTCCATGAGAGTCGCATTTGTGCAGAAGCCGAGTAGCCAGGCTGGATTGTGTGGTGGACATTTTGAAGCAAATCAGAAGACAGAGGAGACACTGTGGAGATGCGACTGTGGTGAAGGAAAAAGAAGAAAATATAGAGGAGGGAGACGAGGAGAAACTCGCGCCGGGAAGGGAACGGCGGAGGCATGAAAAACTACTAGTTGTACAAGTATGAGTATAAGCGAGATAGATATATATATATATTGATGTCATCATTGGTCTATTTGTTCCACCATACTAGTCCAGTTGAACCTATCGTACATCTTTCTGAAGTCCTTCACTCTCTCCTTGTTGCTCCTCAAATCCAGCTTACACGGACGTCGCCACCGCCGGGGTTCAATCTCCAAAACGTTTCCGATGATTTCACCTGCAAAGTATCTGAAAGACTGATATCAACACCAACCCCTGGTTCGACAACAAGACCACCTCACCTCGGGAATTCTCCGCCACCCTTCTCCCCCTCATCGATATCCTCATCCATCTCCCTCCCTGTCCCTTCAATCACATGGCCATAGCCCTTCTCACCCTTGTAGTCAAACTGGACCATGAAATACGGAAGGTTAGGCACCATTGCACGTCGAAAACCACCAGGTCTGGCAGAAAAGTCAATCAGTTTTTTGTGTTGTGACCATTCTGCTTCAGAGGTCAAGATAGATTCCTGGAAGTATCATAAGTTTAACGTATGCAGTATCTGGTAAAGAGTATACCTTGAAGTAGCCTGGTATAAGCTCAAACTGATCCCAAGGCAGCGGTACGCATTCAATGAACGTATGCTTTTGCCACCTCAAAGATATAACAGTCTCATAGAAGATAACGCCCTTGTCGTCTTCGGCAAACATGCGCATCAAACACTTCATGAAGTTCTAAGCAAACCAGTCAACATATGGAACATTATATCAATAGCAAGGCTCACCTTGACTTCGGTCCAGGTGTCATCGTCGGCTTCTAACATGTTAAGATGGTGCTGAATTGGTACAATAAGACAATGACCCTTCACAAGCTCCTCATAGGTAGTACAGGAGAGATATGCACGTGTCGCCATTGCAACAATCGGTGCCTTAGGTAAGGAATCATCCTCCCCATAGCAGAAGGGACATGTGGCGAGAACTTGTTGGGTACGCTTATAGTCTATCCCAAAACTTGAATAATAGTACCAAGAACCAAGTGGTGACGCGAACCGTGGATCGCAAACTGCCGTTTCAATGCGTCAGATCGCATCTTCTGACGGCCAAGTTTGGCTGCATTGTCTTCCATATACTCCAGGTCGTTCTGAAGACGTGTTGATCAGAAACTCGATGCAAAGGTGATACACGTACCTCAAACTTGCCGTCACCCATTATTGCTTTAGCAAATTGAGCATCCAAATTCTTTTGGTCAGAAAGTCCAGCACCAAATCTCTCTTGCCGCAGCATCTCGCCTAGCGTCATTTCATCGTCGTCAGCATTATATCGAACAATGTCACCAGTTTTCCGGTCATGTGTTTCAAACTGTATTCTGCTTAGCAGAAGGACTTGAAAGATTCGTTAGGTGTTGCGCACCTTTTCTTCTTTCTTCCTTCCCCTATTGCCTGGTCGTGGTGCGCCATCTTCTTTGCCATGGCCAACATCATACAGTTTCCCTCTAATATCTAACGTTGGCAGGACTTCAACCCTGGTCCTCACGTGGCCTTCTGGGTCTCTACCACTGCCATACGCCCTTCTCAGTTCCTCCTCATACTCTTTCTCCATCTTTTCCGAGTCAGGCGCACCCATGAGCTTGGCACGTAGCACCTTTGCCTGAAACTTATTTAACGAAGACGGAGACAAAGCCCTTCCTTTTGAACCAGAGACAGCAAGTTGGGGTGGTGTCATGACGGATGGAATAGGGGTATGTGATTGTGTAAGAGGTGAGTTAGCTTGAGAAGGTAGCCGTAGTGCGTCCAACCGTTTGTGAACAGGTGCTCTCTCCGCCGGTGAGGAAGATGAAGAAGGTGCATCATCTCCTATACGTTGTCCAGGACGACGAAAAGACGAGCTCCTGCTCGATCCGCCACTCCCACCAACTTCCGTGAACATGAACCCCTTCTCGCCACCAAATCCGATTTCAGTCCTAGGTTCCCCTTTCCTTCCACGCTTGGCTTTTCTTCCTGCACGTTCATCAAGAATACGGCGTTCTTCTTTGGCTTCTTCAAACAACTCAAGAGAGCCAAAACGTTCAATGGCAACTTCCTCGACAGACCGATTTTCTTCATCTGCCGTTTCGTAGACTCGTCGCAGACGCATCATGCGCCAAGAGGAACCTGGACCACCTGGAGTTATGTTTTTCGGAGGAGGTTGGTCAAAACTCATAGATTTGTCTGCCTTGAGGTCTTGATTGAGTTCACGGGAGCTGACTTCGGGCTATTTAAAAAAATTGTCAGTCACATAATTCGAATCTGAAATCAATAAAGAACCTGGTCCGGGTTAGGTCTTTCTGGTTTATTTTTCTTGTGCGCTGTCCCGAGACTTGAGAAGAAGTCAAGACCACCGCTTATTGTGCGTGCATTTGACAAAGGCTCTCCATAGTCTTCGGTTAAGGGTTTGTCATTGTTATTGGTAGATGGTTGAGAAGCCGGTCCTGAGGGTGGAACAGAAGGTATGCTTGGTGGTAAGAGCATCCATTCGTCACGCTGGAGTTTTGTTCCACTCTCGATAATTGGATCCGGTTCTGAGCGATATATCTCGGCGGTCAAAGTCATTTTGAGGCTTTCGCTTGTAGGTATATTTGTCGCAAGAACCTGATTCGATGCAGTAATCAGGAGATACATATAATTGTATCATAAGAACAAGTACACACCCGTTCACTCCCCATGTCGACGTTCTTTTCCACCCACAAGTCGTCATCATTTTCATCATTTTCCATAATGGTTGAATTGTCTTCCTTGTCTTTTTTCCTGTGTTTGTGCTTCCGACTTCCACCTTCATAGTCATCATCATGTTTTCTCCGTTTCTTGTGTTTGGTATCTGACTCTCTGTCCTTTCTGTCTTTGGCCTGGGATCGATGTTTGTCTTTATCCCTCTCTTTGTCTTGATGTCGATGTTTTGATGACCTGTGACGCTCCTCTTTTTCCGTGGTACTCATGTGAAAGAGAGACAGTGAAGTCAAGGATCCACGTGATACAATATATCATGGTTTCCTTTTGTAGGAAATCTTCGATCATGCTAGTTCACTCAACCTAAAAACGACATTTGATTCATCGATTTCTCTGCTCTCTGCTGTTCTACCTGCTGTGCATCTTTCAGGTTTAAGAGTTTTGCATATTCGAGCGATGGAAAATCAAGACCCAAACAACGTCCGGATTATCACAACACTTGGACATGTCGATCATGGCAAAACTACATTAATGGATGCCTTGTTGGCTGCGAATAACATCATATCGGCACGTATGGCTGGAAAGACAAGATACCTGGATAGCAGGGAAGATGAACAGGAGAGAGGGATTACAATGGAGAGTAGCGCGGTGTCCTTGAAATTTCATGTTGTGGAACGGGATAATGCTGGAGGTTCGCTATTGTACCCATATATTCTTGACGTATGATATTGTATGCTCATATCATCACTTTTTTGTAACTAGGCAAGATAACCAAGACATATACCGTGAATATGATTGATACACCTGGACATGTTGATTTCTCCAGTGAGGTTTCCATTGCTGCAAGACTAGTAGATGGTGCACTCGTCCTCGTAGATGTAGTCGAAGGTGTCTGTACGCAAGTATGATTATCTTTCGTCAAAACTGTAGGGTTTGAAATACTGACAGAGTGCTTTAGACAATAACCGTGCTAAGGCAAGCATGGCAAGACCGACTTCGGCCAATCCTCGTAATCAATAAATTCGATCGTCTAATTACGGAACTCAAACTTTCCCCAGTCGAGGCGCATCATCACCTTGTCCGTCTGATAGAGCAAGTTAACGCAGTAATGGGTGACTTTTTTGCTAGTGAACGTATGGAAGATGATCTTCGATGGAGAGAGGAACGTGAAAGACGGTTGATCACAAAAAAAGAAAAACAAGCCGATGAAGCAGATGCAACCGTGAACGAGACGGAACAAGATTTCCAGGAAAAGGACGATGAGGATATCTATTTTGCCCCAGAAAAGGGGAATGTCATCTTCGCTTCAGCATTAGACGGATGGGGATTTCGCATTGGAAAATTTGCTCAGTTATATGCTCAGAAGCTTAACATCAAAGAGGCAAACTTGAGAAGGGTCCTGTGGGGCGATTTCTTCTTGGACCCCAAAACGAAAAGAGTCATTAGTTACAAATATCTCAAAGGCAGAAGACTGAAGCCACTTTTTGTGCAATTTGTCCTCGAAAATGTTTGGGCCGTATATGACGCTGTAATACTCAACCCGTGTGTACCTTGTGATCTTATGATATCTGAATTGCTAATACCGACAGACTTGCAGTGATCCAGACAAGGTGACAAAAATTGTCACGGCACTCAATCTCAAAATACCTCCTCGCAACCTTAAATCCAAGGATACACGCCAGCTTCTTTCTCTGATCTTCACGCAATGGCTCCCCTTGTCAACTTGTATAATACAAGCGGCGATTGACATCGTTCCTGCTCCCTCCGTCGCCCAATCTACTCGCATACCGAAGATGCTTTATCCGGAGCTTCAGGAAGCAACCATCGCTCCCAAAGACAAATTAGAGGAGGATCTCTATGCGGGAAAAGCGGAAATAAATTCATATGTCACAGCGTATGTGAGCAAGATGTTCGCAGTATCAAAGAAGGATTTACCAGAAAAGAAGGAACTACCATTGACAGCAGACGGAACGAAGGCCAAAGCGCGGGCTGTTTTACCAAAGAAGCAGGAGAACAGGCTGGAGAACCAGCTGGCCAGCATAGAGATTCAATCACCAAAACAAGAGTCTCCTGTCTTGGAAGAGCCAGAGGAGGTGGATGAAGCTTCAGAAGTGGTCCTTGGGTTCGCTCGTCTGTATTCTGGCATTCTTCGGGTGGGCAGTATAGTGCATGCGCTGTTGCCCAAATATGACCCAACCCTTGAGTCGACGCATCCATACAATCAGAAGTACATTGTTTCCGCAACGGTAGAGGGTTTGTACATCATGATGGGCAGAGAATTAAATCCAGTCGATTTTGTTCGAGCTGGGAACATCTTCGCGATTAGGGGCTTAGGAGGCAAGGTCTATAGGAGTGCAACTGTATGTGCACCAGGAAGAGGAGATGCCCAAGACGGAGTTGACCCTAAATCTTGGTTGGTCAATCTGGGGGCGATAAACCGAGCTGTGAGTAGCGGTTACTTCCATATGTTGATAGAAAATATTGAACTTGATACATAGACGCCACCTATTGTCCGTGTCGCTCTAGAACCAGCTTTCTCAGCAGATATGCCCAAATTGTTGACTGGGCTAAAATTCCTCAGTCAATCAGATCCTTGTGTTGAAACCTTCCAACAGCAGACAGGCGAGCACGTCATCTTGACTGCTGGGGAGTTGCATCTCGAGGCGCGTGAATTTTGTCAGGCTTCGGACTTGGCTCAGTAATAAGCTAAATCCCGAACAGAGATGTTTGAAGGATCTCCGAGAACGATTTGCGAAAATCGAGGTGCATGCTTCAAAGCCAATCGTACCGTTCAGGGAGACCGCTGTGAAGGCATCAGGTGCGCATTTTCATAAACATCATGGTGGTTTGGTATGCTACAGACTGAGCATTGTCTGTAGACATGGCGCCTACCAAGACTTTGGGAGCCCCCCGGGGAACAATCAAGGGAACAAGCTCCCAGAACATAGTATCTTTCACGATACGTGCAAGCCCGATACCGGTGCTGCTTTTGGATTTTCTCTTAGATAACGCAAGGACGCTAGATAAGCTACTGCATGATCGTCAAGATGGCAAATCTGATGAGGATGGAGAAAGGATAGACAAGTATGATGATATCCTCCGCAAACCAAGTGCCAAGCCCGAGCAGTTTTGGGACGTGCTGCGAGACAAGTGCAAAGAAGTAGGAGGGGAATGGGCCGATAATGACAACAGGATCTGGGCATTTGGCCCTCAGGGAGCTGGCAGTTGTCTATTAATTGATGCACGAAAGCCCAAAGCACTTGCATCGTGAGTGGTATTTTTCCATTGATTATGGATCAGTTGCTTGATAATCTTGAAAATGGGATGGTAGACTGAAGCGCCAGTTAGAAAAATCGAAATCAGGCGACAGTGATAATGGTATAGAAAACGTTTTGAGCGATTTCGATAATCATATCGAATCTGGCTTCCAGTTGGCTACAATCCAGGGCCCATTGTGTGCAGAGCCTGTGGAAGGACTGGCTTATTTTGTCGAGAGCGTGGAAGTAGATCAAGCGGCATTGGAGAAAGAAATGGGTAAGATTTAGAACGTCTCTCCCCCTGCCTGAGTTCAGTTGTGTTTTTTCGCAGAGCATAATCGCATGGCACAAGTTACGGGTTCAGTTATCACAGGCGTGAGAGATGCCTGTCGTAATGGTCTTCTTGATTGGTCGCCAAGACTGATGTTGGCGATGTATTCTTGCGACATCCAAGCATCCAGTGAGCGTGCGAGTAACCATTTACATTTGGTCGAGCTGTTGATCATCAATATGTAGCTGATGTACTTGGAAAGGTGTATGGTGTTGTTGCCAGGCGACGTGGTCGGATCGTGGCTGAAGAGATGAGAGAGGGGACATCATTTTTCACAGTGTCCGCGTTGCTACCAGTTGTTGAGAGCTTTGGTTTCGCAGATGGTCAGGAAGTCCCAACGTCAGTTTCTTTTCAGGTTTTTTTATTGACAAGTATGCCTAGACATACGGAAGCGAACATCTGGGGCTGCGAGCCCTCAGTTGATTTTCAGCGGGTAAGCTACTTGGACTAACTAGTAGCAAATTTCAAAGTAGACGATGACAGGTACGAATTACTCGATCAAGATCCATTCTGGGTTCCGACTACAGAAGAAGAGTTGGAAGATCTAGGGGAGAAGGCAGATCGAGCGAATGTGGCAAAAACCTATATGGATGCTGTACGGGATAGGAAAGGAATGTTTGTCGACCGAAAGATTGTAGAATTTGCCGAGAAACAGCGAACACTTAAACGATAGAAAATTCTTGTAATACAAAGGCGGTGTTTGGTCGGTGCTTGGTCGCTTAGTCATCTGTGCCTCCTAACTAGCTCGCTTCACTTGTCACTCCCCTCCAGAACCCCAGATGGCCTCTGTGATATCTTCACCTCATACAAACTTTCCAAATCGGCTCAGGAGGTCACTCTCAAATCTAAGGGCTCAAAGCTTTCAGCAGCAGCAACAGCCGCTGGAACAAGACCTCTTCGATGACAACTATCAGGCCCTCTTTTGCAAAGCCATGTACGATTACACCTCTTACGATGCTTCTGCTCTTTCATTTTTTCGCGGGGATATCATTGAAGTTCTCCATCGACAGCCCTCTGGCTGGTGGGATGGCTTGCTCAGGGACGAACGGGGTTGGTTTCCGTCCAACTATGTGACTATCATTTCCTTGGAAGAAGCAGAAATTGCTTTTTCCGGTTCCGACTACTCGGCAGGGGACGGGATGGCACAGTTGGATAGTGATAATGGGGTTCTTGATATGTCCGATGCAATGATGCAAGGGCAAGTGCAGAATGAGGAATGGCTTGAGTTCGAAATCTCAAATGAGAATAAGCGTCTCATTCCAGCTGGTGGAAGTGCAAGTCAAGGCTCACAAACCAATGATTTTTGGGAGCCGAACATAATGGATGACGGACGGGTATGTATATCGTCGTAATTTATTCGACTTCGAAGAATGATGCTGACATCCCTTTCCAGATATTTTACGTCAATTCACGTACAGGAGAGCACTCTTGGGACTTACCTCAAGAAACAGCGGACGAAATCTCTGGAAGTGAACTTGCTGGTCTTTCGGCGCAGAGTACCGTCCGAGCGGCGACCGGGGCCGGAATGGTCTTCGGAGTGACCACCAATATGAACGGCATCAACGGCGCCTATCCGAGTGAGCCTCCCGGTTTGGGCATCTCTCATTCTACTCCCGAGCCTTGGATTAAGCGATTGGCGGATGACGGAATATCAGTCTTTTTTGTCAACAAGCTCACTGGGGAAACAACTTGGACGCGACCTGAACCTACCGACTTCAATGATTTAGATTCTGGGCCTGAATTTTCTGCCGTTCCTTTGAACCCAAGAAGTCATCCCGCAGGGTCGAAAAACGGTGTCTATTCAGATGATTTAGATGTGCATCCTGGGCATTTTCAACTTTCTCGAGCTCTTCCTCAGCAGGTCCATCAGATATCAACTCAGACTCCCCAACACAACTCGATATTGAGTGATCTCACTTCGGAAGAGCTGATTGCTAGGCAGCTTC